>CEUT01041737.1_pt1 | contig 22037 bp, 26 predicted proteins | sample 531401 | NCBI WGS metagenome assembly CEUT01 (sample SAMEA2622821, study PRJEB7988) | marine metagenome | biome: marine biome (ENVO:00000447); feature: surface water layer (ENVO:00002042); material: "saline water (ENVO:00002010), including plankton (ENVO:xxxxxxxx)" | depth 5 m | reverse complement strand
GCTGGATTCTCTACCATTCTACCAAACATTTCAGATGTTGATGCTTGATAGAATCTCACACCTTTAACTCCTGATTCTCTTATCGCTTCTAACATTCTTAATACACCTAAACCATTTACATCACCTGTCTGTTCTGGTGTATTCCAACTCTCACCCACAAATGACATAGCCCCTAAATTATAAACTTCACGAGGAACTGATTCTTTCAGACATCTTACTAATGAGTTTTGGTCTGTTAAATCACCATTAATAAATTTTATTTTACCTTCAAGATGTTTTGTATTAGTTCTGTTAGGTGATGAAGTTCTTCTCTCCATACCATAAACTTCATATCCTTTTTTCAATAGTAAATCAGCTAAGTGACTACCATCCATTCCATTTATACCTGTTATTAATGCTCTTTTCATTCACTCTCCAATATCTTTTTTAAATCCTCATACTCATAAAATTTGTCGTGTGGATTTTTAATTAAATTATTTATATTAAATTTTGACAACTCTAAAAACTTTTGAAATTTATTATTTTTTTGATTAATAAATGAGTGAGGATTATTTTCGTCTAATACATACAATCGTTTTTCTGGATGTCTCCTAGCATGTACATGCATTATATTCTTACATATAAATTGTTTAAAATCTTCTCCACATAATTTTTGAGCCATAATAGATAATCCATGGTCATCATTATACACCATACAAGGAGGTATATTTACACCAAACTTTATTAAATCAGATGATAATACTAAACATGCACCACTCAACTGAGGTTTATTCAAATATCTAAAATCAAATTCTTCAGTTTCTGCATTTATTTCATTCATCGTTTCTATTGGAAGTGGTGATTTAGCTTGATTTGGATTTAAATGACCTTTCTCATCATCTACAAAAATATGATTTTCATATTTAGGATGTACTAACATATCCCAGCTCGCATCCCACATCTTCCTATCTGCAAAACTTAACATATATCTGTGTATGTTTTGTTCATCTGTATACTTTGATAATGTTTCTATAACTTCAAAGGCCTCTCTAGGAAAAAAACTATCAGTTTCTCCCCACATAACATAATCAACCTTTTTACAATAATTATAATTTAAATCTCTTCTATAATCTGTGTGAAAGTAAAATCCATCTTCTTGTGTGTGTACATTGTAAATTACATTGTATCCTAATTCTTCTAGAATCAATATACCTTTTTTAAACTTTGATAATATATCTGATTCTGATATTTTGTCTCTATCTATTTTTTCAAAGTGTTGTGATAAGTTTAAAAATAAATCTATTGTTACATTTTCTTTATTCTCTACCGTCTCTAACAAGTTGACCATACCATTTATGAAATCTTTGTACATTTCAATTTCAAAAAACATCACATGCGTTCCTATCACATACTTTTTGTCTAACTTAATCATACTTGATTCCCCTTAAAAGTTTCATATAAATTTGTTGTTGAATAATCACCTACTCTATCAAAAAATATTAATTTATCAGCGTGTTTTTCACCGATGACTTTTTTACCTTTCCAATCAGAGCCAATTACCATTACAGATGGGTGTAACCATTTCAATGTCCTTTCAAGTTCTGTAGTAGAATCGAAAGGAATCACTTTGTCAACATATCTTAAAGATTGTAACATAAACATTCTATCTTGTAAACTATTTATAGGTCTGTCTTTTCCTTTATCTTTTTTAACTTTCGCGTCTGTGTCGATACCGACAATCAATTCATCACCTAACGACCTAGCATATCGAAATAATTCTATGTGTCCTCTATGTAACACATCAAAACAACCATTAGTCCATATTTTCATTTTGACTATCTCCTTTAAATACTCTGTAACTATCTTCATCGAAATGTTCTGTTGATACTTCGAATACGACACCATCTGTCAACGCTTCCAATTGATGTGGCTGTCCAACTCTTTGTCGAACTACATCACCTACTTTTAATAACTCCTCGTGAAGTTCAGCAGTCTCTGTATCTATCCAACGATATTTAAATTCACCTTCATTAACATACCAAGTTTCATCTTTAATCAAATGATAATGCATTGAAAACTTACATCCTTTTTTAAACTTCAAAAGTTTACCACAATACATTTCGTTATTTTCTATAATAATTTCTTCGCCCCATCCTTTTGGAACTTTACATCCTTCACATACTTTTGGTTTAATTTTATGTCCCATTATATTGTGGCTACTCCGTGTTTCTGTACAACTTCTGTAGTACATTCTTGAGCAAATTTTATTGATTCTTTAATATCATTTGTGTTAACATATTTGTAAACTAAACCAGCTAAAAATGTATCTCCTGCTCCTGAAACATCTTTTACTGGTACTTCTTGTGTAGGATATACATTGTCTCTATAACTACAACCATTTTTACCAAGAGTCACTATTAATTTATCTTTCAAATCTGGATAATTTGGTATAATCTCAAAATTTTTCTGATGTTCTAGACTATTAATTTTAATAAAATCAAAATGTTCACACCATTCTCCTAAAAACTTTTTAGTATCTAAAAATTTAGGAGCATCCCATATTTCTTGTATACAAGTAAATAATCTTATATCTTCCTCAGTTAAGAATCCTTTATTATAATCAGAGAAAATTACAGCATCATACTTTTTATTATAAACGAAGTCGTTTACATAGTTTCTATCAACCGATTCACAATAATCGTGTTCATCAACTCTCAAAACCATTTGACCTGAACGACCATCTACATATCTTATTTTTTTAATATCATTAGGATTACTTATGAACTCAACCTCACAACCAAGAGCTTCTAAATTAGATACAACATTCTTAGCCATACCACCATTTTCAGTTTGATGTGTTGGATTAAATACAGGAACAGGAGCTTCTGGACAAACTCTCTGTATGTCTCCATAAATAAAAATATCTGTACAACTATCACCAATGACTAAGACTTTACTCATTCCAACTAACCTCCCAATCTTTAAACTCATCAGCTATACAATCTATTTTATAATCTTTTCTACCACCGACATTCTCTTGTATTATATTTTTAGCAGTGTTTCTGATACCATTCAATCCATGAGTCAATAATAAATTTTCACCAGCATTATTACCTTTTCTAGCTTCTGATTCATTATGCCATATATGTAAGTTCATCTGTGATAATACAACGATTGCTCTTACATCTTTACCACTCAATTTAACATTTTCATCTTCTAATATTAAATCTATGTCGTGAACAATATCTTTTATTTCTTCTGCATATTCTTCTTTGTGTTCTGTAATGAATACTTCTTTTAACTGGATGATAGATAATCTATCTACAAGTTCAGCAAGTGTTGGTAAATATTTTCTTTCACTCATATTTTTCCTATAAATTTGTAAAGTTTCTATTGTTATGTCTAATAATCATTTTATATGCATCTGATAATTCTTTTATACCATCATCAAGAGAGTATTGAGGCTTCCACCCAAAACTTTCTAGTTTGTCGTTTGATACTATATAATTTCTGTTATCAAAATCAGATTTAAATTCATCTTCTTTTATAACTAAGTCTGGAAAGTAGTCCTTTACTTTCAATGCTAATTCTTTTTTGTTTAGATTTGCATCAGATAGTCCTACATTGTAAACATCATTATTCATTTCCTCATAGTTTTCTATACAGAATATAAAAGTATTAGCAACATCTCTGACATGGATATAATTACGATTGAAATGAGATTGAAACAATATTAAGTAACCATCTACTATGGCTTTATGAACAAAATCATTTACTAATAAATCTGTTCTCATTCTTGAAGAAGCACCAAATACCGTAGCTAATCTTAAACATATACCACTTCCATTGTTAAGTATATAGTCCTCAGCGTCACACTTAGTGACAGCATAGTGAGATAATGGATTGAATGGACTCTCTTCTGTGATTATATCAACAGAACTACCATATTGACTATTAGTGTTCGGCATGATTAACTTTTGTTCATCTCTTAAATTATCAACTATACATTTTATCTGTTCAAAGTTAACTTTTGTAGCTAAATCTTTATCAGCATCACATGCAGGACCTCCAACAATAGCAGCAAGAGGAATTATTACATCATAATCTTTAATAGTTTCTTTTAATAAATCTAAATCTGTAACATCTTGTTGTATAAAATTAAAATGTTCATTAGAACATAAATGTAACAATGATATTTGTTTGTACATTAAATTGTCTAGTGCAGTAACTTTATAACCTCTGTTTAACAACTCTTCTGATAATGTAGAACCTAAATACCCTGCTCCACCTGTTATCAATACTTTTACCATATTCTAAGCCTCCCTAATAATATATCTTTAAACATCAACCAATCAGATAATTTAGCATACAACGGATTACTAAATGCAGCTGGTTTGTTCCCTTCAAAAAAATAATGTCCACTCCAAGCGAATGGATATATTATAAATGGTATTAGTGGAATCAAATACCAATACCAATTGTATAATATGAATGTAGTAAATATTATTGTAACCCATTGTCCAATAAAATGTAATAACCTACATTTTGGATGTTCGTGTAATGTTAAATAGTATCCATAATACTCATTCAATTTCATTCAAAACTCCTAGTAGTTTGTCTATACTTACTTTTTTTAAAGAGGGATAGTTACCTACATACCAACTGAAATTATGTATGTGCTCTATATTTTCAAAGTCATCTAAATCTATTTCTTTGTCTCTAAAGTATGGTTGCCTTAACTGATTACCACCTCCTGATAGTCCTCTTCTAAACTCTATACCATTATCTCTCATTTCTTTTTCTATTCTGTTTCTTAATTCAATGTCATTGTCTTTCATTATGATTATGAAAGCATAATTACATTGTCCATCTAAATTAAAATCTGTATAATATTTTTCTTTATTTAACTTTTCAATAAAATATTCAAAATTCTTTATCCTAATTTTATTGTTCGAATCTAATTTTTTTATTTGTGATAATCCTAACACAGCATTTATTTCATTACTTCTAAAATTATGAGCTGGGCCCATAAAGATAAAATCTGGATTCAAATCTGGATAATCATCGATATATTTTTGTTTCATATTTTCATCAGTTAATTCTCTAGTCATTCCGTGAGACCTTAGTGCTCTACATATTTGATAAAATTTATCATCGTTAGTGCTTATCATACCACCTTCTATCGTACTCATATGATGTGCAAAGTAAAAACTAAAATTACTTGCAAATCCAATTGAACCTAGTTTAGTGTTATTAAAAGTTGCACCGTGAGATTCACATACATCTTCTATTAATAATATACTATGTTTTTCACAAATATCCAAGAGTTTTTTTGACAAACCATTTATACCTAAAACATGCGTTATAAAAATAGCTCTTGTGTCTTTAGTTATTGCATTTTCTAGTTTTTCTAAATCAAATGATAGATTATTAAATTCAACATCTACACATTTTAAATCAAATCCTGCAAATAAAACTGAGTTTATATCAGAAATCCAAGTTAGAGGAGGTACTATTATCTCACCACCCTCGGGAAACATATATTTTAATGCTAGCATTGTTATTTCATTTGCTGATGCACCAGAATTAACAAACACACTATGTTTTACACCTAACCATTCACTCCATTGTGATTCAAACTCTTTTACTTTTTCTCCATTAGTTAATCTTGGTATAGGGTCTTGACTGAGGAACTCTATGATAGAATTAATATCATTTCTGTCTATGTTATCTGACATCAAAGGTAATTCTAATTTATTCAAGTACTCTGATTTATATAAATCCATTTAATCTCCTAGTAGTCTTCTTTTTAGTTTTATTTTTAAAGTATTTTCCATATTATCTTTTGCAACTCTTCCAAACTTGTTTTCAAGCAACTCTAAATATTCTGGATTAGAATTGTATTCAATAAATGCTTTGTCTCTAAATTCTAATATTTCCTTAGCGGCTAAATTGTTATTTGATAAATTTAATGTCTCATAAGAATGTTGACTATATCCTTCATATTTTGTAGGTAGTTCCCAACCTTCTTTCTTTGCTTGTAAATAAAGTGGACTACCTGGATAAGCCATAGCACAATAAAAGTTTACCATTTCTGTTTTGTTTTCCATTGCAAAATCTAATGTCTGTCTCATTGATTCTTTTGTATCCATTGGTAACCCAAATATATAATTACCACCTACATTTATACCTGCACTTCTCATATCTCTCATCAAATCACCAATCTTAACATTTTTAAATTGGTCTTTGTGTATCTCTTGTCTTAATGTTTGATTTGGATTTTCAATACCTAAACCTAACCAATTAACACCAGCCTTTTTTAACATATCTAAATATTTAGGTCTACAAGTATCTATCCTTGAATAGGCCCATATATTGAAATCATAACCTCTCTCATCTATCATTTCACAAATTTTTCCAAAATGTTTCGGGTTGAGAACAAAAAGTTCATCGGCTATCTTTACATTTTTTACACCCATTTCAGCTATATGGTCAAATTGTTTTATAATAAATTCTGGATTCCACCACCTAAACTTGTTACTATCAGCACTTGCTATGTCAGGAGAAGGGTCTGTTCTGTTGATAATATTAATCATACAAAACGAACATCTGTAAGGACACCCTAAACTTGTATACAATGATGCGAAAGGAGCAGTCTCTGTATTATTTGACCAAGAATGCCAGCCAGCAGTTCTGTATTTTTTAAAATCAGGCAATAAATCCCAAGCCATACCTGGTAAATCTATTTCTAATCTCTCACGAGGTACAATCATTTCAGGAACATTTAGAGTAACAACTCCGTCATCTTTATAACCTAATCCTTTTACTTTTTTTAATTGATTCAATGACAAATCAGTTCTCAACAAATTACTAATAGTATATACACCTTCATTCTGTGCTATCATATCTATACAATTATGTTTTAAAACTTCACGAGGTAGAGCTGATATATGGCCACCTACAAATAATGTTTTGAGACTAGGATTTAGTTGTTTAACTAATCTTGCAGTTCCTACTGCACCTACCATATTCTGACTTGATGCACTAGGTTGTTGTCCATAAACTACAAAACAAACCACTCTAGGATTTATATCATTTATAATTTTTGCTGATTCTTTCCAAGACAATTGTTCTGCTTCACAATCTAATATTTGAACACCAAAGTTATTTACTCTACAATGATTTGCTAACATTGCAGCCCATATAGGTTGTTCTATGGCAGAATGATTTTTACTTAATCCTTGATATATTTTTTCTGAGGCATTTGTATGTACAAATAAAACATCTAATTTCCTCATTTAACTATCTCCTTAATTTTATTTATTATTTGTGTTGCTGTCGGAGGTAGATTATCAACACTTGGTTGGAATCCAGCAGTTCTATGTTCCAGTCCCATAGTATATACTTTTTTATTTGAATTAATCATCATTCGTTGTGCTATACTACTTGCAACTCCTTGTTCATAATCATCATCTAAAACAATCCCACCATATTTTGAATTGTTTAAACAACTTTTCCATTCTTCCTTGAACACAAATGGTTTTATCCATAATTGATGGATTATGCTAACCTTCAATCCCTTTTTCTCTAATTCTTTTCTAGCTTTTTCAGCTTCAAATCTTGTAATTGATATTGGAAACAACACTATATCAGATTTTTCGTGTATTATATTATCAAATTCTTCTGTGTTATCATAACTACCTCTGTGTTCAGAAATATAATATACTTCATCATCTTTCATAAATTCTTCATATGTGTATTCATATTCTTTAGGAGTCATTGGTGAAAGTATTTTAGTTCCAGGCATTCTTTGATACAAAGAATGATGTGATGAACCTGCAACCGGTCCAATACCACCTTCCATAGCTATACTTCTGATAAAAATAGGACACGGTACTTTCCATATTTCTTTACTTTTAGAAGCATAATTTACAATCATCGGAGCATTGTACCATTGAAATCCTTGATATCTTACAACATACATTGGTCGTCTACCTGACAATCCTGCTCCTACTACAAACCCACCATTGGCAACATCAGCAGTTGTAACCTCAACCATACCATCTTCTTCATACAACTCAGGTAGTGTTCCACCAACCCAACCAACAGCTGTTAGACATTGACCAAAACATAAACTATCTTTTTCTTTTAGATGACTATATGTTATATCTCTTATTGTTTCTTTAACTGACTTTCCCATAAATCCTTTACAAAATTTTGATTTCCTAAATCTATAATTTGTCCTTTTTTACCTAAATCTAAAAGTTCTTCTTTATATCTGTTAAATATGTTTTCATCATCACAACCTGGACCTGCATGCCAATATCTACGATTGGTATTTATATTCAATAACATTGGACTATCAAATACATTGTGCATATGTCCTTTTATTGTCATCGGGTCATCAGAAATATTATAAGAATGATTCATTCCAAATCCTTTTGCAACATCACTCATCTCCCAACTTCTTCTAATTCTTTTTTCTGTTAGTATAGATAAATTATTATCTTCTACAATAAATAATATCGGTAATTTTTTTGTAACTGCCCATCCTATAGCACTCAATGAATAATCTTCTTCAGCAGCTGAATCACCTACAAATACAATTGTTGGTTGTTTCGTAGCAAAACAATGACCTACTGCTATAGGAACTTGACTACCCATCAAACCATCGTGACCATATATTTTCTTTTCTATACATTGAATAGAAGCAGAACCACCCATACCATAAGCACACCCTGTTTTTCTACCGAGTAGTTCATCTACTAATTCAGTAGGACTGCCACCAAATGATAGATAAGTTGAATGTCCTCTGTGTTGTATAAAAATATTTGGTTCTATACCTTTATCTTCCATAACTTGTGCTATTGTAGCTGGAATAAACTCTTGACCTGAAGACAAATATGTAGGAAACTTTATGTTTTTATTTTGCATTTGTTTAAATGTTTCTTCCTCAAAATGATGAGAAAGAGAAGCTCTTTTAAATACTTTTAATCTAAAATCATTCATTAAAATTTATTAACCTTTAAAGTTCCTGTTGTGTAATGTGAAAATGTAGATTTCTTGTCTACTACTAATTCATCTTCGATTGACCTGTTTGTAGAGATACATAAATCCTCTCCTATAATTTCTACTTCATCTAAATATTCAACCTCTCTATCCGCATGCACATCGTGGTCTCCTACAAATACGGTAGTATCTATTGATACTCTTGTTTTACAATTTTCTTTTCTATCAGTAGCATGAATTAATGCATAATCACTAATATGTACCATACCTTTTATAGGTTTTATATTCTCATTGATAGAATAATAATCTAAGGCCCATTGCATTTCCTCATAAGTAGCTGCTGTATTTAAAAAGTTGTCTGAAAACTTATCTATATCTTTCGGTTCCCAAAAAATAAGATTGTTATTATCTACATCACCTAACAATGGTGTGTAACAATTCATTCCCCAAGGACCTTCTACCCACGCATCTGAATGAGGCCAACTTGTTGTTAGTGTTCTATTTACATTTTCTTCTAATTCTTTTCCAAATTTTATTCTGATATTTGGAGTCATTCTAAATTTTCTTAAAAGAGTAGAATCGTTTTTAATCATATTTTTTACAATTTTTGACCAACTTCTTAATACCATATTGTACTCTAATTGATATTCTTTTTTAGGGACAACTCCTCCGTTAGGTGTAACATTGTCTCTAACATCTCTGTGTTCATCTAACCTTTTCATAAACTCTACTTCATCTGTAGTAAAATCAAAGTAACAAGCTTTTGATATATATAACATCACACTAAATCTTAAATCATCTAATTCTTTTTTAGTTGGTTTGTAGTATAACATTAAATCGTGTATACTATTCAAATCCCAAGTATCTTTCATTTTTTTAAATCTATCTACACGATACGGGTATGATGATTTGTTTTTCATAATAATTCCCTCCATCTATTAAATTTTTTCCTATCGATAACTTTTACACCACCAATTTCTCTGGCAGCTTCTAAATCTTTGTCCATATCATCAAAGAATACACATTTCCCAAATTGAGATAAATGTCCAGCCTTAACTTCAGTTTTATAAAACATAAATTTAGCATATGTAAAATATTTATACACTCCAAACTTTCTTAATAATAAAACAGATGGTTGTTCATTGTATTCAACATCATACACACCACCTCTTGAAATAAATCCAACCTTTTTATCTTTAGAATATAAATATTTTAAAACTGAACGGACGCCAGGTTGTAAATAACAATTAGATTCACAATCATCTTTAATGATGTTATTACCTATTTGAACTAATGGTTTTATCATTTGTTTTGCCCATATCGGTTCACCCGATTTAGAATAAGTGTCAAACACCGTCCTGTCTAAATCAAACATAAAAATATCATAATCTTCACATAATCTCTTAATCATTAGCTTTCCTTATAGTCATAAACATAGTATTATCGTCAACCTTAGGAAATAATTTAAGTAATTTTTTTACAATTTTACCTAAGACTATATCCCCTGCTTGAGCAACCATATCCCCATTCTCTGTTACTATACCTCCATCTAAAAACATAATGTTTTCATCATCATCTTTTTCAGTTAAAACATCAATAGTATTAATTTTCTCAACTTTGATATTACAATTTGAAAAATTATACTCTTTAGATGTATTTTGAGGTAAATCTTCTATCCAAAAACAATCTTCTTGTTTAGGTGTTTCAAAAGTACTATCTTCGTATGGTTTACCTTCCCTACCATATTTATCTTCCAACCTAACTAAATCGTGTTTTTGTACAGGAGTTTCTATCTCAAAAACAAATGCTCCATTTTCTGATGTTGCCTTAGTAGAATGAAATAAACCTTTTCTAATCATCGTCTTCGAAACAGGTTTCAATTTATTTGAATTTCCTAAAAAAAACAACTCAGCTTCACCATCTAACAAAATCAATCCAGTAGTCTTATTAGGATGACAATGCATAGAAGTCTGTTGGTCTTTAGCAATATACAGAAACCAAAGACCAACTTTATCATTTTCATACGCCAAGTATTCATAACCCCAAGGTTTTTTTACGATACTCTTATCGTATGACATATCTAAGTCCTTGCGTTATAAATATCAAATGCAGCTAACATCCATTGTCCCATCCATTTATAATGAGGACAACTAACAAGATTGTTAGATACAACTGCAGGAGCATCTACAAAATTACCACCTGAATTAATCAAATCATCTTTAATACTATAATAACCTGAAACATCACGACCTTCTGTTATCTTAGCAGATATTAACAGCTGACCTCCGTGACATATACAAGCTATTGTTTTATTTCTACTATCCCAATCACTAATAAAATCTAAAACTTGTTGTTCTTGTCTTAGTTTTTCTAATGATTTAACACCACCTGGAAGTATAAGTAAATCATACTCATTCATTATACTTTCATAATCAGTATGCAACTCATCAACCGTTCTTGTACTTTCCATATAAGTTCCAAGGATACCATGAATTTTTCCTTTGACATTTGCCATAATATCAACTTCAAATCCTTCCTCTAAAACTCTATAATATGGATAAATGACTTCGTGGTCTTGATACTTTTCCCAAGTAACTATTAGTGCTTTTTTCATTTACTACTCTCCTATTTATCTCGTTGTTGTAAAATTGGATTGGCTATTGGCCAATCTATGTTTAATCTTTTATCATTCCATTTAATTGAAAATTGGTCTTCTACATCAGGGTAACTACCATCATATGCCCACTTGTAACTAAAAACTGAATCTTTACTCAAAACTAAAAATCCATTACCTACTCCTGGTGGAATTAAAACTAATTTTCTTTTTCTATCATCTAATATCATACTTTGATGTTGTAAATATGTTTTTGAATTTTTTCTGTTATCTACTAATATAAAAAACAATTCACCATATAAACAAGTAATTAATTTATGTGATTTAAAATCTCCGTGAATACCTCGTAAAACATTCTTTTTTGATGTTGATACTTTATCGTGATTAAATTTTAAATAAGGTCCACCAAATTTAGGATATGGAAATTCATTATCCTTCCAAGTGGTCCAATAATCACCTCTAAAATCTGTGAATACATCTGGTTCAAATATTTCTACGCCTTCAATCATCATAAACTCCTATCATATAATATAAGACTTTTTTTGGTTTTAAACAAGAATTATTTTTCATATAATTCCTCATAAGTTTTTTTCATCCAAAAAGGTACTGAAGTTTCTTTATCAGGGATTCCATTATAATGATATACATATCCCAATTTTGTAAATAACATATCCTCTCCAAGAATTTCTTTCTTTGGCATACAAGTCATATTATACTTATATGGTAAAATTTTTAAATCTATATTATTTTTATGTATCATATAATTAAAAGGTGTCTGGTCTGTTCCTGTTCCAAGTTCCTGTAATTTAATTAATTCTTCTTTATTATTAAAATAAAGGTCTTTCATACTATCAAACAAATATTTAAATTTAGAATCTACAATAAAAAAGCCAGAATTTATATATTGTTCCCAAGGTATAGATGAAGAAAAGAATTTACCATAGTTCTCGATACTTCTTAATGTCCAATCATAGTCTCCTTCTTCATGCACCCCACATATGTTATTATCACAAAATTTAAAAAAATCAGGTGTATCAGGATGTATAATTGTATCAGCATCTACCACTAAAAGTTTATCAACTTCAATATTTTCATTTTCTAATAAATCAAAAGCAAAAAACTTGTGCCAATTTGGTTTCATTACATCATTTTCATAAATAACTTCTGTTAATCTGACGAACTCGTAACCATGTTTTTTTGTCCAATCTGTCCAAGATTTAACTGAATATTCATAGCCGGTATTATATTTGTAACCCTGAATGTCTACCATAAAAACTATATTATTCATTTTTAGCCTCCTCTTCGAACCAAGCTTTTGCTCCCGCAGTACAAATACATCCTTCCATATCTGTAAATTTAGTTCCACCTGCGTGAACTAGGTCTTCTGGTTTCTCACCTATAAATTTATCTATTTTTAAAATACCATTATCAACATATTCATCTATTGCTCTTCTAGGACCACCTGTAACGCATGGTAATCCATAGTCATCAAAAATAAAAATAACATCTTTGCCAAATAATTCTAAACAATTATCTATATCTCTTTTTACTGCTGGATAAGTATGATTTGCATCTATCATAACTACATCAACATCTTTAGGTAAATAATCTTCCCACCTGTCGTTGTATAAATCCATCTTCACAAATTCAATATTATCTTTATCTGAATTATTTTTAATTGCTTTTTCTAAATTATAATCTGAATTATCTACTGATATAACTTTTTTAAAAATATGACTTAATAATCTTGTAGAATGTCCTTGTGCTGCACCTAGTTCAACAACTACCTTTTCTTTATTTTTTTCATCACTAAATTCATTTAACAAATCATTTTTCATTTTTCTAGAAGTTGTATATTTAGCAGTATCTCTGTGTTTTGTATCATCTAAAATATTATTGTTTTTTAAATTATAATTATCTTTAACTAAATTCCAAGTTTGTTTCATAACTTGTGTTCTTTCATTTTTTGGAAATCCACTAAATACCCAATTGTATCCGTATTTAATAAAATGTGGCATTTTATCATTATTAAGTTGCCAATTATAATTAAACCATCCTCCTCGGTGCATATGTGTTAAGCAAAATGCTTTTGGTAAATCAAGTTTCATATCAACATTATTCATTTTTAACCAGTAATTAAGAGGAGTTTGTTCTGTACCTTTTCTAACAATGTTATCTTGTAAATCTATAAATGTATCTACATTTTCTAAATAAAGTTTTTTAAATCCATTCATAATTTTTTTATGAGATTTATTAAAAATAATAACCCCTGAAGAAATATAATCCCAAATATCTAACTCAAAATTATTAAAAAACGATTTGTAGCCTTGAATACTATCATTCATCCACCTTAAGTTATCTCTTGCAGGCCAACCTACAAATTTATGTTCTGTCAATTCAAAGACATTTGGTGCATCCCATTTCATCATACAAGCACAATCAACTAAAAATATTTGGTCATAATCTATATTTCTTCTTTCTAACTCATCAAAACAAAATATAGCTTTTTGCCAGTTTATTCTAAATCTTGTTAAATCTTTTTCTACCGGCTCTTCAAACGGAACAAATAATACATCATTCCTTTTACACCAATATTCCCAAGATTTGCGAGAAATATCCATCCATTCCCACCCACCATATTTTTCTGAATATTGTTCATTTTTTACACCAATCCAAAAAACTACATTTTTTTTCATTTTTGTAACTCCATAATTATTTTTGAATTATTATTCAAACATTTACCATCTTGAAGAGAAAATTTCCAATAGTGTCGTGGACAAACTAAATTACCATCTACAACTTCACCTCTAGACAAATCAGCTTTAGCATGTGGGCAATATTTTTGACATTTGTATTTTTTTTTATTGTGGTCTAATATAAAAACCTCATTGTCTAAATCTTCATTAAAATGAAAATCTTCGTAATTTTTATGTGCACTCGGTTCTGCCAATTTAAGAAATGCCATTAAGTGTTCATTATAATCATCGGGTTGTCTTTTAGCTTTAAATCTTAAACTTAAAAATAAATCTTCCCAAGTTATCTCTTTATCCAATATTAAATTTAACCATCTACTTTCAAGTATGAACTCATAAAAATATTCATCATCATCATAATATCTCACAGAATTTTTAGTACTTATAAAATCTATAATTATTTTCTCATTAACATTACCATTTATATTTAACAATATTGAACCACCTATCTTATCAGATAGCATAATTGATTTTTTCAATAATGGAATAAAATATTTTTTACATTTTTTAAGTAAACTATAATCAACATTTTCTGTAGAGTTTATAAAATTTTTGATTAAAGTTTCTCTTCTTTTTTTGTATTTATTTAAATAAGAAAATCTATCATCAAAACACTCATTTTTTAAATTGTTATCACTTATTTCGTTATAATTCATAGTCGTGGATATCTCATCACCTGGCATCAACAACACAGAATCATAATTAAGTTCTCTTAAAAACTTATGTACATTTGCTTGTGTTGGAAATGTATTCTCTTCTTCAAAATTTAAATCAAAAGATTGTTCATCTAAAAAACAAGGTGGACCAGCACAAGGTACATAAACATTAGGATTAATTTCATCTATTAATTTAGTAATAGATTTATATTTAAATACTCTTTTATCTTTTGATAACTTAAACATCTTTTCTTCATCATAATCATATACTAATGGATACCAACTAGCACCTGAAAATTGAGCGAATAAATATGTGGTATTGAAATTATTTTTTATCCATTCAATATCATCTTCAGAAGGTTTCATATCATTCATATCAACAACAACTTCATCACCTACCTTAAATATAAGTGCAGCATCATCTTGTCCCATAGGAACTTGAATTAAAGGATAGTATTCAATATCACCTAACAGAAACATTTCTTTTGAATTTACTTCAATCACATCATTATCCAATTCATCATTTAACATATCACGAAATCTTTTACCAACATAATTTGGAATAACTATAGAAGTTCTTGAATTTAAAGTTTTTAAAAATTCTAAATCACAATGGTCTTTATGTTCGTGAGATATACAGACATAGTCTAAATTATCTCTCCAAGAAAAATCTATTTCTGTATTATCTGGAAATTGAAACCAGCTACTCTGAAATGCTCCACTTTTAGAAAACCATGGGTCTGTAACTACAGAAACATTATTAGTTTCTATATATACAGAAGCGTGCCCTAAAAATTTTATTGTTTTAACCAATTTCCTCTATCCTTTTTGTTTTGTCACATATGAATAAATCATATGATGGTTTTTTTTGTTCTTCAATTCTTGTATATTTACAACCCCAATTAGTTAATTGATATTCAGTAAATGGTTTCCAATTCAATCCACTATGACCACCGCGAGCTGTCCAATATATTATTTCATTACCTTCATCATATAGTTTATTTATTTTATCTATCTGTTCTTGTCTTGGTTTTGAACTATGATAATCTGAATTTTCTGTATGGCAAATTGTATTGTCTATATCTACATATATTATCATTTTTTATGTTATCTCAATAAGTTCTTTTAGTCTTTTTTCTACTGCATCAAAACTATAATGTTCATTCAACTTTTCCCAAGCATATTCTAAATCTTCAACTATTGTATTAGAATCTTCTAAATATTTAGCTATTCTTTCTTCTAGAACTTCTTCATCTATTGTAGCAGTTTTTGGAAATAAAACACAATGTGTATCATTGTGGCCACCAATATTCAAACTACCTACAGCTGCAACTTGCATACCTTGTATTCCTGGCTGTTCAAACATAGGGTCAAGATTAAAATGAAACAAACAATCTCTCCATAAGTTTATAAATTCTTTCTGTGAAAGATATTCAAATTTTTGACCTGGTTGTAAAGGTTTGTATTTGATAGGTAAGTTATATTTATTTCCTATATAATTTGCAAAATCATAAGTTTTACCTCTTCTGTGTATTGGATTTGGCAGATAAGCGTAAATAGCTCTATTTTTCTCATTAGAATAAAAATGGTCATAAAAGTAATCAATATTTAAAGGCACTGATATCCAGTGAAATTTCTTACCTGTGTCTTTTTCTATATTTGCATACCATTCAAGAGATTGTAATTTTTCACCTACACCACCCATGGAAATTGCATCACACTCTTTATAAAATTTAATTCTATTTGTTTTTCTTTCAGATGATACACCTGGGTAATCATATGATTCTTTTATGTTACCAAATATTTTAGCATTTGGATAATGTTTTCTCAATCTATCTGGAGTGTATAAATGATATCGCTCCTTATCCAAACCAATTCTTTCATTCGAGTATAAAATTATATCAAAATCTTCATCTGGTAAAGATTTATTTTCCCACTCACTTAAATTTAAAAAGCTACCACCATCACCTAACCAAGCATAATTATTACCAGCTAAAAAACAATTAGGGTCAACACCGTGATGAAAACAATAAGGCTTGTCATCTTCATAGGCATATGCAGTATTATTTTTTACATAATAAGATTTTAAGGACATAGCTGAGTCCCATATATAGCCTACTTTCATTTTAAACTCTCTCTCCACTCTTCCTCGGTTATATAATCAAAATCATATATATCAGTACCTGGAGCCCAACAATCTTGGAATGGATTCAAACGATGTCCAGTCCAAGTAGTGTCTATCTTACCAACACCTTTTTTCTTTTCAGGCTCTTTATTAGGATTTTCTCTCAAGTAGTCTACAAAACGCTGACAATCTTCTGGAGAATAAAACAACCACTCATCACCTAAGTTACTTCTTCTATTTCTATTCCACTCTCCTCTACCCTCTTCAAAATTTTCATCTTTTTCATCTAGTCCACCAAATGCAATATTATGATGGCACTCTACTGATAGTGGTAAATGTATAGGAGCAAACTTTTGTATTTCTGTTCCAAATCTATCTTCTAAAAAATTAGCACAGAATCTGTTGTTTAATTCAAAATACTTTTTAGGATAAGCTTTAGGAAAGTTATTTCTTTTTATTCTAGGTTCATACCAAGAAAAAACATAACACTGCCCTTCCCCGACTTGCATTAATTCGTCCCAACCTTCACAATCTTCTTTTCGTAATAATTCTAAATCATCAGAGTACCATACAAAGTATTCTCCTTTACTTATTAATATCATTTCATCACCATAACGATTTAAGAAATGGTATTTGTGTCTTTTTCCTATAACTGCTACTATTTCTAAATCTTCATGCTTTTTTGATATGTATTCTTTTGTATTAAAATTACTTTCTCCCCAAGGAAATTTGTGATTAACTTCATATTCTTTTACTAACTCTAATTCATAATACTCTTCTAAAAAAGTTAAAGTCTCTAAATCATCTTCATCTATCCTACATATCAATTCTACATTTTTTAAGTTATCAGCAGTATCAATAGCAGTATCTAGTGCAAGTTTAAGTTGTCTAATTCTTTTTCGTGTCGGTGTTACTACTGATATTTTCATTATTTATCTCCTTCTAATTCTTTTTCCATTTCTAAATATGTATGTTCTGTTAATTTACACATAAAATCTGTCGATAGTTTTTTTCGTTTTTCGGCCCAACCTATGGCTCTTGTATTATATTTTTTTAATATTTCTTCATTTGAAACAGGATTATCGCGTAATTTAAAAACTACTAGACTTCCAGCTCGTTCTATAGGTTTAAAATATCTTAATACACCATAATAATATGGCCTATTACCAAAATCGTGAAAAAGTAAATAACTATCTCTATCCATTAATTTAGTTGCCATAAAGGCACACATAGGTCTAGCTCTACCATCAACTAAAACTAGTTCAAATTTATCTCTATCAAATGATAAAGGTTTTTTTATATAATCTATTGTTTCATGCCAATCTTTTGTAGGGCCACGAAGAGTTCTATATATTATCCCATCCTTTTTTCTTTTTTCTCCGCCCCAATCATTCCAAATTACATCTGCCACTGCATCTAAATCATCATCAAATTTCTGTGGATGTAGAGGTACAAAATTATAATTTACATTATCATTTTTAAGTGAATCTATTTTTTTATACCAATTGTCATCGTGTTCTATAGAAAAATATTCGCTAACCATATCAGAAAAATACAAGGTACTCCCACCTGAGCCCCACTCAAGCATAGAAATATCATTAACATTCTCCTTTGTCAATGTGATATATTTTTCAACAAGTAATCTTTCTTCATCACTCATACACAAATCTATACCTTTTATATTCATTATTCTTCCCCAATCCCTTCTAAATCTTTAAAAATATTATACCAGTGTAAACATAAGTTATTATGACTATACTCATTCACATATTTTTTTCTAATATTTTGATTGATAGTCTCATTTAACTCTGTAAAGTTTGTTAATGCGTAATCTATCTTTTCTTCTAAATCTGTCCAATTATAATTTACGGATAAATAGGTATCATTGTCAAGAAAAATATTTGGTTTTGTATTTATTTTTGACATATCTGGTTTAATAATTATAGCTCCTGTTATAATTGACTCCCAATCTTTTTGACCTATTTCTCCCATTCCAAATGGTGATATTAATAATTTAGAATTAGCTAAGATATTTATATATTCATTAAATGGTTTTTTACCTGATGCTATTTTATATTTGTTTTGCATTGTATTTAATTTTTCTAATACTAAACCACGATGGTTGTTATAAAACTCATCATTTCTTACTAAATGGTCTTCATTGTATTTATGATTGGAATAAAACATAGCACATATATCAAATTCTTTATTAGAAGAAATTGGATGAAATTTATCTGTATAATTTAATAAACTTATGAAATTCCATCCAGTAAGTTTGATTTTCTTCCATTGTTCTTCAGATATATCGTATGATAAATCTAAATCACTACCACTACCAAAGAAATATTTATTAAAAGCATATGGTGTTTTATATTCTTCTCTTGTATGAAACATTTGATTTTTAAATAAATGTAACGCATTACTTTGTTCAAATACCTCATAAGCACCCATTAAAGATGTAGAGTCTGAACCATCAAATAAAAAATAATCTCCTGTTACTTTTGATAGGTTCTCTAAACCGTATTCAACACTTTCTTCTAAAGATTTTTTCTTATCAATAAAATCATTCATTCCAACAAATAGAAAATCATAATCATCTGAGTCTGTTATATCTATACTATAATCTCTCAACATATTTTTAATCTGAAATAAAGGTCTGAAAGTAGGTTCATTTCTACCTAAAAATGGATTTAATATTTTTACTTTAATCATCTTTAATGCTCTTTTTTATATCATCTATCATTTTATTAGCAAACAAACCTCTGTCTTGATTATATTCAAAAATTACACTACCTTGAAGAACTTGTTTAATCATTTTAGCCAAAGCATCCTCTGTTGTTCTTGTCAAATTCACTCCTGATATATAGTGTGTATTTTCTTCTGAACACCTATCATATAAAAATTCAACTTCAATATCCTTAAAATTAACCAGTAAATGTATTTTATTATTTAAATCAATTTCTTTCACCGAACTCATTGGTTTATTTTGTAAATGTATTTGAAGTAAATATAAATCGTGATACATTAAATCATAAAAAGAGTCTGTATGAGAAGTTCTATCATTTTTTAACCATACACATTTTATATGTTTAGGATTATGTGATAAAAATTTATGTACATCTATTAACTCACTCCTGTACCAAAAAACTTCATCTATAAATAATTTTACACCTTTTGATTTAGCCAACTCACAAAGTTCAAGTGATTTTTCATAAGTCATAGTTAATGGTTTTTCACAAAATACATTTTTTTCTGCAAGTATACAATTTTTTACTATTTCGTAATGAGATTCGTTTGTTGTAGCTACAAAAACCCACTCTACATCTTTTAGTTTAGATTCGTAATTATCCTTACTTGTACAAATAAATTTTATATCAGATAAATATTTTAATTTCTGATGTAGTATTTTACCCCAATATCCGTGTCCTATAAGGCCAACTTTTTTCATTTAATTTTATCCTTTATTTTTAGTGCTGTTGACCAACAAGATGAAACTTTACCTGATAGTATTGATATAATTCTTGAGTTTTTTTCATCTTGAAATATTTCGGATAATCTTTCATCGTTATCATTTATTGGTAAAGCTCTTATAGTACGCCAGTAATCTATTGGTGTTATGTCATTTAGGAAGGGATAATATTTTTTTGATTCATTGTAAATTTTATCCACTTGTTTTATAGCATCAAAATATCTATCAAGTTTATTATCTATAGTTTGTGCACCTACTGATTGTTCGACATGGTATAATAAAAATTTATTGTTTTCAAAACCTTTTGGCATGATACTACAAAAAGGCCCGTCCATAATAGTCAGGCCTATTTTACTATGTTTTTTCTCAAAAATAGGTACGATAACATCTTGTAATTTTACTTTTATTTTTGACACACCTAATAATTCGTTTACATTATTAATATTACCATATGAAGCATTTATTACATAATCATACTTATCACAATCAGTTTCAGTAAAATTATAATCTAACTTTATATTAATATTGTGTTTAAACAAATCATTTTTAAGATTATATTTTATTACCTTGTAATCAAACACTGGTTCTAAAACTCTTAACGACATATCAATAGAACTAGTATCAACAATACTATTTTCAGGTGTTTCAAAATCATAGTGAATACCTACTTCTTCACAAAATTGTAAATATTCATCAGGTGTAACTTTACTATTTTTTTCTATTAGATAATAATTAGGAAAATCTGAAACTATAGCATCTTTAAATCTCATTAAAAACAACACAAGTCCATCTAAACTTTCTCTTGCTGTTTCCACACTTCTCGGATAATGAAAACCAAAATGTATTCTATTATGATTACATTTTGATGCACCTTGCATTATGTCATCATTTTTTTCTATCAATGTAACATCAATACCAGTTTTAGCTAGTTCTATAGCAGTAGCACATCCAAAGATGCCTGCTCCTATTACACCTACTTTAATCATATTGTATTGTAAAATTCATTTTGTTTTTCTTGTCTATCTATTGTTTTAGGATGATAGAAACAAAACTCTTCTTCTGCAGGAAGATATGTATGTTCTTTATAACCTGTTAATACTTCGTGTACTTTATTTTTCCACATAATGTTTGGTCTATTTCTCCAAATTCTACCTTGATAATCAGGAAAGTTTACCCAATTTTTTTCATTCACATTCCAACCCCATTTATTAATATGTTCTTGTGTGATACCATCAACCGTATTCACTCTCGGCACCCAATATAAATCTATTGATGGGTTTGATTCTAATATTGGTTTAATATTTTTTATAAGTTCTTTATGAGGCATTTCGTCTGCATCTAAGTTAAAAATATATTCACCTTTACACATATTCTTCAGATAATTTTTTTGCCCAGCGTAATCTTTTAACAAATGTCTTTGTTCAAAAGTCAT
>CEUT01014173.1_pt1 | contig 22051 bp, 19 predicted proteins | sample 531401 | NCBI WGS metagenome assembly CEUT01 (sample SAMEA2622821, study PRJEB7988) | marine metagenome | biome: marine biome (ENVO:00000447); feature: surface water layer (ENVO:00002042); material: "saline water (ENVO:00002010), including plankton (ENVO:xxxxxxxx)" | depth 5 m | reverse complement strand
AATAGGGAGTGCCGCTGTGCTCCAAATGGATATGAAGGAAGGTGCAAGTATAGTCAAAGCAGAAAACGCGAGGGTAGCCAAGATAATCGGCATAAATAAATCAGCGCGATGCACAACTGTAAAACCTGCAGGGACGACATCTCTGGTCCTAGGAACGTCATCAGGTATTCATGCATGGCATAACGATTATTATGTCCGTAGACTGCGCGTAGGGAAAAACGAGGCTATATATTCATATCTTAATGAACATCATCCTGAAATATTAGAGGATGATTATTTCAGGCCTCATGATACATCTATCATTAGTATACCTCAAAAAGCTCCTGAAGGCTCAATAATTAGAACTGAGTCTGCTATGGATCTGCTTGAGCGTGTAAAGAAAGTAGCAACTGAATGGGTGAAAGAAGGTCATAGACATGGTAGTAATACTCATAATGTATCTGCAACTGTGTCGTTGAAAGACACTGACTGGGGACCAGCCGGTGAGTGGATGTGGGCTAACAGAGATAAGTACAACGGTTTATCTGTATTACCTTATGATGGTGGTACTTATACTCAAGCGCCGTTTGAGGATATAACAAAAGAGAAATATGAGGAAATGGTAAAAGCCCTACATCAAATAGATCTTTCTAAAGTTGTAGAGCTTGAAGATAACACCGATCTTAAAGATCAGTTAGCTTGTGTTGGTGGCGCTTGTGAAATAGCATAACCAACATATAAAATAATAAAGGGGATAGCTTAATAGTTATCCCCTTTTTTTATTACGTTCTAGTAAAATATGCATACTCTAAAATACAAGCAGCTGTATTAGCCGTAGCTTTAAGACCAACAGCTCCCTTCACAGGTAAAAACATAAATTCACCTGGATTTAAATCTGCAAAATTAACACTACCACCTGTTGATATGGTTATAACATTAGTGTCGTCGGTGTTTTTTAGATAAACAAAAGTTATATCTGTTTGAGATGTAGTCAAGTCACTACTTATGTCTTGCTCACTAGTTCCTATTGATATTCTCGATACTCCAGAGAAAGGAGTTTCTACAGTAAGAGTATCACTTGCTGTTAAAGACAAGGCACTACCAAAATCTGAAGCAGTACCCGTCAATGTTAATGATGGTTTTAATGTTGCCATAGTTTATATTTGTTAATTTTTAAAGTTCTATCTCTTACGTAATATCATTACATAATTTTATACTAATCTACTCTAAATATCAGCTAGCTTATAAGCTGTATCACCATCAGTATCTTTATACGCTTCAAGAATTTGTTTTCTATTTTCTTTATCTTTTAGTGATATATGAATCCAAGCATAATCAAATTCGTTAATCATTTGATCAAACTCTATTCCTTCTTTGATAACCCAGTCGTAGATTTCTTTATTACACATCTCACCTTTTTTGAAAAACTGAATATCAACAGCTTGACCTTTACAATGCTGGCTCTTACTCGAACCACCAATGGCTCTATTAAGCGCCGGGGAACGATAACCACTACTAATCCTAATAGGACCAAGAGCGTCACGCATAGGCTGTATAAGATCTCTAATAAGCATTTGCATATTATTAAGGTGTTCTTGACTCGGCGCATTTTTAATATTTAATCTAGTTGCTGTATTACTTTTTGTTATTTCTGAAAGTGTAAAGTTTTTACTTAATCTCATTACTCTATTATTATTGTTAAATTTGGTGTACCACTGCTGACAGTAGTATTTACTTGCAATGAATATCTATATATATTAAAAGAAAAAGAATCATCTAAAACTAAAGTTGTATTAGATGGTATTACAGTTTTAACTATACTCAACCTATCTTGAGCATCTCTAAAAGTTAAAACCTCGTTATCTGTTATTGCTACACTAGCACTTATAACTATTGATTTAGCACTAGGATTTATACTAGATACAGTACCGTGCACTGTAGAGTCAGAGTCTACAACTGAGTCACCTACTTTTATTTGATCAGCTTCACTTACTATAATGTCTTCGTCAAATATTATTTTATCTGTAGTGTTATTAGCTTGGTTAACGGTTCTAGTAACTTCTACAGCTTTTAAATGAAGATAAACTGTTGCATCTACAGAGCCAACATTAGCTACAGATATTTTATTTATTTTAGTAACACTAATACCTCTTCTGTTTAAACTAGTGTTAGTAGAATAATTAGATTTATCTCTTAAAACTACTGTACCTGCAGACGTTATGTTTTTATATATTGCCATTTCTATGTTGTTACGGTGCAGAATCAAACTCTGCACTAGATGTTCCTGTTCCTAATCCATTATTATAATCCCATTCTACCACTGTAGATATGTATGTGTATCTTTGCCCAGAAGTTAAATCTGTATCATCTATTATAGACAGCGTAACTAATTCTCCAGACTCAAAATGTTTAGCATTGTCAAACACAAAATAAAATAAGTGATTGTCATCTGTAGACGATATACTCGCGTCTTCTGTTTCTTCTTCGGTCCAACTCGATGTACTAAACTGCGAAGTATTAGGACCTAAAGTATGTATACCTATAGTCCTAGTTCCTGTCCCACTTACAGATGAAATCCTCATTGTTACAGATACTATTCTACCATCATAAGGAGCTACCATAGCTGCTTCTTCTTGGTATATCGTAGTTTGTTCGTCTGTATCTCTCCAAGGTAAATAATGTTTATTATTTGCTCCTAAATCATCTATAAATGATTGTTGGTATATTTGTCTTTGCTTTCCTGTTATTATACCTGTAGCGGTTATAGTATCTATACCTGATATAGTAGTAGACCCATCACCAATTATATCTCCTCCAAAATAACTATTCCCGCCTTGAACGAATATAGAATAAGCATTAGTAATAGTTTGATTTGTGCTTGCTACTGGTGCTCCTTTTACATAAAGTGTAGAAGCATTTGTAGTTGTTACATTTGAGTTTGTAGCTAACAATCTAGGGTTTTCAAACGTTACATGATTATAAAAACCAGTGGTACCAGAAGCAGAAGTACTACTATTTGTTATATCCATAGCGTCTATATGCAACGCTACACCGTCTCCACCAGCTGTTACACTTCTATCGCCATCGGCTATCAAACCTTTCATGGTTATAATACCAGCTAAAGTTTTATCACCTGCTGTTAAGTTTGTGGCTGTGTCTGCATTTCCTGTAGTATCTTGATTTAGGGTGGGTATATTACTAGAGTGTATAGTACCTGCGCTAGAATTTGTCCAGTCAATGTGTTCATTAGCTACGTAGTTTGCTAATGAGTCGTGATCTATATTTCCTTGTGTTGCAACTTGTATAACACCACCACTGTTAGCGAATATAGTACTACCCATAGTAAGCTTACCTTCAATAGTAGTAGTAGAAGCAGTACCAGAACCTAGGTTTACGTCTACTATATTGTTACTAGCATGACCTGTTAACTTTGCACCAATAGCCAAGCTACTTACAGTACCATTACTCGTAGCTACTCTAAGTAGCATATCCCCAACTTCATTTGTATCTAAAGCAGTATTAACTTTACCATCTATTCTACAAAAGTCGGTTTGTTCTTGAACCGAGTTATCTCCTGTAAAATTTATAGAACCTATAACATCTCCATCAGCACCGGCCGCACCTTTATCTGAAACAAACCTAAAAGTGCTACCTTTGTTATCGTTTGTAGTGCTTTTTAAAGTAAGCTCTGGTTTGTATGTTGCATCAGACGAAACAGTTATATTTTCACCGTCAAAAGTAAGATTAGCTTCAGACGTAACCGTACCATCTCCATCATCAGTTAATAATTGATTAGCTGAGCCATCTACCCCGGCACCATGCAAGTCTGTTATACCAGTATCGCTTTCTTTAACTAACTTGTTATTAGAGTCTAAACCTAAATTTTTACCAGATGCTATCGTGCCATCAGGCACAGATTCAAAATACACATCATTACGAAACCTAGATATAAAATCCCATATATGCTGACCTATCCACTTCATTTAATAGTATCTACCCAAACTTTTCTTTGTCTTATACCATCGTCAGCTATTAACCACATTCTCCAACCCATATTGTTCTCTTTAAAAAAACTATTGTTTATAGATCTTTTTTTTAAATCAAAGTACTGATATTTAACAGTGTCTACTACGTGGTTTGTTTGTGCTATCGCAACAGAGCTTAGCATAAGTAATGCTATGATAATTATTTTCTTTTTCATAATTTAATTTAATTTAAAATGCTTCCATTGTTATTTCATCTATAGAGTCTTGCACTTCTTCTCTAGTAGCCTCCATAGTCATCATAATATTTGCTTGAAATCTTTTAGCTTCCTCATTGTTATTAAAAACAACTAACGTAGGAACAACTACTATCTTATATTCATTAGCCCATCTTGAGTCTGCAGCTATATCTACTCTTTCTATTTCACAGTCTGTAAGCTTAGACAACCACTGTACTTCATTAGCTTTATTAAAGCTAGCATTAAACTCTACAACAACTAAACCTTCAGGAAAGTCCTGCGCAAAGCATGTAGTAGTTAGTATTGATAGTAGTAAGATTAATTTTCTCATAATGTTATTCTAATTGTTACAACACCTAAGCTAGCACCTATAGTATTTGCTAATATGTCGTTTATATCTGAGTGACCATGATTTATGTCGTACACTTCTTTTATAACACCAGCTAACATTGCAACACCAAACCCATAAACTGTAGCTTTAGTTTTGTCTTTTGTTTTACTATATACTAAGGCTGATGTAACTGAGCTAGCTAAGTAACAAGCACCCATGTGTAACTGTTTGTCTTGCGCTAAAGCAAACCCTTGTATTTTAGATATTAATCTACTAGTATTCTTAGCGTTACGAGCAGGAAAATGCTGAGCATTTAAGCTTGCTGTGATCGCTAAAAATATTAGTAGTCTAATCATATCATTTTAGTTTATCTATTTTACTTTCCATACGGATCATTTGATCCTTTATTTCTTTTACATCCTCTTGAGTAGTCATAATCGTCTGCCTTATAAGCTGGTCTTTCATGTCGTACTCCATACGCGTTATCTCTGGGTCGGGAGGTAAAGGTAATTCTTTTGCTTCTGTTATATCTGCTTGCAACGTGAACCACATGCCTACCAAGGTAAATATTAAAACTGCTATACCCGCTAGAGTTTTTATACTTAGTTGTAACGTTGTATCTTCGTTTATTTCTTTTGCCATGATTAAAATATTACATAGTTAAGACCAACGCTAAAGTTATGCCAGTCTCGATTCCAATACTTATTATATCTACCTTCTATAAATGTTCCTAAACTTTTATTAAACCTATAACCAAATATAAGACCAATAGAGTAGTCAACCCATTGGCCATTGTTAAACTTGTAGTAAGAGTATATATTATCAGATTTAATATGGTAAGGCATTAGGTTGCCCCAGCTGTGAAACCAAAAGTCTTTTGTAAAGTGATAGTAATCAAAGCCTAACACAGCAGAGTATTCTACAATACTAGATAAAGCATTGCGCTGATCTTGAACATAATCGTTTATTACTTCAGGTATAACAACCTCTTCCCACACAGCTTGATTATCTGCTACTAATGTACCATCAGGAGCAAAGTACAAACCATCAAGTGTTATGTCATAACCTTCTTGTAACGCTAAATATGTATAATGTAATGTTCCATTGTCTAAAACCCAGTCAGCTAGAGGATCAAACCCGTATGGCTCAGACAGTCTCTGAACAGCTCCAATATTAAAAGAGAGCTTACCATCCTTAATTTGTTTTCTGTATCTCTGGGACGCCTCAAAATACTTTATATCAGCAAAACCATCTTCAAGATACTCTACCTTTGCAACCCAGCTATCTGCAACATACCTTACAAAGTGATGTTGGTTTGTATAGTTAACGCCTAACCGCCTCACAAAGTCAGCTTCAAATAAATATTCAAAGCCATCTACCCGGCCCAATGTTGCGGCGTCTGAGTATGAATTTTCAGTACCGTTATAAAATGTTAATGCTCTGTTTTCATAACCAAACCTTTTAATTTTTCTAAGACCTATAGAAAAAGTATAATCAAAAGGTGTTTGAATTATATCTTCCTGTAACTGACCAGAGGTTATAGACCAAACTTGATTATCAGACAATGAAGTTCCGCCGTTAACAGCTGCGTAAAAAGTTGAGTATTTAAGTATTCTACTTTGAGCATTACAGCCTTGAGCTGCTGCCATAAGAACAAAACTAAATAATATTACTAATCCTATCGCGCTTAAAAGTTCGTATAATAACGATTTGTTTTTATTCATCATTGCTTAATAACCTGTCTTGTTACTGTATTATTATTACACGTTATAGAAAAGTTGTACACTCCAGATGGTAGGTTGGAAACGTTAAGCTGATTTAAACCTTTTATAGTGTATTTCTTTTTAACATGTATGACTAGCTTACCGCTAGCGTCATATACTTTTATTTCTATCTTATCTTTAGTAAGTATGTTTAAAACATCTTTAGCTGGAACCGGATATATAGCTACACTATTAGACCTCATTAAATCTCTAACATCCATATCATTATCTTCGTAACACTTCCAGTATAACTCTTGACATTTGTCATCCCACTCGTTATTACAGCAGTACGGGTCTACCATAATAACCCAAGCGTAACAAGAGTCGTTTAACCAGTACGGATCACCAGGTTCACCAACACAACCAGCGTCGTATAGACATCCACCACTTTCTGTATTTGCAAACACATCATAGTTGTACGCTGTCGGGTCCATACAACCTTCTAATATCTCTATACAAGAGTTATCCTCAGTGTTAGCAAGTTCGTTGTAGTTAAACGCTAGAGAGTCTAGACATCCATACACTACTGGTATACAACTAAAATCTTCTGTATTAGCTTCTTCGTTATAATTAAAAGCTTCAGGATCTGTACAACCTAGTACTGTAATAAAACAAGTACCATTATCTACGTTAGCCTGTGGATCGTAGTTATCAGCAACAGGGTCCATACAGCCAAAGTATATGCAGCTACCATCTTCTACATTGGCAGCAAAGTTATAGTTCCAAGCTATACTGTCCATACAACCAACCACAACAGCAACACACCCGCCATCATCTACGTTAGCTAGTGAATCATAATTAAAAGCTAATTCATTTGTACAACCGTACACCGCTTCAATACAGCTACCGTCATCTGTGTTTGCTTCATCGTTATAATTTATAGCAGACTCTTCTAAACAACCATATACTTTAGGTATACAGTAATCACCACAAAAAGGTAACGAGTGATATACGTGCCAGAAAGGTGGTGCGTAAGGTTTTAAAGCACCTTGACCGTTGTTAGAAAAAGGATATACACCGCCTTGCAATGTAATATCTCCAGCAGAATTAATAAGCCTAAATGAGTTGTGCATTGTTTGAAAAGCAACCTCAGCAGGTGGAGTTTGTGGGCTAGCTATTTCAAAGTAATAAACCTTAACTGGTTTGTCTGTTTCTAGTGTTACATTGAATTCTTGAGAGTACGAACCAGGTCCCATAGTGTAAGTACCTAGTATACTGTCTTCTTGTGCTATACCTATATAACAATCACCCCAACCATCACCACCATCATCTTCAATTACAAGAGTATAATTACAAACAGGTATTATCTCGTTTAATGTAGCAAGCGGATCGTAGTTAAAAGCATTAGGATTTATACAACCTAGTGTATGTAGCGTTTCACATGAACCATCATCTACGTTTGCCTGTGGATTAAACTCTATATAAGTATTGTTAGTACATCCTTCAACTACTGGTATATCACACTGCTCTAACCATATAGGACCTGAGTAAGCAGCGTTACCAAAGTTTGCTTCAGGTAAAGTCCACAATGTATCTAAACTACCACAAGGCTCTGCGTCACCTAGTATAACTATATTGCCATCTGTTCCACCGTTGTATAAGGATCCAGCAACACCATCACCGTAAGTATCACTAATTATTATTTCAACGCCAGTTTCTGGTATACATACATCATACACTATAGTTTGATTAGCTTGTTCGTAGTTATACTCACCAGCTACAACATTATCTACTGCTTGACCATTAGAAAGATCTGTTATAATCCAACCTGTTTCGCCTGGAAACTGATCAAGAGTTAGCTGTAAAATAATTTTGGCCTCTCCGTCAGAGCAACTAACTCCAACACAGCTGCCATCATCTGCCTCTGCCCAAGGATTATAGTTCGGTGCTTCAGGATCGATGCAACCGAATATAGGATATTCACAACTACCATCATTAACGGTAGCTTCTGGCACGTAGTTTAAGGCTAGCATATCCGTACAACCAAGTACAGTATCTATAGGTGCTTCGCAATCACCTTCATCCCAGTTAAACTCTTCACAGTCAAAGTAAACTGGTACACCATTATAGCTATAAGCGCCATCATCACACCAGCCGTCACCTAACCAACCTGATACAGCAGTAACGTCTGTACCCAAGCAGTCATACAAAGTATCTTGAGCGTTTAAGCTGCTAGATAAAATAATTAATAGTAAAAGTATTCTCTTCATATATATTTAATTTAACATTTCCATCTTCTTCTGGCTGCGCATATTCTTTTCTTCGGTGTTTTTTTACAGTCAACGTTATGCTTTTTCATTTGACCTAAAGATCTAGCACAGTAAGATCTTTTTCTTTTACCACCACCAGGTTGAGGCGCTTTTAAATTACCACCAGTCTCTTTATTGTACGCCGCTCTACCAGCTGCGGTCATACCAGCACCTTCTTTTGCTGTTAGAAAATGTCTACCTTTACCTTTAGTAGTTTTTCTAAGCTTTTTACACGGATTATTTTTCTGTTTGTAAGCCATTATTTCTCACCACATTTTTTATCTGGGTTACCTACTTGCACCCAGTTTTCTTTTTTAAACCAGTCTCTAAGTGTAGCGCCTGGTTTTCTAGCGTTTTTAACGTTAGACTTACCTGATCTTCTATACTTGCCACTCTTTGCCGCTTTACGTTTAGCTCTAGTAACTTTTTGTTTTTCACTGTCACTCATGCTGCGAACTTTAGCGGCTGGTAAACAAACTTTCTTTGTACCACCACCTTTAACTTTATTAAAAGGCGACTTCATTTTAAACGCCATACTACTTATCTTTACGTAATCTTTTTCTAACTATATCCATAGTCTTGCGCATCTTAGCCGCATACTTAGGATCTTTACCTCTTCTGAAAACAACTTGTTGATTTAAGCTACTAATAATTTTAGATAAATTACCTTTACGAGACTTAATCATCCAGCTAGCTAAAGACGGAGCCGATAGTTCTTTGAACTTACCCTTAGCATCCGGTGCATTAGAGTGTTTAAAGTCACCCATCTTTTTCTTAAATGGTGATTTCATTTTAAATGCCATACTATTTCTTTTTGCTAGTACCCCAGTTAGCAGCACCACGTTTTCTACACTGTACAAGTTGACCTGAAGCGTAAGCTGAAGGCCACACTTTAACTCTTGATTTTACCTTATGGTAACAAGCGTCTTTCTTACCTTTGTTTAAGGGCGATTTCATCTTAAAAGCCATAACTTATTTTTTAGCAAACTTCTCTACGCCTGATATGCCAAAGCAACCAAGTACAACCCAAACAAACGAGTTATATACGTATTCGTTTATTATTAAATCCTGACCTACCCAACCAGTGACTAGATCAGCTACCATTATTAAGCACATAACTGCGAATGCTATAAAGCCTACTACAGCTTTTTCGTTCCAGTCATTATTGTTTTTAAATATCTCCATATTAACAATTGTCTACCCTTGTTACTACGCCACTTGAATTTACATTCACATTTTTATATCTACCACCACCTCCATCAACCTTATAATGTCCCGCTCCAAGCAGGTATCTATCATTAGCTCTAGGCCTACTATATACTTTATCGTTAACCCTAGGTAGCGAACTACTACCGTTGTGATAATATGTTTGGTTCACAGCGCCACTGTAACTGCAAGCGCTTTTACTTTGAACCGTAGAGCTAGTAAAAGAGTTATAGCTTCTAGCGGCTACAACTTCTTTATGTCTTCTAACCTTTACAGGTTTGTTTTTACTTCTAGCTTGAGCGCTAGTGTTAGCTGAACCTAAAGACATTAGTAACCAAAGTAACAGATAACGCCACCATCCGAATCAGCGTCACTCAAAGTTATACTAGTCCACCTACCATAAATAGTCATTCCCGCTGGAAATTTTGTATTTGAATCTGTAGGATCAGCTCCACCGCCATTAGCGTCTACAGCGGCTGTATGACTAAAGTAAGCATCGCCTTCAGATCCATCAGCTTTAGTGTAAGCAGAGGTGTCTGCAACTAGACCAGCTAATGTTTGGTCGTCAGCTAAAAATGTTATAGCTACTATAACTTTACCGGTTGGTGGGGTAAAAGCCCCTGCAGTGTTTACAAACCCACTACCTAGTTGTCCGAAGTTATAAGCTGTTGCTGTTGAATTAATTCCCATAATTTTTTTTATTACTTGTTCATAATTATAATATTACACACTACGTAAACGGTTTACCGATGTGCGTAACATTTTCTACTTCTGTGTTCTGTTTTATTATTACACCGCCCACCAGATTTTTTCGCTGCAGTACATCTGTACTCTTTAATACCATCACCATCTCTATCATCACCATCTTTAAAAGGTTTATGGTGAATACACTTATCACCTTCTTTGTCAACAGTGTTACCGCATGGTTGGCCATTAGATCTTGTAGCTGAACACTTAGGTTTAGCTTTTTTCTCTTCTTTTTTCTTTTCTTTCTTCTCTTGCTTAACCTCAGCTTTAGCTTGCTTTAAATCTTCATCTTCAATATTTAAACTCCACTTATCCCAACCAAGTAACAGTGCTACTCTTTTCCAGTTTTCATTATTGCTGTTAAGTACCTCCTCTAAGTTTTGAGCTTTTCTAATAACTCTAGCCATAGGTATGTTGGTAGCGGCTTCAACTATATTACCAACAACGTCTAGTATTGGATTATCTACGTCAAGCCCCATTTTTTCAGGAACTCCTTCGTTAAATTCTTTACTATAAACAGCTTTCATTACTTTTCTAATCTTACTACCTATTGGTGGTGAGAGTTGAACTAACTCTAAACCAACTTTAGAAAGCTCTCTCTTACCGTAAGGCTTTTCACTTTCTTCATAGTACTTCATTATAGTATTCTTTATAGTAGCTGCCATAGCACCATAAACACCTGTACCTCTTAGTAAAGTATCTAAAGCGCCATTAGCAACCCTAGTAACCTTAGTCTTAGTCTTTTCATCATCTTCATCATCACCAAACATTAAGAAAGCTAACCCTGTTTGTAAGCTACCGAATATAACATTCTGCATAGCACCATAATATATTATTCTAGATACATGGGCTTTCCAATCACCTCTACCGTTAACTAAATCAGATATAGCTTTTTTAGTTAACCTAGTGTACTGCATTGGAGTGTTTTGCCAAGCAAGTATTAATCTACCTAGCGTACCAGCTTGTTGCTGAGATATAAGATCAGGTCTAGAAGACTGCTGAGTTTCTTCAGCTATTTCTTGAAAGTCTTCAAAAGCTTTAGCCTCAGCTTCTTTTTGGCTTAAACCTTCTTTAGTATATTTGTTTATTCTGTTTCTATAAAAAGTAGCACCACCTGAAGCTATAGCAAAACTATCCGCTATTTGTGTTGGTGTAAAACCTATTTGTAATAAATATCTAACAGCTGCTTTGTATTTAGCTCTAGCACCACCTTTTGATACCGCATTACTAAGTTCCGCTAAGTTAACGTCTATAGCCATACCAGATCTACGTTGCTTTAACATGTCTGAGTTAAACAGAGTCATAAAGTCTTTCCAATATTGTGGTTGATTAGCAAAAGCTTTAGATGCCGCAAATATATTGTTATCACCCCAGTTTATAAAGTTAACAGTCGATAATGTCTGTAGTACCGCTGATCTAGCGTTAAAGAACATAACAGCACCAACAGATCCATTTATCCAGTCTAAAAATCTATTTACTGTTTTATCTTTACTACCGGTAAGTCTATTACTACCGGTCTCCATTCTTTCAAGCATATTTTCAAGAGCGTCCCTAAAGTCTGCACCGTAGACAGCTTCTATCTTATTCATGTTTTCTGGCGAGAATATAACATTTTTATTCTCAATCCATTCAGCTAAAAAGTCTGCTCTGTTTATCTTGCTAGTCTGCTCGTGTAAATCAGAAGCTATGCTACCAACCATCCAATTGTCGCCAGGTTTAGTGTAACCGTCTTCAGCTCTAGACACTGCCGATAATTTATCTGCAAATGCGCTTAGCTTAGGATCTTTTAATACATAATCAGAAAGTCTAGTTATCTCCATTGGTGACAATCCCGGTATACTTATACCGTTTTTATTCCAAAGATAAACTCTTATAGCATCATCAACAGTATAATCTGATTTACCAACCTTGTTGTTAAGTCTCTTAACTACATCAGGCGATGATTTTTTTATAGCATTATATTCGTTAGCTATAGTCTGCTTAGCTTTATTTATATTTCTAATACCTTTGCTGAACGGATCTAACAGATGCTTTTTAAAGAAAGCCATATCAGCATCACCTTTTTTACCTTTACCTAAAAAGTTATATAGTAATCCTTTAAAGTCTTCAGCGGATGGTGGAACAAAGAATTTAAACCCACCAGCTTTTTTACCTCTCAACCTAGCTGTTGCATCAGAAAATATTTTATCTCTAGGTACACCAGTGTTTCTCTCTAACATCTCGTTAAACTTAGCACTACCTTCTTTGCTAAACTGCATCTTAGCTTGTACAACTTTAGACTTTATGTCTAGCTGATCTAGTACTTGCTTAACAGCTCTAACGTTAGGCATAGCATCGTCAACAAAGTACATATCGTTATAACCTTCATTGAACTTGTTAAGCATCCACTCTGCTTTAGCGGAACCTTCGCTCTTACCTAGACCAGTTATATTTTCTAAAGGTATATTAATACCCTTAGATTTTAACCACTCATGTATAGGACCAGCAGCGTCTTGCATGCGGGCTGTAAGCACGAACACATTGTCAGGACCATACTTAGATATTTGATTTTTCATTTTCTGTAATAGTGGACCGTCTTTACCACCTCTTACGTTTACAAAATCTGAAAAGTCAAACTCATAACCTTGCTGAGCAAATTCTGGGCCTTTAATAGGCCATTGATCAGAACTTATTTTAACTTGTTTACCACTAGCAGGGTCTGTAGCTACAACAAAATTCTCACCGTCTATAATTAACGTTTCATCAAAATCAAACGTTGACATACCTTTTGTTGGCGTGTCTTTAGACCACATACCAGTTCTTCTACCCTTAGCTAATCTTTGTAAGGTAACATTAGACAAGCCAAACATATCTTTATGTATTTCATTGGCTGACTCAACCCAAGCTTCACCCATAACATCTGGATTGCTAGGATCCATACTTATTAAAGGTGCTATCTCACTTAGCTCTTCTTTTGTTAAGTTTTTAACTAACGCTAAAGTATCTTCATTAAAAGCTCTAGGCGCACTATCAAGTCTGACAGTGGTCTTATATCCTGAAGCGTCTATTAAGTTATCTAGTTTTTTGTGTATGACTTGAACAGTGTAGTTATCCCACACGTTATTATTCATAACACCATCGTTCATGTACGACTCAATTATCTTTGATGCCACTACTATTTTAGGAGTACCGTGTTCATATTGGAATAATTGACCAACAGCATTTTTACCATACTTAGCTACTAACGCTTTATAGTTGGATGGTATTCTATCGGCATAAGCAGCTTTTCTAAGCGGTGCGTTCATATTAGAGCCTAACGCCATTACTAACAACCCAAAATCACCAGCGTTAAAAGAGTCGTTAGAATCTTGAACTCTTTTCCAAGCTAAGTCTAAAGATACCTGAGCCATTTTTCTAGCTTGTAAAGCTTGCTTCTTTCTAGTTTTAAATGTTTCAAACAAACCGTTTCTAGCTATATCAGCAAATAAAGATTTAGTTGACTCTCCAGGTAACGTAGTTTCAAGCTTAACGGTTTTACCATTTGGATATACTAAAGAATACTGACCAGTTTTAGGGTTAATTATCTTATAACCTTTAGGTAAACCTTTATTAACTAAAGCTAAATAATCACCAACACTAGTTGTTGGTTGTTGTCTGTTCTGAGATCCAGCAACCCAATTAGGCATAGATATTACTTTACCACCTGGCTCTGTAACCGTAAATCTACCGTCGCCTATTTTACCTGCACTAGCAGCGCCGTCTTTACCAAAAGCTATCATTGCTGTCGCAGCATCTAGAACGTTAGTATCGTTAACCAAGCTACTGGTAGTTAAAACTATATGGTCTCTTTGTTTGTTAACACCGTCTATAGTTAAAGCTATGTTTCCAGGGTTGATAGGTTTACCTTTTTCATTTAGAGGTAGTAGAGGTTTTAATAATTGCTTAACACCTTGATTGTACTCGTTTCTAGTCCTAGTATCTCTTAATATATCTAAAACACCTTTACCAGACACTAACTCTCTTTGTCCCTGTAGAACCTCGTCTTGAGCAACAATACCTTCAAGTGTTTTAACTGTGTCTTTTACTATTTTATTTATAGTAGCGCCGATACCGTCAAGCTTACCTTTAGAGGTTCCAAGAACTCTTTCAGCAACTACACCCACAGCTTCTGGAGTAAAAGCGCTTAACTGAGAAACATCTTGATAGAACTGATCTAGTAAATCACCACCGACCTCTTTACTCCAAACTCTTCTACCTTTACCTTCACCTAACTTAGATATAGCAGCTTCAGACGCTGTACCGTTTTCATAAGCATTTCTTCTCATAGACTGGTTAGCCTCAAGCTGAGTCATTTGAACTATCAAAGCTCTTATAGCTCCATCATATTTAGTACCACCTTCAAACGTTCCGTCAGGTTTTATACCAAACAAACCAAGCCAAGTTTCCATATCGATCTTGTCCATTTTGGTTTGGGTTGGCTTACCAGCAGCAGTAGCGCCTTCAGCAAAAGAAGCTCTATCACCTTCTACATACAACTGACCTAGCTTAGTGTTTGCAGCACCAGTAGCTACACCACTTCTAGTTTCTCCTTCAGCAAGTAGTTGAAACATATCATCGTTAAATGTCCCGTCTTGATTAACAGATTTTTCGTATATCAAACTCTGAGCAGCTTTTCTTTGTTCGCCATTAAGATCTTGATCAGCTAATATTCTAAGTGGATCAACTCCAAATTCTTTAGACACAGCTTCTAATACTTTAAACAATGGGCCGTTAGGTTTAACGTCAGCGGTTTTAGTAGGCTTAAAGAGTTTAGGCTTACCAGTCTTTTTATCCATTATGGTATTACCGTCTTTGTCTTTCCTAGTTATCTTTTCAGCACCTCTAACGAACTCTTTTATATCTTTATATATTAAACCATCTAATGGTATAGCAGCTTCAACAATAGCATCATCTATAGCTTTGGTAGTAGACTCTTGCAGACCTAATACCTCTCTAGCTTTTAGTTCGTTAATAACCTCTTGTGCTGCTGCTTTTCTACCTGGAGTTAAATCTAAGTCATCTAAAGCTTTTAACGAAGAGTCTCTTTGATCTTGAATAACATCGCTTAATGAGGAAGATCCTTCACCAACAGGTTTATCTAAAGATACTTTATCAGCCTCTTGGCTTTTCTTGTATCTATTCATAACATCACCTTTGGCTCTATATATAATAGATTTACCGGCACCACCAGATACACCTGTTAACCAACCGAACAAGCTTTTGTTTGTGTCGTAGTTATAGTTTTGTAAAAACCTTCTACCTAACTCTTCTTTAACTTCTCTAGTAAAATCTCTTAACGCTTCAGGTGGTAAACCTAACTCCGTCATACCTTGCTGTATAAGACCATCTAAAGATCTACCATCTGTTATCTCAAAGTAAGCGTCTGTTCTGTCTGGAGAAACTTCAAAGTCCTCTTTAGAATCATGTTTAGAAGTGCCATCCTCATTTTTTGTAAACTTATCAAAAGTTTCCATTAAGTCTGGATTAGCCTTCATGTTAGATTCTACGGCTTTAGAGAAAGATCTTTCAGCTTTTCTTTGCTCAGGAGTTTTAGTATCAACATCTTTAGTTCTAGACCCATCAATCATCATCTTTGTAATTCTTGGGTCTACTTCGTTGTTTTTAACTGAGTTGTTAAAAGCTTTTAAAAAATCAAGAACATCTTCTTTTGTTTCTAAATTAAGATCTCTTCCAAATATTTTCTGAGAAGCATTTCTAAAAAGGTTTTTAAACTTCTGTAGTAAGCTATCGTTAAATTCTAACTTACCTTCAGATAGCATTTCAGACGCTATTGTCAGCATCTCTTCACCTCTTTCGCTAGCTTTATATCCAGCTATTCTTTTTTCGTAGTTTAACTTATCAAGCTCACTTTTAAACTTTAATCTATTAGAATCTAATAACTCTCTAACTTGTGTACCTAAAATTTCTCTAGACGCGGGATCTTGCTTTATAGTGTTGTATATTGCAGCATGTACAAACTCATGGGCTGCAGTGGCAAACTTACCGTTTTTTAGTGCAGTATCTTTATTTATAGAAATATCAAATCCTTCTAGCCTTTTACCATCAGCTGAAAATCTAGGCATCATAGAACCATAGGTACTAGAACTACCTTTAAGCATATTCATAGCTGTAATTCCTTGCTTTTGAAATTTCTTAGCTTGCTGTAAATCTTTCTTAGCTTGGGCAACCTGCTTTGGAGTAGAGTTTTTGTTATCAATTATATTGCTAGCTCTTTCTACTTCAGCGTCAACTCGACTTATCCAACTTTCAACAGACTTAACACTTCGACCAAATTGATCTTGAGCTATATCTTCTTTCATTTGAGAGTCAGAAATCTCTTTAATATTTATATCTAGTGAACCACCTTGAGCTTTTATATCATTGTTGTACTTTTCTAATAAAGCCATTTGTTGTTTGTGATGCTTAGCTACATCACTAGGTGGGTACTTATCTATTATTTCGTTTTTCTTTTCTAGATTTTTATTGTAAGATTCGTTTAGCTTATCTATTTGTTGCTGCTTAAGAGCGTCAGGTAGTGTCTTATCGTTTTGTATTCTGCTGTACTCTTTTTGAAGTTTTCTATTGTCAGCATCTATTTTTAATAAAGATGATTTTTCCTTATCACTAAGCATATCCACTCTATTAACATCCTGCTCTATGAGCTGTTTGTTAGTAGATAGTATTTCTCCTATCTCTTCTTGCAACTCTTTTGTTTCGGCTTCAGACATAGTGTCTTTACCTTCGTGAAGCTGTCTTTGAATTTGCTGTAATCTAGCGTTATTAGAATTTAATGCTTGCCTAGCAGATACGGACTGAAATGGTGCAATAGCATGTTTAAATACAAGCGGCGATTTTATCATACCAGACATTAGTGTGCCGCTAACAAAAGACTCTAATCCACCATCAAATAATCCTACGTCTTTTCCAGTAGCTATGTCTAAAATATTGTTTGAAACTTGTGCTGCAAACTCACTTCCACCTTCTTCTAAAAAATCTCTACCAGTTCTATAAAAAATGTCTTTATTAAAAACCCTTTGTCTAAAATATTTAGCGGCACCTTCTAAACCTGCTTTTCTAGCTTCTCTAACAGTACCTCTTAAAGCACCACTAACGTACTTCATTTGACCAAGAGTTATTTTTTCAGACAAACCTTCAGCTGCACCACTAAGCAAAGAGACACCCATTGTAGTCCAAAAGCTATGATCCATACCTTCCTCACCACCACTGTCTCTAAAAGCTTTACGCTCTTTTTCCATCATGTCGAACTTTTGACCAGCAGCACTACCTCCCATTAAAACCAAACCAGCTGTACCACCTGTAGCAGCCATAAGTGCTAATTGGGGAGCTTGACCTGCTAACATTACCGCAGCCCATTCTCCAGCGTCTGAAATAGAACTAATTTCATCGAACATTGGAGGATCTTGTACTGTACTTGAAACATAGCTTTGCCAGTTGTCAAGAGCTTCTTTTCCTCCCTCTCTAGCAGTTGGTGTATTAGGATCGCCATCCCAATCAACACTGTTGATCTGTCCTGTCAAAACTTTAGCTACGTTAATAGTTTCTTTTAACCAAGGTGTATCGTTTAAATAACCTTGCTCTATCAAATAGTCACTAGTCGCGCCGAAAGGATTTACCATGTAAGAAAACTCTTCTAAGCCTTGAACCAGGTCTATAGCACCGTTCATAGTGGCTACACCCATCTGAGTACCTAGCTGATGATTCTTACCTAAAGCGTTAACATAAGTAGACATCTGCTCTTCTTCTACGCCAATTTTATTTAACTTTCTAAGACCAGAAGCTCTAGCTTCGCTTAAAGCTTTTACGTCGCTACTCAACCCATTATACGTATCTATAACAGCCTGCTGCTCACTTACTAAAGTATTTATAGCATCTTGATCACTCTTTATGTTAGAGTTGTATTCATCTATGAGTACTTGCTGCTTACTGCTTAGTGATTCTATTTTTTTATTAGCTGCGTCAACTTGAGCTTGAGTAGTATATTTTCCAGATTGTATTTTCTTTATCTGCTCTGTTATATTGTCTATGTCAGTCGTAGGATACTTCTTATTTTGTATTTCCTTTATTTTAGCCTTAGTGCCTTCAACATCTATCTTTGAGGCTAAATCTTTTAGTTGTGTTATTTTGTTGTCATAAGCAGTATTAACAATACTCATACTACCTATTGCTTTTTGCTCAGAGTTTCTTAAACTAGTTAAAGATTTTTGCCCTTGTTTTTCTAATTCTTTTTGAAGTCCAGTTTTTTGAAACCAATTACCCCAAGCACCGTCTAAATTTTCTATTTGACTAGTTATATTTTTTAACGTAGTCTTACCGTTTAAAGTTTGTTCTACAAGCTGTTTAGATAATTCAGCTATTTCAGGATCTCTAGGATCTATATCATTGTATACATCTTCTAAGTTAATATCATTGCTTTCATATAAAGACAAATCATCTTTCTTTACATCTGAATTTAGCCATTGCCTTCTAGCTTCACCTTCCATGTTAAGAGCGTCTGCATATTTTTCTTTTGCAACTTTGATTCTAGATATTTCATCAGACTGCCCAACATCGCCTTTGCGCATCTCTTCTAGCTTGCTCCTTAGATTAGAAGGCACAGGCATGCCTTTTTTTCTCATACGATCTGCGACTAGCATTTCTAAATTACCGTAAGGATTTGCTCCAGCTTTACCAGGGTTTTTACTAAGATTTGTAATTATTTCTTCTCTTACCCTAGCTTCTTCACTATCCATCTCAGGAGTTATATTGTCAACCTGATCTTTCAAGTCTAAATACTCATTGTAACTAGTGTTGGCCTTACCTTTGTTTACAGATTTCTGTTCAACAGTAAGATCTGTTTTGTCTAGCATAGCACCAACAGATCCATGGCTTTCAGCAGAGCTTTGGCTAGACCTACTAGCGTTTTCTTTTAACCATGTAGTCATTTCTCTAGCCACGCGCGCGTCGTTTTTACCAGCGTTAATAAAATGATCTACATCAAAAGATCTACTCTTACCGTTCTTAGCAGTAATCTTTATAGAGTCACTCCAACTACTATCTTCTTCAAATTTAAAACCATATTCAGAGTATATAGATCTAAATTCATTTAAAGATTCACCGTCGTCTTTATCTATCAAGCTAGGTTCTACTGTTGGTACGTTTTTAGCTCCCCAAGCTTTATCTTCTAGTCTTTTCTTTTCTAAAAGCCTTACAGCTTCACCATGCTTTGGATCGTCTTGGTTAACAGATATAGACTCGCCAACTCCAACGGTAGTCCATCCACCATCCTCGCTATAATTATAGTTGTCTGGGTTTACACCTAGTTCTTGAAACTGTTTAATATAAGGATTTTGTCTGTCTATTTCAGTCAGTTCGTCTACAGCAGCTTGTGTGTTCTGGTCCAAACCAGAAGCCGAAGAAGAAATTTCCGAGGTTGATCCCGTATTTTTTTGTTGATTGTTTTGAGGTTGACTTACCTCTTGAACCTGTGCTGCAGTTTTCGACCCCGCAGTCGCACTTGTTGCAGGATCTTTTTGTTTTCCCTGATCTCGTAGTTCAGGTGTTTTACCTTGAGTTTTCATAGTTGACAAAAACTCTTCTTCTCTATGCGGCGCTACTTCATAAGGAGTACCATCCACCATATATATTTTATTCATACTGTTTCGTTAGTTACCCGTTAATGTATATATGTATTTTACTGAGCAAAGTCAGTGTTTGTTTTAGGCGGTAATAGTGTTGATTGTTTAGGTCTTTGGTCATACGTTCTGTTAGTATAATCAGAACTTGTTTGGAAAAGATCAAATCTATCATTACCTTTAATTCCAGAAGCTCTTCTATTATAGTTTCTTTCTAAATAACCTGTATAATATTCAACTAAAGCCTCTTTAGCCTTATCTTCATAGTCTTTAGAAGTAGTAAACGCATTGACTATTTGTCTTTTTAAATTCTTATCTATAGGATCATTTGGATCTATCCTACCATCTTTATCACCTTTAGGAGGTTTTATTCCAAGACTAGCATAAGATATACCGTTCATCTCGTCACTAGACATTAAGTCGTCAACAAAAGATCTACCACCAAAGTGAGAGTCATGCATTAAAGACTGTATGTTACCTTTGTTAATTATATCTAGCACTCCAGCCTTGGCTTGCTCTCTATCAAAAGAAGTTGTGCCTTCTTCAGCTTGAGCTATATAACCATCTCTCATCTCGTCTATGGCATTAAAGCTAGTATTATCAACTTCAAACTGTACTAAGTATTCTTCAAGTTGATTAGGCGTCATAAACTTACCGTCTGGTCCATAAACACCGTACCTTAAATTACCGTCGGCGTCTTCTTGAACAGACATTTTCTCTTTGCTAAGTATGAGGTCTTGCATCCAGGTTTTAGCTTCTGGATTATTTTCTAAGTTCATGCCGTAACCGTGAGCTGTAGTATTACCTTTGTTATTATAGTTATCACCTAAATGAGCTAAAGCTAATTCAACACCGTCTTTATCTTCTTTTAACTGACCTACGTTGTTCATAATCCTAGCCGCATCTACTTTATCATCGCCCAGTATGGCTTCATTTATATCTTCACGTAAATCATCTAAGTCTCCAGCAACATTTTCTTCATCGGTCGTAGTTGTAGAAACACCTTCATCAACTTGTTTTTGAACTTCTACATCCTTCTGATCTTTGTCTTGCTGTTCTTGCTCTATTTCATTTATCTCTTCAAGATTAACCTCGTTATCTTTTATGTTACTATATGGATCTGGTGACACGGTGTTATCTCCAGTGGGTACTGCAGTGGGTGCTGATTTACTAGATTTTGAATCTTTTTCTTTACCACCTACAGGTATATTTATTTTTCCTAGAGTTTCTCCTAGCTTTTGCTTAGCTGCACGCTCTCCTAGGTCCATGTATCTGTTAGCTCTGTACGCGCCTTCTACTAAAGTTGAATCTGCTGCCATTATAATTTTATATTAAATTCCACCCATTAAACTACTAGCTATACCGCCTATTCCTTGAGCTGCTTGACCTATGCCTTCAAACTTGGCGGCTTGCGCTCCAGCTATTCTCTCTCTAGCACCAGCAACTTCACTCTGTGCCATGCCTAGCAATGTAGAGGTTTTATCTCTTTCCATTTCTCTAGACATTACTTCACCTTGTCTTTCTTTAGCTTGTATAGCTGCAGCTTGTTCAGCTGCCGCTCTTTGATTAGCTGCTTCTTGTTGACCTATACTAGCTGAAGCTTGTTGCGCTTGAAGTTGACCTTGTTGAGCCATAGTCTGAGCCAATGCAGCTATACCACTAGCACCAGCAGATTGTTGCATGTTAGCCATTATATTAGCTCTTTGCTGTGCACCTTGTTGAGCTTCAAACTGAGCTTGCTGTTGGTTAACAGTTAGGTCTTCCATGGTATTTTCCATGTTTGCAAATGGGTTGCTAGTATCTAACCCAGCAAAAGCTGCTTTTTGTCTATTCATTTCAGCTTGCGCTGCTTGCCTCTCTCGCTCAGCTCTCCTCTTATCCCTACCAGCACTAATAGCTGATGA
>CEUT01023072.1_pt1 | contig 22054 bp, 28 predicted proteins | sample 531401 | NCBI WGS metagenome assembly CEUT01 (sample SAMEA2622821, study PRJEB7988) | marine metagenome | biome: marine biome (ENVO:00000447); feature: surface water layer (ENVO:00002042); material: "saline water (ENVO:00002010), including plankton (ENVO:xxxxxxxx)" | depth 5 m | reverse complement strand
TTTACAGAATATAAAATGGCAGTTAGTAAATGTACTTGGACTAGAATATAATAAAGATAATTATAAATATAGTTAGAGCGTTTAAACAGTTTCATAATTTTCTCCGTTTTGAGTTATGACATCCTAAGCATGATGTTAAACTGCTTAAATATTTTTCATTTAAATCTCCATATTAAATGATATCCTGAGCATGATATAAAACTGCTCATTTTTTTTGGGCTTGAAAATGTCAAAAATTTATGATAAAATCTTGTTATAAAATTTTGATTAAAAATAATTATTTAATATTTTATTTTATTTATGGATATAAGAAATTTAAAAATTAAGAAATCTAAAAAGTACAGAGCTATAACTTTTTTTATAGGTAGAAAGTATGTAGAGTATTGTGATGAGTGTTTAAGGTGGAAGGATGAGCAGAAGCCTTATAAAGAATGGTACGAAGATAACTTTACAAGTCTTGTTAAAGAGTATGTACAGTATCGTAGAGACCATAGAACGAGGGATTAAATATGGCAGTTAGGAAGGAAGTAAAACTAATTAATCATGTTAAGAAAAGCACATCTCAGGGCAGAGGTGGCAGAGGTAGACGAGTTAAGATATCTACTAAGCACATGAATAAAAACAAAAGGAAGAGTTACAAAGCATATCGAGGGCAAGGCAGATGAATATATTTTATTTTTATGACTGTCCAATTTTATCAGCACACGCACAGCCAGATAAGATGTTGGTTAAAATGCCATTAGAAACTGCACAAATGTTGTGTACTGCACACAGAGAATTAGATGGCGATAAGTATGCAGACGAGGCAGGACTTTATAAAAGAGCATATTGGAATCACCCTTGTACAGTTTGGGCAAGAGAGTCAAGTGCTAATTACTTTTGGCTATACAAACACTTCTTAGCTTTAGGTAGAGAGTATACTTTTAGATACGGTAAGACTCACAAATCAGTTGACAAGTTAGCAAGGGCATTGTTTAAACAGCCTGACAATATCAAGCGTATTGGTATGACACCACTCGCACAAGCTATGCCAGATAAATACAAAGATGATGACCCTATCAAAGCGTACAGAGATTACTGTATCAACGAAAAGCATTACGCTAAGTGGGAGAAAGGTAGAGCAATGCCTAATTGGTGGCATAAGGAGGTTGACATTGAGAAATAGTAGGAGTATAGTATGCAAATGATTAATAGCTCTGAAACAAGATTGGTAGACGAAAAACAATATCAAAAGTTTACCAACTTTGTGAATGATAACTATAAGGAACTTTATGAGAATAAAGTTTGTTATGAAATTAGTAGAACAGAAGATAACTTTTTTATAACTCTGTTTGAAAATGACATAGCAAATTTAAGTGACATCTTTGATGTTTCCCCAATGGCATGATGCGTAGCCCTCATATTTACACTTCCTTTATCGTATCATTCGATACTCAGGTATTGAACAAGTTTAGGGTCTTGTGCCTAAAAACCCTATATGCTATAATAGATTTATTTTAAGGAGTATAATATTATGTATGAATATGTAAAAGGAAAAGCTATGTGGGCTAACATAACCACACCTAATACTAGGTTTAAACCACATAAGTATGGACTTACTGTTTTAACTGATGATGAGACTGCCACTAAATTAGAAGGCATTGGCTTATCTCAAGTTAGGACTAGAACAGGAGAATCTAAGTACGAAGAACCTGCATTTACTTTTAGCAGAAGAGCAGAAAGAAATGATGGTACTTTGAATGAAGCTCCTAAACTTTTAGATTCTGATGGTAATAGTTTAGATTCATTAGTAGGTAATGGTTCTGAAGTTACTGTCAAGATAAAACCGTATAAAAATGATTACGGAAGTTTTGCTGAATTAGTAGCAGTTAAGGTTGAAAATCTGGTAGAATATTCTGAGTCTGATTCTGAAAATGAGGAGTTTTAATTATGATTATTACAGTAAAGAAAGAAGATGGTGAAGTAGTCTACGATATAAATAAGATTAAAGAAGAGGCAAAGCAAGGAGAGGCTAGAGTTATAATTTCTAAGGTAGGTAATTTAGACACTGTAACTGAAGCACTAAGTTTTGCCTCAGCTACTCACAGAGCTAACTTAGAGAAATTGTTAGAGGACAGCCCTGAAGCGAAAGTAGAAGAGGTTGTTGAGGCTGAGGAAGTAAAAGAGTCTAAAACAAAGACCGTCAAAAAATAACATAACAGGAGGGCTTATGGATAGCAGTTGGGACAAAGTTCACCAACCATGTCCCTTATGTGGTAGCAGTGATGCAGTAGGGGTTAACAAAGATGGCTCGGCAAAATGTTTCAGTTGTGGAGAATTTATGCCGAAGTACAACAAACAAAATAATGAAGGAAGTAATATGCAAAAACAAAATACCAATACGTTTAAACAGACTGAATCTTTAGATGGCGGTTTGTTTTCAGCGTTGTCTGACAGACACATTTCAAAAGCAACAGCAGAAAAGTATGGAGTAAAAGTTGTCCATGATTTACAGGGCAAAGTAATTAAACATTTATATCCGTACTATAATGGTCATGAGCTTTCAGCTACAAAGACTAGAGTTGTAAAAGATAAAAACTTTTTCTTATCAGGTAGCTACAATGAAACAGGCTTGTTTGGTCAACAACTATTTAATAGTGGTAAGTATGTAACGATTACCGAAGGCGAATGTGATGCTATGTCAGCCTATGAATTGTTAGGTAGTAAATGGGCAGTTGTTTCAATCAAGCGTGGAGCAGCAGGTGCAGTCAAAGATATAAAAGAAAGTCTTGAATACTTTGACAACTTTGAAAATGTGGTCATTGCTTTTGATAATGACAAGGCAGGAAAAGAGGCTGCAACAAAAGTTGCTAGACTGTTTAAACCGGGCAAGGCTATGATTCTTACTTTGCCTAATGGTTGGAAAGACCCTAACGATATGCTTAGAAACAATAAGCATAAAGAATTTGTTGAGGCTTTCTGGACTGCTAAAGTTTACACTCCATCAGGAGTTATAAATGTATCTGAGCAAAGAGAAAAGTTTCATGACAGAGAAAAGAAAGATAGTATTCCTTATCCTTGGGAGGGTTTAAACAAGAAGCTTTATGGTTTGCGACAAGGAGAGTTAGTTACTTTAACAGGTGGTACAGGGCTAGGCAAGTCTTCAGTTACTAGAGAACTTGAACATCACTTGATTAAAAATACAACAGATAATGTTGGAGTGATAGCTCTTGAGGAGGATTGGAGAAGAACTATAGATGGCATACTTTCCATTGAGGCTAATGCTAGACTGTATATAGACCAAGAGAGAGAAAAGTTTAGTAGAGAAGAATTAGATAAGATGTTTAATATTCTTTATGATGGCGAAAATAAAAATAGAGTATGGATTCATTCTCACTTTGGTACTAATGACATTGATGATATCTTTAGTAAATTAAGATTTATGATTGTCGGATGTGACTGCAAATGGATAGTGGTAGACCACTTACATATGTTAGTTAGTGCGGTATCTGAAGGAGATGAAAGAAGAGCTATTGATAATATCATGACTAGGCTCAGAAGTATTGTAGAGGAGACAGGAGCAGGTATTATTTTAGTATCTCATCTAAGAAGAGTTGATGGTAATAAAGGTCATGAAAATGGTATAGAGGTAAGTCTATCTCATTTACGTGGCTCAAACAGTATAGCTCAACTATCAGATTGTGTGATAGCTCTAGAAAGAAATCAACAGTCTGATGACTTTGATGAGTCAAGAACAACGAGAGTACGTATCTTAAAATCAAGATACACAGGAGACGTTGGTATGGCTTCTCACTTGCTTTACGATACTGAAACAGGTAGACTTAGTGAACTGTCTGATTCAGACATTGAAGTTGATTATGATGACAAAGCATTTTAATTATGGATTTAGTTTTTGACATAGAAACAGATGATTTAAAAGCAACTAAGATTTGGTGTATTGTTGCCCAAGATTTAGAGACAAACGAAATATTTAAGTTTCCGCCTAAAAAACTACAGGATGGTTATGACTTACTTATGTCGGCTGACACTTTGATTGGGCACAATATAATTGGTTTTGATATACCAATGGTAGAAAAATTTGCAGGTATAAAACTATCTGACAAGAAAATTTTAGATACTTTGGTTATGTCAAGACTGTTTAATCCTACTAGAGAAGGAGGACATAGCTTAGAGACTTGGGGTTTTAAGTTAGGATTCAACAAGATAGAGTTTGAAGATTATCTTAATTACTCATCTGAAATGTTGAACTATTGTGTCAGAGATGTACAGCTAAATACTTTAGTGTTTAAAAAGTTGCAAAAAGAATCAAAAGGATTCTCTAAACAATCTTTACAGTTAGAAACAGCAATAGCTGACATAATGAAGAAACAAGAGATTGCAGGATTTAAGTTTGATGAAAGAAAAGCAGAGCTACTTTTAGCAGAGCTTAGAGAAAAGAAACAAGAGATAGAAGATGAAGTTCATACAACTTTTAAACCAAAGTGGGTTGATGATAAATTAGCTACACCATACATTAAAAAAGATGGGACTCTATCAAAAAGAGGTTTATCTGATGAAGAATATGAAAGGTGTTTAAACACTTCTAACTTTGAACCTTTTATGAGAAAAACTTTACAAGAGTTTAATCTTGGTAGTAGAAAACAAATAGGAGAATACTTAGTTGACTTTGGTTGGAAGCCAGAAAGATTTACTCCGACAGGTCAACCTATAGTTGACGAGAAAACTTTATCTGAGATAACTCATATCCACGAAGCAAAGTTAATAGCTGACTTTTTACTATTACAAAAAAGAATAGCTCAGATTGAATCGTGGTGTGAGGCAGTACAAGAAGATGGAAGAGTACATGGTTTTGTTATACCTAATGGAGCTATAACAGGAAGAATGACTCATAGGAATCCTAATATGGCTCAAGTGCCTAGTGTAAACTCTGAGTATGGAAAAGAGTGTCGGGCTTGTTGGGTTGCAGAAGAGGGATATAATTTAGTAGGTATTGATGCTAGTGGCTTAGAGATAAGGATGTTAGCTCATTACATGAATGACGAGGAGTTTCGAGATGAAATTATCAATGGAGACATACACACAGCTAATCAAAAATCTGCAGGACTTGAATCTAGAAATCAGGCAAAGACATTCATCTATGCACTCATGTACGGAGCAGGAGATGAAAAGCTTGGAAAAGTGGTTGGAGGAAATACAAGAGATGGTAAAAGAGCTAGACAACATTTCTTCGATAATAAGCCTACATTTAAATCTCTTGGAGACAGGGTTAGAAGAGCATCGTCTAAGGGTTACCTCAAAGGTTTAGATGGAAGGAAGTTATATATTAGAAATGCACACGCTGCCCTGAATACCTTACTTCAAGGAGCAGGAGCTATTGTAATGAAACAGGCTTTAGTTTTGTTAGATAGTAAGCTACGTTTAAACAGTATTGATTATAACTTTGTTGCTAATATCCATGATGAGTGGCAAGTAGAAGTTAAGGAATCACAAGCAGAGTATGTTGGACAATGTGCTGTGGATGCTATAATAGAAGCAGGAGAATTATTAAATCTTCGATGCCCTCTAGATGGGGAGTACAAGATAGGAGGAGACTGGAGTGAAACCCACTAAAGAAAATAGAAAAAAGTTTGACATAGATTTAAAGTACGGAGAGATTCGTGAAGATAAAATTAAAGATATGCTTACCAACAAAAAAGTAGAAGTTAAGTCAGAGCGTGATATGTGGATGAAGACAGGTAACATCGCTATTGAGTATGAGTGTTGGAATAAACCATCAGGAATAAAAGCAACAGAGTCTGACTATTGGTTTCATAATCTTTGTATTGGCGATGAAGAATATTGTACTTTGGTTTTTAAAACAGATGTTCTAAGAACTATAGTAGATAATCTTGATTATTTTAAAACAGTTTCAGGTGGCGATAACAAAGCAAGTAAAATGTACTTAGTAAACTTGCAAAAGTTATTTTCAAAAGATGTAATTAAAGCGTTTAAAGAATATGATAAAAAATGTAAATGACGAATACAGTAAATTTAAATCAGAGTCTGGTCATTGGTATACTCAGGAAGGAGAACCTATGTATACTATTATCGGTGCTAATGGTAAAGAAAGAAACACTACATTAAGAGACGCTAAAAACTTAGGACTAGTTCCATCAGTAACTACAATACTAGGAATGGTTGCTAAACCAGCTTTAGAAAATTGGAAGATAGAACAAGCTATAAACTCTGCTTTAACTTTAGAACAGGAAGAGTTGGAATCTAATCAAGAGTTTATGCACAGGTGTAAAGAACACTCAAAAGAGATTGGTAAGAATGCAGCTAAGAAAGGAACTGAAATACACGCTAAGATAGAAAAAGGATTCTTAGGTAAATCTAAAAATAAAATATACAAGAAGATAAAAAATTATTTAGACGAAACATTTCCAGATGAAAATTGGATTGCAGAAGATTCTTTCTGTGCTGATTTAGGTTATGGTGGTAAGATTGATTTGTATTCTAAGTCAGGAATATTTGTTGATTTTAAAACTAAAGATAACTTAGAGGGTAAAGAACCTGCTAAATTAGTTTATGATGAACATGGTATGCAACTATCAGCGTATGCACAAGGATGTAATTATAATAATCCAGAAAGAGTTTCTATTTTTGTAGACAGAAAAAATCCTGACATAATATCTTGTTATGTATGGGATAAAGAGTCGCATGAGAAACACATCAATATGTTTAATAGTATTTTAAATTATTGGAAACTTGTTAAAAATTATGAATCAGAAAAAAGCAAAGAAACTTAGAAAAAAAGCTAAACATTTATTAATTGATTGGATTAGAAGTATGACTCCAGAGGGAGAAGACTCTAAAAAAATTAATGAAAAAAATTTACATAAGTTTTTACCTGAGCAAACACATGTTTACTTAAATAATAAATTTATGTTGAGTGCTTACTCTTATAGATGGTTTTATAAAAAAATAAAACAAAATCCTGATGCTACTTTGGAAAATATAAATGATTAAATATAAATTCAATGAAGATAAAATATTAAAAGATATTAAAGACTATATTGATTTAACTTATAATCAACATTATGGAAATGGTAAGTATCAGGCAACAGATATGATTATTGATTCCGGTCATGGTGAGGGCTTTTGTATTGGCAACATTATGAAGTACGCTATGAGATACGGAAAGAAAGACGGTAAGAATATAAAAGACTTACAAAAAATTATTCACTACGCAATTATTAATATATATTTAGAACAGGAGGTAGATAATGAGCGTTAAAACAACAGGATTCCAAACAGTAGAAGTCGGAATGTACATAGACAAAAAGAAAGTAGTTAAGATAGAACATACAGACTATGGTAAATTTAAGTCTGGAATTAGACCATATTTAAAATTAATAATGGAAGATGGCTCAGAAATATACAACTCTACAATGTTACACGGAGAATTAAAAGATGGTTGAAGATAAAGTAGGAACTAAACCTTATCTAGGGATAGTAATAGATTACGATAAAGAAAAGAAGCTAGATAAATTTAGTTTAGACACATTAAAGGATAGATACTTCTGGGATGAGGAGACTCATGCTCAAGAAGCTTTTGCTAGAGCTGCAGTTTTTGGAGCTACTTTTAAAGGCGAGACAGACTTTGAATTAGCACAAAGACTTTACAACTATAGCTCTGACCTTTGGTTTATGTTTAGCACTCCTATACTTAGCAATGGTGGTACAAGTCGTGGTCTTCCTATCAGTTGCTTTTTAAATTATGTTCCTGATAGTAGAGATGGTTTGTCATCCCACTATGATGAAAACATATGGTTGGCAAGTTCAGGCGGTGGTATCGGAGGATACTGGGGAGATATAAGAAGTAATGGTATCTCTACCTCTAACGGTAGTCGCTCTACAGGAAGCATACCTTTTATTCATGTTGTTGATTCTCAAATGTTAGCCTTTAATCAAGGTGTAACTAGACGTGGTAGTTATGCAGCTTATATGGATATCTCTCATCCTGAAATAGAAGAATTTATTAACATGAGAAAAGAGTCTGGTGGAGATATAAACAGAAAGTGTTTAAACCTACACAACGGTATAAATATAACTAACGAATTTTTACAAGCTGTACAAGAAGATGCAGACTGGAGATTAGTAGACCCTAAAACAGGAGAGGCTGTTAAAATAGTTAAAGCCAGAGACTTGTGGTGGCAAATAATCTATGCACGTGCAGAAACAGGTGAGCCATATATGGTAAACATTGACACTTGTAATGAGGCTTTGCCTAAAGAACAGAAAGATTTAGGATTAGAAATAAAACAAAGTAACTTGTGCTCTGAGATTACTCTTCCTACTAACGAAGAGAGAACTGCAGTATGTTGTTTATCTAGTGTTAATTTAGAACACTTTGACAAGTGGTCAAAAGATGAAATGTTTATTTCTGATTTAATCACTATGCTTGACAATATTTTACAACATTTTATTGACAATGCAGTTGACACATCTCAATTAGGAGAGTATAATGCTAATTATAAAAGGTTTAAAAACTATGTTAGGGAAGGCAAAGAGGGTTTTACAAAAGCAACTTATTCAGCCTATCGTGAAAGGTCTATTGGTCTTGGAGCGATGGGTTTCCATTCTTACCTACAGAACAAAGGAATACCTTTCGAGGGTTTATTCGCTACTAGCTTCAACTATAGAGCATTTAAACACATCAAAGATTATTCTATTAGAGCGTCTAAGAGACTTGCTGAGTTACGTGGCGAAGCTCCTGATGTCGCTAATTCTGGTATGCGGAATGCTCATCTTCTTGCTATTGCTCCTAATGCTAGTAGTAGTATCATATGTGGTGGAACGTCTCCGTCAATAGAACCTTTTAGAGCTAACACTTATACTCATAAAACTTTATCAGGTAGTTATCAAGTCAAGAATAAATACCTTGACAAGGTTCTTCGTTCAAAAGGTTTGAAAGGAGAAGAACTTGAAAAATTTTGGAAAGATATCTCAGCTAACAATGGCTCTGTTCAACATCTAGAAATATTAGATGAAAAAGAAAAAGAGTTATTTAAAACTGCTAATGAGATAAATCAGATTTGGATTATAGAACATGCTTACAAAAGGCAAGAGTTTGTTTGCCAAAGTCAAAGTGTTAATCTTTTCTTTACGTTGCCAAAAGCTACTGAAGAACAAGATATTCACGATGATTATATGCAATACGTAAATGATGTACATTGGTATGGCATGAATAGATTAAAGTCTTTATATTATTTTAGGTCAGATGCAGCGAGAGCAGCAGAGAATGTAAACATTAAAGTGCCTAGAATAAAACTAGACGAAGTTGAATGTATTAGCTGCGAGGGATAATTATGAGTATATATTCTAGAACTAAGCTTTATGAAGCATTAAAAGCTAGATATGAAGCTGAAATAATGGAAGCAAAAGCTAATTTAGAAAACTATTTAGACAATAAAGTAGGTGTTGCAGAGCATCCAAATATTGTTGAATCAGCAGACACATTAGTAGAACAATTAGCTAGTGCTGAAGATAAATTAAGAACATTAAAACAAAACTATTAGGAGAAACTATGAAAAACCCATTTAATTACATTTTAATATTTGTAGCTTTATTTGTAGCGTTTGGATTGTATGTTAGTAGCGTCTATTCTAATTTAGACTATACAAATTATCCAGATAATCATTTATGCATTCAAGAATGTTGGGAGAATATAGGATGAGTTTATTAGGAACAAGAGATTATTACAAACCATTTGATAACCCTTGGATGTTTGATTATTATGTATTACAGAATCAGATGCATTGGATGCCAGAGTCTGTACCACTACATACAGATGTCAAAGATTGGCAAGAGTTATCAGATAATGAAAAGAACTTATTAACACAAATATTTAGGCTGTTTACACAGTCTGATGTAGATGTAGGTTCTGGCTATGTAGATAGATATATGAGAATATTTAAGAAGCCAGAGGCAAGAATGATGATGGGTTCTTTTGCTAACATGGAATCTATCCATCAACATGCTTATAGTTTATTGTTGGATACGGTAGGTATGCCTGATTTAGAGTATAAAGCATTTGCGGAATACGAAGAGATGTCAGATAAACATGACTACATTAGTAATATAAAAACAACTAGAAGAGATAAAGAAAGTATAGCTAAAACATTAGCAGTATACTCTGCTTTTACAGAAGGTCTTCAGTTGTTCAGCAGCTTTGCAATCTTGTTAAACTTTCCAAGGTTCGGAAAGATGAAAGGTATGGGTCAGATTGTAACCTATTCTATAAGAGATGAGTCAATGCATGTTGAAGCTATGACTAAATTATTTAGAGAGTTTATCCAAGAAAACTTAGATATCTGGACTGATAAATTTAAGAAAGAGATATACGACATATGCAGACAGATGGTTGAGCTTGAAGATAAGTTTCTTGACTTAGTGTTTGAAATGGGAGACTTACAAGGATTAACTAAAAAAGATATGTATGCTTACAATAGATACATAGCAGATAGACGATTACTACAGCTAGGACTTAAAACTAACTATGACCAGAAAGAGAATCCTCTTGGTTGGTTAGATGAAGTCATGGGAGTAGAACACCAAAATTTCTTTGAGGGAAGAGCTACAGCTTACATGAAAGCAGGTTTGAGAGGAAGACAAGATAAAGTAACCTTTGCAAATCTGGAGGAAGAGAATGTCTCAGCCCAAAGAAGCTAACTTAGTAAGTTTTAAAGTGGTCTTAACACAAGACCACAAACTTATTACGGAGTATAAAATAGTGCCTGAGGATGAAGTTGATAAATTATTTAAAGACGAGTCTGAAAATCAAATAATTAAAACTGTCCTTAGGCTTGGAAAAAATAAACTTTCCAACCTACATAATTTACTTCAAATTGAGTTAGATGTACTAAATGATTGAGTGTTTAAACAGCCCAAGCAACATAGAAGAATGCTGCTAAAAACCAAACACTAAAGCATAAGATACAGACTTCTTCTGTATCGTATCCCATGTTTTTTCTCCTTTAGGGAATTGTTAATCTTTACGTTTATCTTTTTGCTGTGCTTTAGCTATCTTATCTTTTTCAATAAGTTGAGGTGCTCCTAGTGCAGTTTTAAGAAAAACTTCCTGTCGTATGATTTCGTTATCAACTGAACGTACTCGGTCTATGAGAGAAACAAGAATGTTCATCTGCGAATCCAGTTTAGCATCCAGTCTTTTTTCAACAGCAGTTAGACTCTCATTGATTTTGTCATCAACAACATCTATCTTCTGCTCCATTCCATTAATAATTTTATTTAGTAGCTTCCATACGAAAAAGCCCAATCCTAATGTCATAGCAATAGGAAAGCCAACATCATTTATTAATGTAATAATTTCATTCATCTTCTTCTGATTCTTCCCAGATACTCAGGGATTGGTCAACTATATCTTGTATAGTCTTAGGTCTCTCCACTAGTTACCCTTAGTAACTTTTTGTTGCTTCTCATATGTCCTAAGCCCTGCCATTCCGAGCATCGCCATAAGAATTGTAGAGAGTTGTGAAAAATCAAACTCAGGTAGCTCTACTTGCATACCTGCAATATTAATACCAAACTGAATCATTGGTGCGATTATAAAGTGATACATCATAGCCAACGAGCAGCACCATCCCACACTCGGTCTCCACCCACTTACAAAAATAGATTTATGTTGTGCTTCTAATTTATTAACTTCTATTTGTGCAAGGTTGGCAGTTTGTAATTGTGTCTTGAGTTCATGCTCAAGTTTCATTTTTAAGTTTTTATCTGCAACGAATTTACCAAGTACTTTACCTGCTATTCCCACTACAGAGTTAGTTATTGGGTCAGCCATCTGTGTCCTCCGGTGTAAAATCTAAACTTTTTTCTAAAGTGTCGTTAACTATATCTATTATATGCATAGCCAACTCATCTGCTTTGTGTTCGTAATTCTTAGCTATAGCTTTTGTGAAGTGCATATCTAATAAAGCCTCATAAACGCTCCTGAACTCCTCTCTTTTCATCCAAGGCTCATTACCCTTAGCCCTAGCCTTACAGTCGATTCTGTAAGCTTTATCGAGGTCTGATTCCCTATATAGAACTAGCATTAGTAACTCCAGATACGAGGAGCAGCTCTTGTCTCATCCATGTCTAAGTGAATAAATCTAGCACCGACATCGCCCTTCTGAGAAACACCTATTCTTTTAATACCAAAACGTAGGGCTACTTCAACAACTTTGTAAGCTTGTTCCATGTGTACAAGTATGTCTACAGCTTTACCAGAAGCATGTGCTCCGGGTCGAGACTTATTAGCTTCTATCGGATGTTTAGGAGAACGATAAGCACTTGTAATAACAAATGCAAAACCACACTCTTCTCTAATCTCATCTAAGACCTTCATAAAGTCTTTATCCATTTTGCACTCACCTGTGTGACTGCACTTTAATTCGTCTTCTGTAAAGTATTTATACATTATTCTCTATCTATGGTAAAACCTAATCTAGTCATTTGTTCTGAATAAGGCTCACCTGTAAAAGGGTCTATTCTATCAGCAGGGTCTTCTCGTGTAAACGGTACATCTAAAGTTCCCTCAACTAAACCGCCTCTAGTTCTTTGCATTCTTTCATCTTCTTGGTCTTCTAGTATTTCATCTATAGTTTTTTCACTATCATAGTCTAGTATAGGGAATTGAATTAATCTAGAAATTTTTCTTTCTAACTTTTGTTTTATATCTATTATATCGGATATATCTAAATTTTTATTTTTGTATAAAGAGTTATCTAAACTTTCATTTATTATAAGTTTTGCTACGAGGTCATCGGTCTCGTATCCTATCGGATTGAATTTAGAAGATATAAATAACAATTCCCTAGTATTTTCGTTTAAAGAACCATTTTCTTTTAAAACTTTTTGAGTGTCTATACCTATTCTTTCACCAGCTTTAGTTAGGTTATAAAAATCTTTGTAATGTTCGTAATATAATGCCTGTTGTTTATCAAACATTGCTATTATTTTTTCAGGTGTGTCCATTTCCATAGACCTTTTTATAGAACTAATTCTATTATTTCTTTTTCTTGCAAACTGATTTATTTTATAGTCATATGTTTTAGATAAATATTCTTCATTCATCGGCATGACACCGTAACCAGTAATTAGTTTAAGTAGCTCTTTTCCTTCGTATATGTTCTGGTCAAATTTAGTTTCATCTTCTCCATAATTTTCTATATATCTTCTAACAGATGCTACAGCTCCCGGCTCTAAATCATTTACTAAATTAGTAGCTAATATTGACAAATTATCTCCATCTAACATTTTACCGATATAACTATCAATGTCTTCATTAAATCTAGAGGATTTAGAGTAAGGATTAGTCATTAATCTACCATCTTTTTCTTTACCTCCTCTTATGAAATAATCAGTTAGTGTACTTGAGACAATAGCTTCTCCGAAAAATGGAGTTAACATTTCTGAAGCATATTCAAATAGTAATGGCTTGAGCTCTTCATCAGTCATGTCTTCTGAAATATTATTAGCTATACTTTTGATTACAAACTCTACCATTTTTTGAGGATAATCAAATGAATTATAACGAGATAAATCATGTAATAAAGGAACTCCATCATCACTATAAGAAATCATCATGTCCGATAATTTATAAAAATCAGGTGCAAATCTTTTAAAGTCATTTATCTGTTGCTCATCTGTTCCTGTTAGGTACTGATTAATTGATTTCGTTACTGTTGTTCCTCCTGCACCAAAAGCACTAAAAGCTGCTCCTCTTCTCATTCCTCTTTGAAGCATTATCGTACCTGCTTCTTTTTCTCCCTCTTTAATTAATTTATTACCTACTCTTATTTCTTTCATAGCCTGAAAAGGAGTTAAAAATCCTATCCTAGTAGACTCAGCTAAAAATGAAAAGAACTGACCAACTAAAGGAACTCTTCTCATTCCTAAGAAAAACTCAGGTATGATATCGTAGTTAGGTAACCCATTACGAACTAGTCTGGCTGCCTCTACTTCCATAGCTGCTTCATCTGCAAATTTATAAAAACCATTATAATTATCAGATAGAGCATTATTAAATCTTTTTAAATTTTGTAACTCTGATTCAAACATTACTATTTTTGAAAAATCATCCTCGGCTATATATAAATCAGTAACTTTTTCAACACCTTTACTAATTTTTTGCATGTATTTATTTCTAGCTATAGGGTCAGTTATATATCTAAAAGGATTCCAAACTGAAGCATTTGATACGTCTTGATATAAAGCTTTAATATCTCTGGCTATTGGTCCTTTATTTAATATACCTAATTCTGCCATTCTCTGTATGTAGGCTTGATTTTCTAAATCACTTCTGTTTACAAACTCTTTGTAAAGTCTTTTAGCAGTTGCAACTGTTATTTTAGGGTCAAGAATATTTATACCTTGACTTAGAGACATATGATTCTGTCCAAAAATATTTAAGAAATGAGTTCCTTGATTCCAAACTGTTTTAGCTCTTTGAGCAAACCCTTTTGTATAAGCTAACGATGTATATACTGTACCAAAGAATTTGTTATTATCTATTAAATTTATAAAACTACTATAATTTTGAAAATAGTTAGCTAATTCTTTACTAGTATATTTGCCTGATAAGTCTCCAAAGATAGATATTGTACCTGTGTCTGACTTAGGTATTTGCACATCAAAACCAGCTTTAGGTCTATTGTGTATGTATATTCCTTGACCGTCTCTGTAAATTTTATTATAAAAATCCATACTACTTGAAAGTTTAGTAATTTTACCTATAGATAAAGCTAATTTTTCAACAGGGTCTGTTATTTCTCCGAAAAATTTTCTAATAGGTTCAGGGACATTTATTTTTTCTTTCAATAAATTTTTATTGTTTTGTTTAAATTCAGAAGCACTTCTAGCTAATTTTGCATATTTACCTTTACCGTCAAATAATCTATCCATTTGTAATTCAACTTCATTCTCTAATCTAGATGGTTTTATCCTAGGTTTTTTAGATAAAATATCTTGACGAATAAATTCTCTTACTTCGTTTATTACTTTAATTGATGGAGTATAACTAGGGTCTTCAAAAGCTTTATATGTTCTTCTAACATAAAATCCCAGTTGGTCTTGAATTATTTTTTTGTCGGCTTTACTAATGTAATTAGAATCTAGTAATAATTTACTAGCTTTATCTTGTAAATCTCTAGCAGCTATGATGGGTTGTCTTGCTTCTTCTGGAAATTTTTCTAGTAGTTTTAAGAACTGTGCTCTTTGAGTAACTGGCTCTTTTACACCTTTACTTGTTATTATTCCGGGAACTCTAAAATCTGAAAATAACAGAGTGTTTAAATCATCTACAAGTTCATCTCTAGTAGAACCAGTTGCCTTTTGAATTGTTTCTAAAGCTTTATTGAGATTTAACATTGTGTGCTCAATAGTTTTATCCCATTTAGCTTGTATATTTTTCATCTTTAATTCTTCTTCAAAAATGTGTTTAGTTCTACCGCCTCTTGAAGAAAAAACTTGAGATAACTTATTCGCTAAATAGCTAATAAATCTGCTTTGAGAAAACTTTTTTAGTCCTAAGAAGTTTTCATCTAGCCCTCTAATATCACCCATGTCGTAAGACTTACCTTGGGCAATTTGTCTTTGTCTAAATTTTACACTTCTTTGTTTATCAGATTCTCTAATAGATTTGTTTCTTTTAATTAGGTTAAGAAAATAATTAGAACTTTCAACTCCTTTTTCTTTTACTTGCCTAAAAGCATTAATTAAGTTTTTTCTATTAGATATAATTGTTTGTCCTGCTTTAAATCCACCAGCAAGTACACCAGCAGCAGCTAAACCATCAGCTAATAATCCTAGTCTAGCTTCAATTTCAGTTTTGTTTTGGTTGGGTTTTAATGGGTCTAAAAAGTATTCTTCAAAATCTCCAAAAAGACCTTCATTGGAGTCATCAATCATGCTTCCAATAAAACTTGCTAAATTTTCTTCGTATGGGTCTAGTGAAATTTGTGCAGCAACTTCACCTTTTGCTACACCTTTTATTACACTACCACCTATTGCTGTTGTTCTTGGAAAAGATTTTGATAGATTTTTTACAGTTTCAGATACCTGTTTTATTTTTTTAATAGGTTTAGTTATTTTTTTTCCAATTACATCTGTTAAAATATAAGAACCGACAAGACCAGTCATATCTCTTTGAATCTGATTAATTGCACTTTTTGGTTCTGCTATAGCTGTTATCTCTCTATCACCTCTAGTAGTCGTTACAACGTCTTCTTCTCCTACCACTTTAGTATAGATGTCTTTTAAAAACTTTTCAGTTTTTTGTCTTTCATCTAACGAAGGCTCATCTAAAGTTCTATATAATTCTATACCACTTCTAACTATGTTATCAGCAGTACCTACATAAGTTCTTTGGATTTCGTCTTTTTGTTCTTGTGAAAGAAGTTTATAAAGATTTTTATAAGTTATAAAATCTAACATTAGTTTTGTCCTAACTCTACTTCAAATAGTGTTCTTAATAAAGGTGCTACAGTATTAAGAGCTTGTTTTATTATATCATTATAATAAGTATTTTCTGTTGCATTTGGGTTTTCTTCTAGGTATCTTTCTAATTTTATTTGAAACTCTGGACTTACTAGTTGTGCAACGATTGTATTTGAAACATTAAACATTATTTTTTCTTTAAGAGCATTACCAGAATTTGCTATTCTTAATTGTTTTTCAATAACTTCTATCAGGGTTGCATTTTTTATAGGGTCTTTTTTTAGCTTTTGTAAATAGTTTACAGTATCTTCAGCCTTTTTGATTTCTTTAGGAATATCATCATCTATCTTAAAAAAATTGGTTTTTAAATGTTCATTGAGAGCTGCTTCAAATTCAACTCCTGATGTTGTTTTACCTAGTTGTTCTCTCATAATAATAAATTTACCTCTTTGTAATCCAAGTTCTTCTCTTGCTTTTGAAATAAATTCACTTTGTAAAGTATTAGAAAATAATCCAATACCTACTATTTCATCTACTGTATATCCTTTTCTATCATCTCCTGCATCAATAATGTCGTTCATTTTTCCAATAGTTTCAATATCTACAGTTGATGAAAAGTTTTTGTTAACGTAGTCTTTAGCTTCCTCTTTACTTAATACAGGCTCTGTAATAGCTCTAGTAGTAACCGTTTGTACTTGGTCTTTTCTAGCTTTAACTCTTGCTTCTGCTTCTTGTGCTTCGTTTCTTAGTTTAGCAACTCTATCGTCAAATCCTTTAGGAAATATTCTACTTGCAAGGTTAGCAGCAACACTAGCCATTCTAGGGTCATTAGCTACTTCATTAACTTTAGCGTTGTAAGAATCAAGAAAAACTTGGTCGTATTCTTCAAAGGTAGGTTTGTTAGCTAAAGGGTTATCTTTTAAAGACGTTATAAATCTTTCAGAGTCTTTTAATTTTTCTTGCCAAAGAGATTCATGTAGTGTCTTAGAATTACCTACTAATTTAAATTTATTGTCATACGTTCCCTCTATGTTAGGGTCTTCATTATATAATTGTACAGCGTAATTTTCTATAGTTTCTCTTGGTCTAATTAAATAATCTTGATAAAGCACTCTGTTGTCTAAACTGTTTTCAAATCTTTTTTGGTTAGCTGCTTTTTCTATAGTTCTATTAGTAGCTAACTGCTCTAATTTATCTTCAGTTCGACTTTGGAGAGTCTCTTGTCTTTGTTCATAAATATCTCTTATAGTATCAATAATAAGTTCAGCATTACTACTTCCTTTTCTTCTTGATAACAAACTTCTAAAAGTTGTAAATAAATCCATTTTTATTACTCCTGCCTACCTAATAAACTTTTTATCTCTGGACCTTTCTCTTTCACTTGCTCTAATAAACTTCTAGGAACAACTCCAGAGTCTATTTTTTCAACACTTACATTTTTAATTTGTTCACTATTTCTAATTTCATCAAACGCTTTTTCAAACTCTGCAATACTTTCAAAAGTTTCTTCTTCATCGAGTTCATTAGCATCGTTAGTCTCAATGTTATAATTAATACCTGCCTCTTCTCCTATAGACATTATTAAATACATTAGCGGTTCTATAACTAAAAACATAACATCAGGATTGATATTTCCTTTAATAAATTCAACATACCCAACAGTAGTAGCTATATCCGATACACTCATACCATCAGCCAAACTAAAAACTATATTTTTTGTAGCCTCTGGTTCTAGTAGTTGATTTAAAATATTTTGCAATGCTTCTCTAGGATTAGCAAATTTTGGAGGCTGCTCCCAAGGATAAGGATTGTTTGGATTGTTTGTTAAAGACTGACCGGGAATTTTCGGAGCTTGAGAATTTAACTGTGTTAATTCATCTAAGTCTGATTGAACAAATTTTTTATTAGATGGTATATCTATTTTTTCTTTATCAACAGCTTCTACTATTTCTGTTAAGTCATATCCAGAGTTAGCAACATCTTCAACTGTTTTTAAAATAGCATCAGATAAATTATTAGATACGAATTTTTTTATCGGTCTTACTTTTTTAGCCATTATGATACCTGTAAAGTTTGTTGTCTAAATAGTTCTGTAGGTATATTTGAATTACTACCAGAGCCATAATCTAAATTATAAATGTTACGTAAGTCCATGTTTGCTTCTTGGTATGCAATTTGAAAAGGAAGTATTTGACTAGCTATTTCAGAGGCAGGAGTATCTATAAATCCACTTGGTTGAGTCATACTCTCTTCTCCAAAAACTTTTCTTTTAACAAAACCTTCTAAAGTGTCTTGAGCAAATTGTTTTGCCTCTTCTTTATACTGTTCTCCTAATTTACTTTTTGTTTCAGCCTTATCAATATCTTGACCTGTAGCAGTCATTATTGCAGGTGTAACTAAAGATGTAGAAATATCAGATGTAGTAGAACCACTAGCTACTGCGTTAGGGTCATATCTTACAGTTACCGCTTCTATATTTTCTGTGCCAAACTGACCAGTTCCTGTCTCAATGTTATACGCATCTCCACCTACAGTAGTAGTTACATCTGTATCTATATCTATTGTTTGCCCATCAGATAGTTTTAAACTTTTAGGAGTTACATCTGTACCAGTTGCTTCTGCCATAATACTAGCGTCTGAAGTTCCTTGAATAACTTGATTAAGTTTTGCAAAAGCAGCACCAGTTGCTGCACCTACCCCACCTTTTAGTAACCATTCTTTAGGTTTGTCTCCACTTAATATTCCAGCACCAGCACCTACTATAGCTCCTGTTAAAGCTCCACTTGCTAAAGTACCTGCAGCTAAAGAGGCTGATATTCCCGGAATAGCTGCTATAGCTCCCGGTATCGTAGCTGCTGCTGTAATTAGTAAAGCTGTTCTAATATACTTATTTCTCCAAGCTTTCTTAGCTAAATTAGTTGTACCTTCAACAACTTTTTTAACTCCTTTAGCTACTTTTTTAATAGCTTTACTAACTCCTTTTGTTATTTTGTTAACTACTGAAAACATATAATTCTCCTAAACAACGTCTCCTATTATTGTACTTATTAAATCTTTTATTGACCCTGTATTTGAATAGCTATCTGGGTCACTAGCTAAAGCTGTGTTTAGTAATGAAGCTATTCTATTTTCTTTATTTTCTGTGCTTCTAAATAAATAATCAGCGTCATCTCTTAATTCTTGCCATAAGAATGCCATACTAGCATTTGATAAATTAAAAGCATTTTGTGCATTCTGCTGATTAATAGCGTTCTGTGCTGCAGTATTTACAGTGTTTGCTTGTCTTCTCCATGATACATTACTAGCTTCAACAGCAGCAGCATTTTGAGCATTCCATTGATTTCTAGCAAAATCTTGATTAGCGTTAAATTCAGCAATCTGAGTTTTTAATTGTGCATTAGCTTTATTTAAATCTGCTTCTCTTTGAGCATCTCTAGCTGCTGCAGCATTAGCCTGTGATGTATTAAACTGTGCAGTGGCATTCATCTGTGCTACATTAAATTGTTCTGCTTGTGCAGCTAAGTTTGCCATAAATTGATTAATTTGATTTTCACTTGTAGCATTAAACTGTGCAGCAGCATTTTGAGCTGATTGATTAGATAGTATCCTCTGTTGTTCTTGCTGAGCTTTTAATACATTGGCTTGTTGCTGATTATTTAAATTTGCCATATCCATTTGTAAAAAGGCTTGAGCATTTTGTATTGATAATCTAGTGTTAAAATCTGCTTCAGCTAAATTAGCTTGTGACATTAATACAGCATTTTGAATAATTGATTGCTGCTCATTATTAGCTTCAGTAAGTCCTACAGTCTGTAAAAATTTACTATTGTTTATTGCCCTTTGTTGGTCAGCACTGAACTGAGCCATATCTAATGAAAATACATTTTGAGCATTTTGTAAAGCTGTTTGTTGCTTTAGTTCAGCTTGTCTAATATTAACTTGTGTTTCTAATGTTCTTTCTTGAGATATAGCTGCCTGTATAGCTTGTGCATTTGATTGAGCTAACGGTATTGCAGATTGTATTATAGCGTTAGTCAGCTCAGCTCTACCAACACTAGAGGCACTTAATCCCCTAGCAGCTAACATTTCTTCAACTCTAGTTACTGCAGGTTGTGCCCATGCAGGTATTTCACCATTCTCTATTCCTGTTAATAAACTATCTAATTGGTTACTAACTAAAGCTTCCTCTGGTAATCCTTCAATAACTCCACGTTCACTTTCAGGTATGTCCATTAAAGCTAGTTCTAAAGCCTCTGGGTCGTTACCTAATTCTGCTATTATATTTTCAGATACTCCGGCAGTACGTAATTGTTTTTTAGCTCTAGTTACTCTTCCTAAATTACTACCAGCTATTTTAGCAGCTTCTGCTTTTGCTTCAGGACTAAGTTCTCCTACTACTCTTTCTTGTAAAGCTCCTTCTGGTATATCCACCTTAGCTGCTTCTATTGGTTCAACTCTTTCAACACCAGCAGCTTGTGCTATAGATTCATCACTTACTTGACCTTCTGCCACATCTACTTGAGCATCTGTATCTACTGTTACAGGTTCAATTTGAGCAGCAGTAACATCTTCAGGTCTTTGAACCTGTGCAGTATCTTCAATCTTAGTAACTTGTTCAGGAGCAACTCCTTCTATTTGAGTTTCAGCAACCTTTGTAGGTGCTGCCATTTGTGTAGTTTGTTGTGTAATGTTAGGGTCTACTTCCTTTGCGTCAGGTATTTTAGCAGCATCTGGAACTTTACCCTCTACAGATTGCATTAGAGTTTCTTGAGCTTTTTGTTCTCTCTCTATTTGCTCTGGAGTTTTTTCTGGTGTTGTAGGTGTTGTAGGTGTTGTAGTAGTTTCTTGTTGAGTTTGTTGCTGAGCTTGTTGTTGTGCTTGTTCTGCAGCTTCTTCTGCTGCATCTAAATCATTTTGAGGAATGTTAAACCCTATACCGGGTTCTCCACCGAAATGAGGTCCACCATGAGGATAGCCTACCCTACCGCCAGTACGATAATCCATTCTGTTAGATGTAGTAGTTCTACTTCTACCTTTCTTTTTTCTTGCCATTTTATTACCTTAGTTCAAATAGTTTATCTATCTTCTCGTCAAGCTTTTCGAGTCTAGTCATAAGATTTTCCATGTCATCTCTTAGTTCATTTTTAGTAACATAGTCTCTCGCAAGTTCTTCACGAGTTTTATTTAGTAAGATATCTAAGCGTTTAGCTTCTGTTGTGTTTTGTCTAATACTGTAGAATATTGGAGCTAATACTAGAGTGATTATTATATTCCAAAGTATGTCAGGAGTAAACTCCATATTACTTATCCTATAGTTTTAGTGACAGATGTAGGTGTAATCTTTTCAGCTATCTGAGCATCAAGACCAGCTTTCATTTCAGTAACTTCATCAGCTCCTAAAGCTGCTTCAACCCAACCTTGCACATCACTTGCTGTTAAGTCTGCAAAGGCTGTGAAGCTTGATAAGTCTGAAGTATCTACTGATTGACTACCGTAAACATCTGCAGTCCAGTTGTTACCTGCTGAGTCTTTATTAGTGTCATCAGTAGCTGTTAGTCTCCAGTGAACA
>CEUT01008301.1_pt1 | contig 22061 bp, 44 predicted proteins | sample 531401 | NCBI WGS metagenome assembly CEUT01 (sample SAMEA2622821, study PRJEB7988) | marine metagenome | biome: marine biome (ENVO:00000447); feature: surface water layer (ENVO:00002042); material: "saline water (ENVO:00002010), including plankton (ENVO:xxxxxxxx)" | depth 5 m | reverse complement strand
GAGGAGCTGCACATTCCTCCCATCAGTGAGTTTGATAATATGTTGAAGGTTGCTTGGTTTATTCCAAGAGAAGTTATCAAAAAGAAAACAAAGAAAGGTAAAGACTTCTTTATTGTTCATGTGATTGATTCTAATTCTGAGCTTAGAACAATAAAGTGTTGGGGAGTTAATCCTGAAAAGGATAGAATCTTTATCAACCGTCCATATATGGCGAAACTTGATTGGAATGCACAATGGGGTTTCAGCTCAAGAGCGTTCAGAAAAACATTTAAATTACTTGCTTAAATCATTAAGTTATATTATAATACAAGAAAGGAAACAATATGAGACTTAAAGTGTTTAGAGTTAGAGAAAATTCAAAACTACCAGTGCGAGCACATCCAACAGATGCAGGAATGGATTTGTTCTTTTGTCCAGAAAACAATGAACCTAAGAATGTATATCCTGGTAATACAGAGTTGTTTGCCACTGGTCTAAAGATTGGAGTACCGCCTGGATATATGCTTGAGATTAAGAATAAATCAGGTGTTGCGTATAAACAGCAGCTTGTTGTTGGGGCCTGTGTTGTTGACAGTGGTTATGATGGTGAAGTGTTCGTTAACTTACACAATATCGGCAACACCGTCAAAGTAATAGAACCTGGCCAAAAGCTAGCACAAGCAGTGATGGTCCCTATTGAAACTCCAGAAGTTGAAGAGATTGGGGAAGACAATGTTTATGGCACTGAAACCGACAGAGGTGACGGTGGTTTTGGATCTACAGGTATCTTCTAGTGACATCAGCTTCTAGAAAATTGCGAAGAAAGAAGAAGAAGAATCTTGAGAAAAAGATGCAAGAACAGATTAATATGTTTGAGTTATTGCCCGAGCAATGTTATGCTTGTGGAAAAGAATATAATAAAAAGGATAAACAAATGGCTATGAAATGGGTTGTAAAAGTATATCAGGATGAACAAAGAGTAGATTTGTTGTGTCCAGATTGTATGGAGAGGGAAGATGTTTAAAAGAGCTTTGGCGTTTGATGATGTATTATTAGTGCCGCAGTCTAGTGATATTAAGTCTAGAAGCGAAGTTGACTTATCTGGAAAGATAGGCAATACAAACTTTAGTTTGCCAATTATTTCTAGTCCCATGGATACAGTTACAGAAGCTGAAATGGCTGGTGTGATGTATGAAAGAGGAGGCTTGGGAATTATACACAGGTATAACACTATTGAAGAACAATGCGACATAGTTAAGGATTCTGAACTTAGAGTTGTCGGTGCTGCAGTTGGAGCCTCCGGTGACTTTGAGGACAGGGCATGGAAGCTATACGATGCAGGAGTAAGAGTTATGTGTGTTGATATAGCTCATGGACACCATACTCTTATGAAGAATACAATCAAACTATTAAAGTCGAACTTTGGAGATGAGGTATCAATTATAGCTGGAAACGTTGCGACACCAGAAGGTTATCAAGATTTAGCAGAGTGGGGTGCTGACGCAGTTAGAATTGGTATTGGTGGTGGTTCTATATGTTCTACTAGGATTCAAACAGGTCATGGTATGCCTACCTTTCAGTCAGTATATGATTGCGCCCAAACTGATTGTGATGTGCCTATTATTGCTGATGGTGGCATTAAGTCTGCTGGTGATATTGTTAAGTCTTTGGCTGCAGGTGCAGACTTTGTTATGTTGGGTTCGCTACTTGCTGGCACAGACGAATCTCCTGGTGAGTCTTTCGTGTCTGCTGACGGAAAGCAATACAAGGTATACAGAGGCATGGCTAGTGTTGAGGCTCAAAAGGATTGGAGAGGTGAAGCGAGGTCCTTAGAGGGTGTTTCGACCACTATCCCTCACAAGGGTAGCGTGATAAACATCCTAGATAATTTAAGACAAAATATCAGAAGTGGCCTCTCTTACAGTGGTTGCAGGAATATTGCTGAGCTTCAATCTAAAGCCCAATTTATTCGTCAATCTATATCAGGCTTGGCCGAGAGTCGTACACACATCTTGAACAAGAAATGACTTATAGAACTTACGGAGATAATGAAAAGAAGATTGTTTTTGCAGACACAGATGAGCGTCATGCTAAATTAATTGTAAGGTTGAGGCACGATGGGATAACTCAAAAACAATTCTTTCAATATTTGATTAGTTGTTATATTGATAAAGATATAAGAATGGTTGACATGATTGATTCGTATAAATACGAATTAGCAAAACAAGGAAAGCAGAAAATTAAAACAACTAGAAGATTAATAGAAGATGGCATAGATAATGAAAAATCATATACACTATCAGAAGAAGATAAGGATACAATATTTGATATGTTAGAAACAGAAATTGGAGATTTATGAAGAAAAAAGAAGATGGACTTACACCATGTGCCCGTTCTTGCTTGAAGGATGGTGCAGGCTGTACACAATCAAAATGTAAATATTGGATAGATTATGATAAGGAACAGAACTGCAGTTTAATATCAATACATCTAAATGGCTCTATGACTTTAAAAGATGTAGGCGAAAGACTGGGCTTGAGTCTAGTTAGAATAAAACAGATAGAAGCAGAAGCATTGAAAAAGATTCAAAAAAAAGCAAACTTTTTAAAAATAAAATAACTATTTACTAGTGACATTTAATAAACAATAGGAGTATTTTAAATGAGCGATAACAAGAAATTACTAAATGAGTCCACTATTAGACGTTTTCAGAAGTTAGCTTCAATCCCATCAGTCAATATTAACGAGACTGACGAAGAGGAAGTTAATGAAGCCGCAGAGGAAGAGGTCAATGAGGCCGCCGAGGAAGAACTTGATGAAGCCCATTGCGGCACACGCGATGAGGATGAAGAGGATGTGAAGAAAGAGAACAACGAAACCGAAGAGCTTGAAGAAGCTGAAGAGGAAGTTGAAGAAGGTTATGGCATGCACTCTGGCGAGCGTGATGACGACGAAGAGGCTGACATGGAAGGCGACATGGAAGATGAAGATGTTTCATTATCTGACGAAGAAGCACAGCTATTAATTTCTCTAGGTCAGAAATTAGCTGCAGCTATGGGAGACGAGGATGAAGCCGGTGACGACATGGAGATGCCCATGGATGACGAGGAGGGGGACGACGCAGCAGAGTTGCCTCCAATGGAAGAAGGTGAAGATGTAGACGATTTGGTTAACGAAATCTACAAGAGAGTTGCCAAGAGAATCGTTGCAGAAAAACTAAAGAACAAATAAGTTCTTGAAACTCCTATTGAAAATAATTAACCCCTCGGTTATTCGAGGGGTTTTTTTATATTGACATAGAGAAATAATAAGTTATAATATAAATATGGAAATTGAGTTACTTGGAAATATGTTTTGGTTTTTATTGGGTGCGCTTTGCTACTCAATAACCTCTTCATTCTTAAAAATATATAAATTCGTATCCATATTCAAAGATGTGGAAGGCTCTCTAATAAACCTACTAAAGGTAACTGATAATAATTATTCTGTATTTGTCAGAATAAGAAAGAGAATCGCAAGAGAATTGATGGAAGAGAAGCCACATGTCTTTAAGGATGTAGAGGTAATAGAACGTTTCGATAATCTTCAGTATATAAACTGGAGAAGAAACGTCTTACTTAAGTTCTTGATAAAAGTACCACCAAGATACAATAGATATTTAGATCCATGGCTAAAACGAGAATTAGAAAAAACCAGAAAGGAGTTGCGTAATGGAAATATCGGTATGGAAAAATGATAAAGTCTCAGATTCGATTGAAACTTTGACTTACACTTTCCAAATTCACTGGAAGAAAAAGATGGAGCTGAATAGGATTCTCAGTCAGATTAAAGGCAGCGAGTCTGGTTCGGGTTGGAATCCAACAAAAAAGGAAAATATCTCTATTATAAAAAGGGAGTTTTCTTCAGAGAAAGAGTTTAAAGAATTAATCAAGAAGTTAGATTATAGAGTTGAACTAATTACTAAGACAGGCAAAAGGCGAATTCTGAATGCAAGAAAAAAATGAAGAAGAACCGGCTCTGGAACAAACAGAAGAAACTGGGCTAGAAGCACTTAGCGATAAGCAAATACTAATCGTAAACAATATTGACAGCTCTACAAAAGACTTTCTCAAGACAATTGCTCTTTATGGAGACGTAACAGAAGAAAAGTCATTTGAAATAGTTTCAGCTTTTTATGCAGTTAGGGAGTTGTTGATTAATCAATCAATTGTTGATGCCTATGAAAAGGGTGAAGAAGAACCGACGCGCCCTAAGATAGAGTTTATCATTTCAACATACGGTGGTTCTTTGGCAGAGATGTTTGCAATGGTCGATTGTATGAAAGACGTATCAGGAGAGTGCGATATCGAAACCAAAGCTCTTGGCAAAGTAATGTCTGCTGGCGTTCCTTTGTTAGCCGCAGGCACAAAAGGAATGAGAAAGATAGGTAGAAACTGTAGAGTTATGATACATGGCGTAACTGCAGCTTATCACGGCAATGTTTTAAGTCTTGAAAATGAAATGGAAGAGATTAAGTGGCTTCAGGAAAGATATATAAGCTGCTTGGCAGAGAATACAAAACTAACACCATCAAAGATAAAAAAGATGCTAAAGAATCAGCTAGATGTTTATCTGTCAGCAGAAGAGGCAGTTAATTGTGGGATTGCAGATATCATTATCTAATTAATAATAAAGAGGTATAATCAATGGATTGGCTAAAAGAATACAAGAATCGCAACAATAAAACATTCAATCAAATTTTTTCTATGATAGAGGAAAACTTAGATAAGAACTTTCTTATAAAAGAAGAGGTTGATTCTTCTGGCAAGAAGTTCTTGATGGTACTTCCCAAGATGTCTCCATCGGAAGCGTGGGGCAATCCTAACAACTTAGAAAGACAACAGGTTAACGACATCTTCAGAGTTGTTACTGGTGGTGCAAACATAGCTGAACGTATTGACTTTATTAACAAGTTTCTGGACCCCGAAAGCGCAGAGAGAAGAACATCGCCCCGAGTTATCATAAACACTATGATGATTGTAGAGGCACTACGAGCATCGATGAATCACTTCACGGAATCTTCAGCTGGATTTGTTTTCGAAGCATTCATGGCCGCACTTATGGGTGGAAGCCAACAAACAAGCAAAGTTCAGGGCACACTACCAATCGAAGACTTTGTAGCTTTTGACCAGTTTGGGGAAGGCGTTCCAGTTAGTTTGAAACTGTTGAGTCCCAAAACAGGAATAAAAGGTAGCTTTACTAATTTAGTTGATTTCTTGTTTGTTCGTGGAGCTGATTCTATTAAGTATCTTATAGCATACAAGACATATGAAGGTGGCAACAAAGATACAGGCGATAAAGGTAGTGTTGGTAAACTGGAAATTTATGATTTTGATATAACTAAAGCTAACTTAGTAGATTTTGTTATGGGCGGTACAGGCACAACCAAGGGGCTACTTGATCCCGTCTCGCCCAGGAAAGCTAAGAAAGTAATCGCATCTGGAGATGAAGTAGCAATTGCTAAGATGTTTATGTCCACAAAGGGATATACCTCGAAGGGGTTATTGAAGACGCCTCTAGGTGATAGCGTTTCTAACCTTGCTGCTAAAGCCGATGGCGATGGAGAGATAGAAGTGAAAGAGAATTTTCATTTGCGCGAAAACAAAATGTTGTTAACTGAGGCGTCTGATTCTCAATGGGAGGTTAGTGCAACTATGATGAATTCTTTGGGCAAGAAGATTAACCTAACAAAGCATGGTGACGGTCTCGATTTTACTGAGGCACGAATGAATCAGTTGGCAGATATCTATGCCAAGAAATTGGGAGATTCAATATTACAGCTTTTAGAATCAACACAAGAATTGACTAATAATATTGGTGCTTACTTTTCACAAGAGGACCGCTCAAAAGCAATGGCAGCCGGGGACGGTGCTAAAGCAGCTGCGAAATCTATAGAAGAAAACTTGGCTAGCCAATTAAGCAAAGACGATAGTCAAACAAGTTTTGATTTTTCTGAATAAAACAGTTGACAAATATATAATCGGTGTTTATAATAATAATATAAAATAAAGGAAGGTGTGAATTGTCTACCATTTTGTCGAATGAGGATTCTCTCAAGGAATCTTTGCGTCTCGGTGTTAATAAGTTAGCGGACTTTGTTTCCTCTACTCTTGGACCTAAAGGTCGAAATGTCTTAATCAAAGAAGAAAAGCGCAGGCCATTTATTACGAAAGACGGCGTAACTGTTGCAAAGCATTTTAAGGTTGATGATGACCCTGTTGCAAATGTTGCAGCAACCATCATCAAAGAGGCTTCAGCGCAGACTAACACGGATGCTGGCGATGGCACCACAACCTCCACAGTTTTAACTCAAGCTATCTTTAACGCTGCACAAGAGCATATCGACGCTGGCGTTTCCCCAGTTGAAATCCAAAGAGGGTTGAATAAAGGCTTGGAGTTCTGCTGTCAAAGGTTGGAAGAATTGGCAGTTCAAATTACAAGCGAAGAACAGATTACAAACATTGCAACCATTTCTGCCAACAATGACAAAGCTATTGGGGAGTTAATCTCTCTGGCAGTTGACCGTGTTGGTAGAGGGGGTTCAATCACTATTCAAGAAGCCAAGTCTTTAGAAACTAGCCTAGACCTCGAAGAAGGGTTTAAGTTCGATTCTGGTTTCCTTTCCAACTCTTTTGTGACTGATGAACGGAGAGGGATTGTTAGATATGACAACCCCATCTTTCTATTGACAGACACAATCTTAGAAACTATTGACCAGGTTCTTCCAGCTTTGGAAGTTGCCGCCAGAGAAAACCGCCCACTTGTTATTGTTGCAGATGATATCAAAGGTCAGGCCCTTGCTGCTTTGATTATGAATACTGCCAGAGGAACAATGAAGGTTGCCGGTGTTAAGGCTCCGCGATACGGTGAAGAAAGAATAGAGATTATGAAGGACCTTGCGCTTTCAATTGGGGCCAAGTATTTTCAAAAGATTAATGGAGACAAGCTATCAGATGTGAAGTTGAATGACTTTGGCTCTGCTAAGACAGTTGAAGTATCTAAGTTTCTAGCAACAATTGTTGGAGGCTCTGCTAACTTAGAAGAAGTACAGCTTAGGATTGATGACCTCAATGAAGAGATAAAATCTTGCGAAGATGACAGAGTTGCACAAAGGATGCAAGAAAGAGTAACAAGGCTTTCGAGTGGGGTCGTTATAATCAGGGTTGGTGCAGCCACAGAAGTTGAGATGATAGAGAAGAAACACAGGATAGAAGATGCTTTGGAAGCTGTTAAAGCAGCTATAGCTGAAGGTACTGTAACTGGCGGCGGTCTCACTCTACTAGGCATTTCTGAAGAATTAGTTAACAGTGTTACATGTGAAAGCGAAGAGCAAGAAGTAGGATTAGCGATATTGTCAGAGGCTTTAACAGTTCCTTTCAAAACAATGTGTCGCAACTCATCAGTACCAGAAGAGATAGAAATAAGATTGGTTCCAGAAGAGAATATTGGGTATAATTTTATGACAGATGATATATGCAATCTTAGGAACGCTGGTGTAATTGACCCTGTGAAAGTAACAAAGTCGGCATTGCAAAATGCAGTGTCAGTTGCCGGTACTTTAATTACAACAAACAATGCGATAGTCCATAACTGATACTATATAATGTATAGGGGCTTTCCATAAAAATCCTACGGAGGGACATAAGCATGCCAGAAGATCCATTATTACAATTGGGAATCAAGATTGATCGTTTGTGCCAAGGTGTTGAGGCAATGAAAGAGCGTCAAGAGATGGTTGCTAGTGATGTATCGAAGATTAAAGAGGCAGTTTATAATCCTGACCAAGGTTTATATGCTAGGATTAGACAACTTGAGGCATGGAAGGCCACATCCACAAAGCTAATATGGACACTTTTCACGGCCATGACAGGTCTCGTTTCAGCAGTTGTTTTGAAATATTTACCTTGACATTGATAAAAAAGTAAGTTATTATTGAAAAATAGAAAGAGGTTTTATGAAAGTAAAGATAGCGTATACGGTTGACTTGGATGAGATTCCTGTTGAGACTGCTAAGATGCTGGGAAATATATCTCCAAAGGTTGAGAAATTTTCTAAAATTCTTGCCAATTGTAAAAAGCAAATAGCATTAGATGATATGTTGAATGCAACTAAATCCCTGCAAGAGATGAACGCTACAATTTATGAGTGCTCGCTTGTTGTTAATGACTGTTATTCCATATTATCAGATTACATTTCAACAAAATTCCCAAACTCAGAGGCCCCGGAAGATGCAACTGAAGAGGGGTGATTTAATACATATACCAGCTAACACTTATTTCTTTAAGATAAGGTTGGAGGATGATTGTGTTAAGAAGTTCATTGTATCCAAAGAACCAAAAGTATATTTGTTGGCTGATTCTAAACAAGATAAATATTACAAAGTAATGGTTGATAATGATTTTTGGTTTGTAAGAAAAGCAGACGTATATTATAATATAGAAAGGGGAGTAAAATATGATCGAGCTTAAAGAAGTAATTACAATTAATACATATGGAAGGAGCATCGAGGCTAGAACAAACTATTCTGTTAAAAGTGTTTTTATTAATCCAACTCATATAGTATTGATAAAAGAGTTTTCTAATCGTTCGATTCGCTCAAGCCTTTTAAGAGAAGGCAAGATTACAGAGTCGCAGTCTCTTTCTTCGGTGACTGTATCAAAGGGGAACAACTCTTCAGAACTTACAGTGTTGGGTTCACCAATTGAAATTAGAGAAAAGATATCAACAGGAAGGAATCTTTTAAATGGCTAAGAGATATATAATCTATACCTTGTCTGATTGTAATTTTTGTAGTTCGACAAAGGAACTATTAACAGAACAAGGCACAGAGTTTTATGAGTTTAATTTGGATAATGATACTGAATTTTTATCAGAAGTAAAAGAGTTTTATAATCATAATACTGTTCCAATTATCGTAGAGAACGATGTTGAGACAGGAGAGACAAGTTTTATTGGTGGTTTTAGCGAATTAAATGGAGTATTAGATGTTAATAGAATGTGTACTATTACCTATAAATGAGTATTCATTTGAGGATGATGGCAAGAAAAGATACGGAAGATATCATGGTTCAGATTTCTGGGATGTCCCAGAGTATGGTTCTAAGCGTTGGGTGGTTGGAGCGTATATCAAGGCTAATCTGAACGACTTATTAGAACAAGGATACACTCATGATGAGATTGTTGATGGCTGTGTTTCTTATTTAAACCTACCGCCCAAAAGAAAGAAGTATGCAAAGAAAGACCCTAAACCAAAATATGGTACTCTGCAGAAATACAAAGCAAAGATTGTTGAGAAAGATGGAGAGAAGTTGGTTTCTGCTTTGTTGATAACTGACATGAAAAAGAGTAAACATTTTTGGGGAAAGGGTAAGAATGTTTGACAAAACAAGCACACAAAATTTCTTTGACCAATTAAGAGCTTACATGACAAAAACAGATTCTCTTTTAGAGTCACATTATAATACACTGTGTCCTCTAAGGGAAGACCAAAAGATTTTAGTGTTAGAGTTGTATGCAAATTCAATAGTCATCTATAGATTCATGAAGGGTTTATTAAAACGCTTTGGTAAAGACGAGTCCATAAGTTGGGATGACTTAACTGCGATGTCGATAAAGCAAGAGGACGCCTTGAGGCTATCAGAGATGGTAAGAATCATAATGCAAATTCTAACAGAGCTAGAATTTTCTGGTGTAAAACTTGAAAATAATTAGATAAAATTACTTGACATATTATTGATTGTGTTTATAATATAGATGTGCTCAAAACACATAGCAACTATAGGAGGTAAACGTTATGAGCTTTTTAACAACTTGGCACAGGCCAATTAACACTAGTGTAGAGATTGATGATGTCTTAGATAAGCTCTTTGCTTTTCCAATGCAAAGACCAGCGGGTCCCGCTAGTAATGTACAAACCACAGACATTGGACATCAAATCAGTCTTGTGGTGCCGGGAGTCCCAAAGGATGAGATTGGTATTGATATTAATAACAATACTATGACTGTCTCATATGATCAAAAGGAAGAGACAGTCAGTAGTATTGCTACAAAGTCTTTCAAGAAGTCATGGGCACTCCCTGAAAATGCAGACATCGAAAGGGTTACGGCGTCTGCAGACAATGGTATTATTACCATTTCGATTCCTCGCGAAGAGACTGCAACTCCACCGCGAAGAACAATCACAATAAAGTAGAAACATAACAACTACTTCAATAACCTTAGAGGGGATAATAAAGGAATCTTTGTTATCCCCTTTACTAATTATAGTAAAAAGGGTATACTCTAACTATGTTTAATCAACGCACCTGGATAAATTATCTCAACGAAAATGCACTTTTGGAAGCAAAAGTTAAAGATGTAAAGAAACAATTTCCTCAGTTCACAGAGATGGGCTGGCTAGATTGGTTTCGTCAAAACATTGAAAGCACACTTGGACAGAAGGGTGTGGCTAAGTATTTGCAGTGGACTATGCGTGAGCTGGCCAGTAACTATCCTATCACGGACGGTGAGGTTGACGAAGACCTAGAAGCTCCAGGCGAAAACCAGGCTAATACTACAGTAGCAGAAGAGCTTCTTCAAGCCGTCTTTGGTTTCCAAAGAAACGCTCAAAGGATGGAAGAGAAAGATATCTATAGATATAATGCTTCACAGTTACAGCAGGCAATTGATAAGATAGAGAAGGAAGATACACAAAAGCAAAAGAGAGAAAAAGAAAAAGCAGCAGCTAAAGCTGGTTCTACTTTTATTTATGAAGACCATGGCGTCTTTGCAATTAGACCGAATACCACCCAGGCATCTTGCTATTATGGAAGGAACACAAGGTGGTGCATATCAGCAACACAGTCAAAAAACTACTTCCAACAATACACTGAAGAGGGCAGAGCTTTTGTCATGGTTAGGATTGACAAACTACCTGAAGACCATGTTTATCATAAAATAGCACTTGTATTTGCGCCTGGCGGCAACTCCTCGGCAATTGATTCTGAATACGATGTAGAAGAAGCATACGATGCATCAGATGATAGGCACGATCCAGATATCTTATACAAGGCAATGATTGAAGCGGGTATCGACCAACCCGACGCTGCAGAAGCATACTCAGATATAATCCAATATGGAAGAGATGTAATAGAAGAAAACCCGCCAGAAAGCGGATTTGAAGAAAAGGCTGAAAAGATTCTTGAAGAGTGGACACAAAATAACAGACCACCAGATAGTTTTAGCGCTTACTATGAGGTGATGGAAGACGGCAGTGGTGGTGACTATCTTTCGTTTGGCGGCGATTATTTCTTTAGAATAGACGATGACCAATTAGGTGAAGAAGAGATGCCAGATAGTTTTGGCTCTGATTCGCAACAGTTTATGGATGATATCAGAGAAGTCTTAGACCAAGAAGCCAGTTACTATGGCGTCGAAGAAGTTGACGTTCAATCAGATGGTATCTTATTAAGAATAAGTCCAGAAAATTATGAACCTAATCCAAACGGCTTTGATGATTGGCTCTACAATCTAGGTATTAGCAGAGAGCGAGCTATAGATATTGAGTCAGTATTAGCAGACCATTTAAGGAAAGAGGGGTATATGAAGCACACTGCTGTTTCTGATACCCAGAAAAGGATTAGAGATAAAGAAGAGCATTTGTTATCTGACCTTGATGGCTATGCCATTGCTAATAATGATCACGAAGGTATATTCGCAGTCTTAAAAAAGAAGTTTGTTGTTTATCACGGAAAGATAATAAGTCCTAATGATTTACCAAAGAAAAAAGATTATGTCTTGATAGACATGTCAGATAAGATAGAGACTGCTCCGGATAAATTATCAGATGATTATATAAAAGCAGCTGTTACTGGTATGAATAGTTCTTATACTCAAAGAACTCTTCGTTATCTTGAGGATATATCTACAGAAATAGCTGACGAGTTAGCAAAGCAACAAGACTTGCCAATCCCTAATCTTCCTGAATTACCATCCGTAGGATTTATAAGAAAGTCAATTCCTAAATATAAATTGCTTGTTAAAGCAATCAAGATAAAAACAACTGCTCTTGGAGATCACGCACTATCTTTCTTTGTTAATGTTAACATTCTCAACCCTGTTAGAAGAGAAATTTCAGGGCAGACCTTAAAGCCAAGTGTTGAGAACATTAAAGGTATAGCTAGCATAGCAAAGTATATTCAAGACAATGAAGATATGTTTGCCAAAGCTGTTAAAGAAACCGCTACACAATTGATAAACGCAGAAGAGTTTAACAAGCAAAGCGGATTAGGTGAAAGTGCGGACAACGAAATACAAGACTACTTTGCTCAGTTTACAGAAGAGAAAGATCGCAGCAGACAGCGAGGTATCTATAGATTCTATTGTATGCTTGGTTACGGTATCACTAACGAGAACCGCAGAGGTCTTGAAGATGTACTAACTGATATTCGCGCAATTGAACATGTAACTATTGTAACAGTGATGGTGTCTAATGAAAAGATATCAGAAGGACAATACATTGCTGGCCTTGCAATTAAATATACACCAAGCATAAGAGGCGAGTTTAATTCTCCAGAAGAAATCAAGGCGAGGATTATAGGAAAGCTAAAGAGGATTCCAAACGTAAAAAGAGTGTATAAAGTATCATCTAAACTAGAAAGGATTGAATAGTGTCTCGTACACCAGGTGAACACAAAAGAGTATCCGTTGAGAATACGATGAAAAAGTATTTGAAGGATGATAAGATTACATTCTCAATTCAAAGCATAGACATCAAAGAAAACTTTAAAGAAAATATTACATACGTTGCTGTCGATATGACAGATAACGCAGACAGTTTTGTTTTAGAGGGAGAAAGTAAAAAAGGTGCTATTCATGCTTTCTCAAAACCTTTGCTAGAGAAATATTCAAAAGATTACTCTTCCCTTAATAATATTGCATTGGTAGGGTTTTCAGTCTTACCAGACTTTAAGAAGACAAAGAAAGGTACTGATGCTGTAGCAGAAGTTTTAATGGAATTTAAAAACAAGAACAATGTAATAATTCCTGTAAGAAGTATTGACCGTTCTTATATCAGAGCATCTTTTATTTCTTTGTTGTCTGGTGTAGAATTCTTTATAAACTTAGAAAAGTCTTATTTTCATATACTAAAGTGTGTTGAAGATGCAAACAAAAGAAGAAGAGGTGACTTGTCTACAAAGTATAAGTACGACTTAGCAGCATTGGTGGAGATTAATAATTTTAATGCAGAACATTAAATTACATATTTTAGCATTAATTATAACAGGAGTATTAATCTATATGAGCAGGTTAGGAATTGCAGGATAATCGTTTCATAGTTACTGTTTGTATATTATGGGCTGCAGCATTGATAGCTTTTGGTATTGTCTCGCATATAGCTCAAAAAGATATAGACAAACAAAAAGGTGAAATTATTCAAGCCAGATAAACTATCTGTTGGAGATTTAGTCAGGCATATATTATACCCAGATAGCGAATGGGCAGCTTTAGTTCTAGAGATAGATGGGGAGCCAGACCCTTTAACAAGAAAGTCTAAAGTATTGGTTTGTATGCTACCAGGAGTTAAAAACAAATACTTCTTTAAGTATAGGTTTAGAAAAGACAAACGATTCAAGAATGATAGAATAGGTTGGATAGGAATTAATTGGCTTAGAAAATATTCCTCTTGACATTACAAGAGGTTTCTTGTATAATGAAAGTTGGTGATTTAGTATTTCATAAAAGTTTTAGTCATTGGGGAGTTGGAATACTTGTCAGAGAGGCAGAGGGCTATACTTATAAAATTTGGTGGCAATCCGGCTTTGAAACTATTGACCACTTTTATAATTTAAGGCTAGTTGAAGAAAATGGAGATTGGATAATTGCTGAAGTATGAATATAAAATAAAAGCTGGTGACATTATAATAAACAAACCAATGAGATTAGTTGGCATTGTAACAAGAAAGACATCTCAATTTACTTATTATACGTTAGATAGTATGGGGAATCTAAGGATTAGAACCAGTAAGTTATGGGAGAGTATAGATAAAGGCAGATTAGACTTAGGGTATTCATCATTGAAACATAGAAGAAAAAAGAAGAAAGGTAGGAGGTTAGACTTGCATGGAACAAAACACGTTGACGCTCCAGAAAAAGTAAGACAGTATTTAAATTGGGCTGAGATACCAACAAGAATAATCACAGGTAGTTCTAATCGCATGAAAGATATTGTTAGAAAAATCTCAATTGAATATGATTATCGTCCGGAAGATGATCCGGCAAACCCTGGATGCATAATAATTTTTGAAAAATAGTATTTTTTCTCTTGCATTCTTGAAAAATAAATGCTATAAATAATATAACAAAATCGCCCGTGTAGCTCAATTGGTAGAGCAATTGATTTGTAATCAATAGGTTGTAGGTTCAAGTCCTATCGCGGGCTCTTCTCCACCTCGGCTGGCTGGTGGTTAGGGGGCGTCTTATAAGCGTCCTAAAGCAGGGTTCAATTCCCTGGGGGTGGACCAATTCTGGAGATGAAAAATGAGACAGAAAATACACAAGGCCGTCGAAAAGATACTAAGACAGCATGCTTCTTTTATGATGGAAGAAGATATAAACAGACTGACGAACCTCATAGTTAAGGAAATAATGAAGGAAACTTTTTCAGTATGAAGGCTGAGCTAAAGATATTTACCGGACCAATGTTTGGCGGTAAGACAACTAAGTTGTTAGCTGCACTAGAAAGATACAAATACCAGAACAAGAAAGTGAAGCTATTCAAACCAAGGATTGATAATAGATATTCAAAACAGAATGTGGTTACGCATACAGGACAATTACACGAAGCTATACTGGTTAATTCAGGTATTGATATTTTAGAAAATGCTGAAGATGCTCAAGTTATAGCGGTTGATGAAGTGTTCATGATTCAATATTCAGCGAAGGCGTTACTTAGTATGTTCGCGAATAACAGAACAATACTGGTATCAAGTTTGCAATTGTCATCAGAGCCTAAGCCATTACCTGAAATAAAAGACTTGCTGCCTTATGCAACAAACATTGAGATATGTCCAGCAGTCTGTTCAATGTGTGATGCTGATGCTTTTTATACAAGAAGAAAGTCGGAGAGTCAAAGACAAATAGAAGTTGGAGGGGCTGAAGAATATGAGCCTCTTTGTTATGAACACTACAATAAAATTGTGGGGATATGGCGAAATAGATAAACATTGCAGATAAAAAGGTTTACATTTGCCTCTAAGTGAGGTATAATTTTACATACTCAAAACAAAGGAGATTTAATAATGAGTAAAGTAACGAACGGAAACATAGTAAGTGTACACTACAAGGGAACTTTGAATGACGGTAGTCAGTTTGACAGTTCATATGATAGAGGAGAGCCAATTCAGTTTACAGTTGGTTCCGGACAAATGATTCCTGGTTTTGAGAAAAACGTTGTGGGAATGACCGTGGGTGAAGCCAAAGAGTTTACTCTTACACCAGAAGACGCCTATGGTGAACGTACCCAGGAAGCTATTCATGAGGTTTCAAAAGAGATGTTTCCAGATGGTTTTACTTTTGAGGTTGGAGCTATGATTCAAGGCGAGCAAGATGGTAGACCTCTCTTGGCAAGAATTATTAGTGAGCAAGAAAGTACAGTTGAACTAGATTTCAACCATCCTATGGCAGGACAAGACTTAACTTTTAACATTGAGGTTGTCGATATTAATGAAGAGAGCAATTGAGCTAAAGCCCAATAAGATGTTCTGGATTGAAAAATATAAATGCCTTGGTCAATGTATAAAAGTTAACGGAGACCAAGGTGTTTTTATTTTACAGAAACCTATTGGTAGTGTCACAGTCAATGCTGATGACGTGGTTGAATATGAAGACCAATATAATTCTAACATAAATAACAAATAAAAAATCCATATTTTTTCTTGACGTACAAAAAAATCTTTGATATTATAAGAATATAAAATGAAAGGAAGGAAATGTTTTCCAACAAAAAAGCACTTAACATCGAAACTCTTGGTGGTGATATACTTTTAGTTGAAGTAGAAGAATATCACGGCGCAATTATTTTAACAATTGGAGGAAAAAGACTTGACATAGAAGTAAATTCAGCGTATGATTTATCAGATGCCTTACTTGAAGTAGCAAATGGAGTACAGTCTTATGCGGCTGAAGCGTGAAAATTGGGATAGAACTTTAGTTGGTTACAGTTGGAAATCTGACGACGAAGAGATGAGAGGCCATAGAGTAGACAATCTAAATAAAAAACAATTCAGTGAAGCAGAAAACCTTTATGAAAAGATATTTATATTAATGAGAGATGAAATTGTAGATAATTGTCAATCTCTTATGATGGGAAATGAGATTGATAGGCTCACTCTTTGTCAGGTTCTTGCTGGTTTGCTCACTCAAAATAAAGAGCTTAAACTTGAAGAGAGGAGCTAAGATGGGCGCTGCTTTAAAAATTGAGGAAATTATTTTGCCTGAAGAAAATGAATTAAAACGCGGCCATGAAGTTCTCTTTCTACAAGATTATCAAGTTTGGGGCCACAATGTTAAAGGAAAGTCTGGAATTATTATAAAAGAAAAAACTAGTTTTGGTAAGTGTATTGTCTATGTTTCTGATATTGGTGAATACTGTGAACCATCTCTTGATATCCTTAAAGTGTTCACTGATGTTATACCGGAAGCAAACAAGGAATTTATTTCAAGAATCAAAGAGTTAGAATATACTCTACCCACGAACAGGAATATTCAAGATGATTAAGGTTGGAGATCTAGTCCAAAACGCAATTGGCAAAGGTGATACTGTTGATGTTGGAATTGTTATTGATATCAGTGAATCAAGTATATTTGAAGACGATAAGTTAATCACTGTTCTTTCAAGCAGGAAGAGTAAACAAGTGGTTACTACGCTTTCTGGTGTAAAGAAAGTCAACCCATGAGCTTTAAACCTGGAGACTACGTTGTAGTTACACCAGATAAAAGTGAGAGCTGTCTAAGGAAAGGCAGCTTTTTTTATGAAAAATGTCTTCCCTTTTCTGAGAAAGGAATTCTAATTAAAAAGATAGCACCTGAATCGTTTGATATCGCTTGGTGGACGGTGTATGTTTCCGAGAAAAGAGGAACAATAAACTATCCAGAAGATATGTTAAGGAATTTAAAAGACTATGAAAAAGATTAAAAGCATTTCATTTTTACACAATGGCGAAAGACTTAGAGCGCATTGCTGCTCAAATGGCAAATTTACAGTAGAAGATAGCAAAATCCAGATATCTCCAATGGACTTAGTTACTCACAGGGATGTCCGTGTTGGAGACCCAGTGTTAACACTTGATGATGGAGAGAAGGTTAGAGTTTATCAAGGCGGTGACCCTAACCAGTTTGTAGTCACTGCTGTATCTATAATTGAAAACCATGAGAGAAAGCTGAAGTTAAAGAATAAGCTGCTAGGCAAGACAAAACGCCCAGAAAAAAAAACTCAAAAAGGCTTAAAACAAATGAGTATGGCTTTTGATTCTAGCAAGCCTGGATATAAAAGCAGTGCTTATGATACTATGGACGAGCCTGATGACCCATGGGGTTTTGACTATTATGATTCAATGTGGTTAAGCGATGACAGTTAATTTAACTAAGACTGAAGCCTTAATCTTAAAACTATCAAAACATCTAAACGGTACACACACTAGCTTGACCGATGGACTAGTCGATGAGATACAGAGGGCCGCAATTTCTATCGAGAGAAAAAACCCAAAAAATTCTCAAAAAAATGTTGACATCAAAAAAAAGTAGTGCTATTATTTCTATACAATAATTAATGATGCTTAGGGAGCATTCAAAATGGCTAGAAAGAAACGAGAACTAAAGAAGGGCGACTTGGTTACATTTTCATCCAGGGCAACAAAAATGACTAACCTATATCGATGGGGTCCTATGAAAGGCAGACCACCGTTGGTAGGAATGATTGTTAAGATTAAAAAAGACTACAAGTGGAAATATACTTGGACTGGACCAAACGGCGGAACAGAAGAGCAAGTATATTACAACCAATACACTGTCAGCTGGCTTGGCGGTAAAGGTCCTGCAGGTAGAAAGTATTGGGACCGATACTTTATCAGAGAAGATCTTAAATTCGTCAAGAAATTAAAACCACACACAAATAAGGATTGAGATGAAAGCTGGAGATTTAGTAGTAAAGCGCTGGGGTAGGATAGACCCATACCAACAGAATACTATCGCAATTGTAACAAACCCTAGAGCTATTGCGCCTGGCCTTTTTCTGGCCGGCCCGCTGATTGAGGTTATGTATCCTAATCGTAGTCCTCAGATGTATTCACCTAAAGAATTTGAAGTAGTTAGTGAAGGTAAGACTGAATAATGAAACTTGGCTATGCTTGTATTAACATGACACTATCTGATGTTCCAAAGTCAAAGCGTGTCACAACTAATCGCTCTATGATTAAGAAGACTTTTCAAGCCAAAGGCTTGAAGTATGCTTCAGAGCTTTCATTACAGAATGCTAGAGACTTATTCAAGATTCTAGTCTGGAATGAAAAGAATGGTATTAAGTTCTATCGTATGTCTTCTGATATCTTTCCATGGATGTCTGAATACAATATTGAAGACTTGCCAGACTATCAAGAGATAGTCAGGGCTCTGAAGCGTGCTGGTGATTATGCAACAAAGAATGGTCACAGGGTGACATTTCACCCTGGGCCTTTCAATGTGCTTGGTTCTCCAAAAGAAAGCGTAGTAGACAAAGCTATCAAAGAGCTTAACTCACACTCTCAGATATTTGATATGATGGGTTTTGTTCCAAGTCACTACAACAAAATCAACATTCACGTTGGCGGTACATATGGTGGAGACTTTGAAGGAACAGCCAAGAGATGGTGCGAAGCGTTTAAGAGACTAAGCATAGGTTGTCAGAAAAGAATTACACTTGAGAATGACGACAAACCCAGCATGTGGTCTACAAAGCATCTTTACAACTATATTTACAAAGAGGTTGGTGTGCCAATTGTATTTGATTATCATCACCACCGTTTTTGCACTGGTGACCAAAGCGAAGAGGAAGCGCTAACTCTAGCTGTTTCTACGTGGCCCGATGGTATCACTCCGGTGGTACACTTGTCAGAATCGAGAGCGGAAGAGCAAGACGATGAGAAAATCAGACCACAAGCGCATTCAGATTTTTTGCAAAATCCTGTAAAAAACTATGGACATCGTTACGATATGATGCTAGAATGTAAGAAAAAAGAACTGGCCCTATTAAAATACAGAAAGATTATCAATGAAGAGAATAAAATTAGGAAGCATAGTCAAGAAAACCAATCCTTACAAAGTTCCATATCTTAATGATATCATTGGTATTATCATAGCGTACCATCCTGTAAGTGATTCGACCTTAGATTCGTATAAGGTAAACTGGGGTGAGTATGGAACGTTCTGGTCACTTAGAGATAGATTGGAGGTTGTTAGTGAAAAATAAAGAGTTCGCAGAAGATTTAAAAAGAGTAGAGAAAGTGGTGCTTTTCTTCACAACACCAGCGATATTGACAGCTATTGGATTATTGGCATACGCATGTTCACTATAACTCAGCATATGTTGGATGCACCACTTATCTATGGTGTTGTAGCTGATATCTTGTTCTTTGGTAGTTTATATTATGGGAGAAAGAAATGAAAGTTGGTGATATTGTCAGATACAAAGAAAATCAATTTATATCTGACCGTGTTCACAAAAAATTCTTTGGTGTAATTATAGAGGTTAGTTCTCTGAGATACAAAGATGACAGAAATGTTCGCGTGAAATGGAACACTACTCACTCTAGTATTCTATGGCACGAACAGAGAACACTGGAGGTTATCAGTGAAAGCAGGTGATTTAGTTGAATTGTCAGCGTATGGTCGTTCAATAAAAACAGTAACGTCTTTTAAAGATGACTTGGGTATTGTATTGTCCGGTAACGATGGTAACCTTCAGTGGGTAAAGGTAAAATGGATAAGAATGAATCTAGCATACAGCCATCCTCGCAAAGACTTAAGAAGAGCAAAGGTAAGAGATGAAAAAAGTAATACATAAAAAATCCTTAAGAGAAGGGTATCTAGTCTCGGTGCAAGATAAGCATTTCACTGTACTAGTTAAGTATCCTAACGGAATGGTCTATCACAAGCAAAGTGATATTCAAGTTATCGAGGGTAGAGACAATGATAAAGGTGGGTGACCTTGTTCAAAATATGATGCTAGGTGATAAGACTTGTGACAGAGTTGGTCTAGTCTCACAGATTATACCTTATGCTTTACCTAGTAATCAATATCAACAAGAAGATGATGCTTTATCTATCGATTATAGTGTCCCTTTACACAAGGATGAATATAGTTGTGTCGTAATAATTGACGGCGCACCTACAACTTGTAGAGCTAAATGGTTAAAAGTAATATCAGCGAGGAAATAATGAAAACAGACCCATACAGTTTATATGACGAAGACACAAAATTAATTCGAGAAAATAATCAAAAAAAACGCTTGACGCGCAATAAAATCTTTGATATTATTATTGAAGAGATGGAGGAAGCGAGCGCATCAGAACATTCTGAAGCATTGAAAAATCACCTAAAAAATATTCTTGAAAGAATAAGGAAGTTAAATTGTTAGAACATCTCCACAAGATGAATAATGTCGAGCTAAATAACCTAGCAAAGAATAGGTTTTTGCCAGAAGCTACACAAATATGGATTGCTAACCATGGCAATTACTCAGCCAGAATGTATCTAGCAGAGAATCAAAACATATCAAAGACAGCGCGAGACATCTTGTGGGAAGGTAGATCATTTAAGATTAAACTGGCAAGTATTGGCTCTAATCACTACAAGGATGAGTTAGAAACAGTAGAGCAGTTTTATTTTGATAACTTAAACCATAGATGTTTGAGCCAACCTTACTTTAGGTACGCGGCCTTTGTCAGCAATTGGAAATGCCAGCACGTAAAAACAACTTCAAAAATACTAAATCATATCTATGATTGGTTGCTTGCAGGCTTTAAGTCTAAGAACCATAGACACTACAGTTATAGACATTATGCCTTGGCAATGAGGAACTGTAGTGCATTTGATTACACTTTGGCAATAAAGATGTCACAATCTGAATGTGAAGATATTAAAAAGATAGGCTTCCAAAAGCTAGTTGAGCTAAAGTCCTGAAATTATTATACAATTATTTTTTACATTTTTTTATTGACATCTCGAAAGAATTTTGAGATACTATTTATAGATGAAGCAAGAAACTTTAACGCCATACATCATTAAGGAGTATCATTATGGCTATCGACTTTGCAGCATTCAATTCTATTGTTCACCATGTGACCAACGTTCGCAAGCCTGTCCTGCTACGTGGGCGTCACGGCATTGGTAAGTCTACCGTTGTCTATCAGTTCGCTGACAAGATTGGGCGTCAAGTAGTAGAGCGCCGTGCTTCCCAAATGACAGAGGGCGACTTGGTTGGTCTTCCAATTGTCGAGGGCAACAGCACTCGATTCAATCCTCCAGACTGGTTCAAGACTGCTTGTGATGAGCCTGTTATCTTGTTCCTCGATGAGGTTGACCGTGCTACTCTTGAGGTTCGTCAAGGTATCTTTGAGTTGACTGACAGCCGCAAGTTGAATGGTCACACTCTACATCCTGAGACACTTGTCTTTGCCGCTGTCAATGGTGGCGAGCATGGCGAACAGTATCAGGTTGGAGAGATGGATCCGGCAGAGCTTGACCGATGGACTGTCTTTGACCTTGAGCCAAGTGTCGAGGACTGGCTTACATGGGCCAAGGATTCTAATATCTCAAAGGAAGTTTGGGATTTTATCAACACTAACCGTCAGCACATTGAGCACACTGGCGACTTCGAGCCTAACAAGGTTTACCCTAGTCGTCGTTCTTGGGAACGGTTGAACGGTTGTTTGAGCAATGCAGACTTGCTGCAAGAATCTTCTGGTGCTCTGTTCAATCTGACAGCTGCCTTTGTTGGTTTCGAGGCTGCGGTTGCATTCAATGACTTTAT
>CEUT01009137.1_pt1 | contig 22136 bp, 39 predicted proteins | sample 531401 | NCBI WGS metagenome assembly CEUT01 (sample SAMEA2622821, study PRJEB7988) | marine metagenome | biome: marine biome (ENVO:00000447); feature: surface water layer (ENVO:00002042); material: "saline water (ENVO:00002010), including plankton (ENVO:xxxxxxxx)" | depth 5 m | reverse complement strand
TAACTGTAAAATATAATAGAGGGTATTTTATGGACTACGAACTCATTACCTGCAAAGAACTCAAAAAAAACCTCAAAGAGATAATGTCCCTTTCTTTCTATAGCTGCAAAGATAAAAATGAAGCAGCGAAAGTTAATGATTTAGCTCATGAGTGTGAAAAGATGGTAAACAAACTAGAATCACATTGTAAAAGGCCAAAATGAATCATATAAGCATTAGCCAAAAAGTAGAACTAATTAAAGAACATAAAGCATTATTGCTTGAATTATTAGAAAAGGAAATTAAAGAAAATTCCAGTCATTTATATAGATATGGGGAACACGATGCCGAACTAAAAGAAAAATATTATAATCAAATACTCAAGTTAAGAGAAATACAAGCAATTATAAATAATTTTTAAAATGGTGGAAGTGGCGGGAGTCGAACCCGCGTCCTTAAAACTGTCACGCAAATATACTACAAGTTTAGTCGGTTTAATACGATACGTGTCTGTTACCGACAACTTCACGTAAAGTTTGGTCTATCTTTTTTTAAACTACTGGAGACTCAACCAGACTCAACCAGTGTTTTGCTCGTTATCGACGCCCTAGCTCCTTAACGAGCATCCGGAGTAGGACGGGGCAGAACTATGCTGCCAACTGGAGTTCTTCCTCCGCGTAGCCGTACTTGGCAAGAATTGCGTCCGCTTCGGCAACGGAAGGAGCTAACTCCATGTCAATATCGCTATTGGCATTTAGATGTTTTGATAGAATTTTAAAGGAGCCAACTATCATCTCCTACTTGCAATTTGAGCTTCTGGCCTTAAGTCGAAACCAGTACACTCCCAAAGTTTAGTCTTTACAAACGCAATTGCAATCGGCTGCTGTACACGTGTCGGATGAGCAACATCCTGCTTCACAAGAGCATTCCGTACATCCGGAATTTCCCCAGTTGCAGCCAATTGCAAAAGATGCTGTAAATAAAATAATTAAAGTCTTCATACTAAATAGTACACTTTTTTTTAAATTTCTTCAATTCTTTTGGATTTATCGTCAATAACTAAATCACAAGCCGGTTTAATATAATTACCCTTGGATCCGGTAGAAAGCTCATGAAACTTACAGCCCCATGACTCTAATTGTTTCCAAGTAAAATCGTAATAACATCTACCCGCAGCTTTAGAGCTTTCAGATCCACCTCTGGCTGTCCAATATATGATTCTCCATCCTTCATCATAAAGTTTATTAATTTTATCAATATTTTTTTTGATTGGGAGGGCTAAATCGTATTGCCGTTTTCCTGAATAAACACAAACGGTTTCGTCTATATCTACTAACGCTACTTTTTGATCGTCTGCTTCAAACTGTTTTGATTCGTGGAATTTCATTTCTTTTGCTAATTCTTTATATTGGGCTGCTTCGGGATGTTGTTCCTTCATTATATTATTCCTTAATTTTATTTATTTTGCCAACTAAAAATTTAACAAGTTCGGATCTCATAATATCTTCTTCTGTAAAATTAAAAGTATAAACACCATGTTGCAGACTTTCTTCGTCTGAGAAAGTTTTTAACATTTTTTGAAAACCACCTTGGGAATGTTCACTTTTAAGATCAGTTTGCATTGGATCAGCTAAAATAAAGCATCTACTGTTCTTTCCCATTCTGGTCAAGACAGTAGTTATTTCTTTAAGTGTAGAGTTCTGGGCTTCGTCCAGAATTATACATTTACCATTCCAATTCATACCTCTCGCAAAATTAACAGGAAACATGCTGACCCGCTTCTCGGTCATTAACTTTTCTGACTTGCCTTCGCCTAATAATTCATCTAATTTATCTAAAAAAGGCAAATTAAAAAACTTTAATTTTTCGTCTGCTGTACCCGGTAAAAACCCTAAGCTTTTGTCTGAACTTTCTACTGCTGATCTTAAATACATAATATCAGAAATAACTTTCATGTTTAGCATCTGTAATGCACAATATACAGATAAAAGTGTTTTAGAAGTGCCCGCCGGTCCGTTTACAAAAACGATGTTTGTAGATGGATGAAGTGCGACTTTAAAGAATTCTTTTTGTTTTTCAGTCCAAGGAAATTGATTTATTCTGATTTGTCTTTTGATCGGATTTTCTATGACAAATTTTTCAGTAATATTTTCATTTGATATTTCTTCAGCTAAGTCCTTATCGCCCCGAATCTTAAGCTTGCCCGTGTTATCATTCTTTTTTCTAGGCATTATATTAAAATAACCTCTATACTAGTATACACCAAAATTACAAAGATGCAGAAGAAGTATAAGTTTTTCCTTCATTTACAAACCAAGTAGGATTGGGACTCAAGTCAAGACATCCCTTGGTGCATCTTTCTGATGCGTCTACTGATGAGTCAGGATTTTCCGCTACAGAAGGGTCTCCTAAAGTATCCTGCATACATCTAACAACGTTATATTGTCTATTTGTTCTTGTATTATCTACTACTCCAAATTTTCCGGGTGGATTATTACTAGCTTGAGTTGGTTCTGAAGAATTATATACATCACACTCAACCCAATGAGTTGAAAGTGTAGAATCTAACCAATTTCTAGCTGCGTCAGTGTCGGCAGTTGTTCCGTCTTTTAATCCTCCAACACGCCAACCCGGAGCAGCTTCAACAAATTGATCTGTTGCAATATCTTGAGGTCTGAAAATTATTCCGCACGTTTGATTAGAACAACAATCGCCACCGCCATCTCCACCACAACCCAAACCACCGTCATAATCATCGTAATAATGAATTCCGTATCTAATATTATTAGCTCCAAAGTCACCCCATTTTATTGTGGTGTCATCTAAGTGTCGAGCGTCTACAACTGTATTAGTACAACAACTAGCAGAATACCCCGGAGCAAATTTACTTAAAAAATCACTTATATAATCAGCAGTAGTAAAATTACTTCCATTTAAAAAACTATTATCATCTGGAGTTCCCCAATAAACAGTTTTATAAGCAGGAGAACCTAAATAATGTCCAGTGTGTGCATAATGAGAGCCGTATGTACCATGCCAATGACCTTCGTCAGAACTTTTTTGATTTAAGGACTCGTAACGTGAACATCCGGGTCCGGCATTGATTGTCGATGTATAAATTGTTCCAATTATTCCTCCATCTCTATCTCTCTTGGCTGGCCAATAACGATAATCATCATCGTAGGTAGGATTTGATCCATCATTAGGGCCAGTACAATTACTACTACATACATTGTTGGGATGATCTAATTCTCTCGTTTTTGGTTGGGGCATATAAACATTATCGAAATAATTTGCACCCAGAGTATTTAATGTACCATAAGTAGTTCCATCAAATAAAATTGGTTGGTTTTGAAGATTGTGCGCGGCAGCACTACCCTCGGTAGTAGGATAAATAGGATCATCTTTTTCCTGCGGTATGCCGGGTACGTTGGTGCTTGTCGAAGCAACAAATTTATAAGGTTCACTAGATTGCGGCATAATGTATTTTACACAATTATTCCGTATTCGTGCTGGTTATCTAAATACATGTGAACGCCTTCATTTACCATATTAGCACAAAAGTTAATTTTATCTGGATTGCCTTCGTTATTTTTACGGTAAAAGTCTTGAATTTTAGGCAAAATCTCTTTTTTCATTAAAAAACACTTATCAACAAATAAAACATTGAAACATCCGCTTAAAACTCTATCCCAGATTGCTGCATATTCATCAGGCTCGTCTGAGTTGGGCATTCTTACTGAACTTTGTTGAATTTTAAAATCTCTTTTTTGTCCGTGCCAAAAATTAGAAAATAAACAATCTTCGTGCCTCAATAAAGGAGAAACACATGTTTTATTATTTTTTATTAATTTTTGTAAAATCTCAGGCTCAGTTATTCTACAATCACTATCAATAGTAAATAAATAATCAACATCTTGTTCTAAAAACTCTTTTAATGGATTTTCTTTTAAAATATTAGTTTTTTTGTGATTTTCGGTATAAAAGAACTTTCCAAAACTCATAAGTTGTTCCATAACGGCGTGAGTGACTTCAAGCTTGCTTTCGTGACCCATATTTAAGTGCAAAGATATTTTTTCTCTGTCGTAATCAACAGAAAGTAAATTTTTCAGACTTTCCTCAATCGTTTTTGGAGTTTCTGTAACATTTATGCTGTAAGCAATTTTCGGCAACTCATTTACCTCGATTTCATTAACAGGAGTGTATCCATAATGGTTTTTAAAGTTTATTAAAAAATTAAACATTCTTAAAAGAGACATTTTTACATTAACGTCTCCGTTGCCATGAATTATAGAGGGAGTAGTATTAAAAAGGGTATTGTATAATTTTGATTTTAGTTTATTTATTTGAACTTGATCAAATTCTGCTAAATTTTGAATTATTTCACAATTATGGTCTAATTTGATGTCAAACTCACCGGATAAATATTTTTTAGTATAATATAGTTGGTCGTCATCAGTGTCGCTAATGTCTTCATTAGTAATTCTTTTTAATTCTTCTACATAACCAATAATTACTCCTGAGTTTAAATATTTTAATGGCGAATCTACTTCTGGATAGTCTGTTTTTAAATTTTCGTCAGGCCAACAAGCAACCTCTGCTCCAAAAAGCACTTTTGTGTCAAAAGTCTTAAATTTTTTAATAATTGTATTTAATCCATCATTATATAAAACATCATAACCGTCTGTAAAAATAACTAGCTGATCGTCGGGCAGATTTTTGATGGTTTGTTTTAATATATTTACTTTCTGACCTCCTCCGGGATAGTCGAGTCTTGAGGTGTCTCCGCCCGTCCACTCTTCATTTAAACCGGCGTACTCTAATGGCACACCATACTTTAAACTGCTCTCATAGAGCATTTTGAGGCCATCATTAGACTCTGTAGCAAACGCAAACACTTTGGCGTCATCTCTGTCAGAAATTTGATAGGGTTCAGATTTTTCTGTTTCACTGTCTGTAAAAGCTTCGTCGTGAGGGTCTCCTAAATTTTCTATCAATGCATAAGCTTTTAAATTTTGTTCGCAGCTAAATATGTTTTTTGCAGAGTCATGTGGCGCACCATACATATAAGGTAGATATTCGTCGGTGGGAACATTGATATTTTTTTCGTATCCACCTTCTGATAATTTTTTTGCTCCTTGTGGTGTGATTACATAAGCGCAAGTCCAATAGCTATAATCTGGAATTAATAATAAATCAGTAAGTTTTTCTTCTTTTTCGGGGAATATAGCTTTTCTACCTATATAAAGAAAATCAAAGTCTAATTTTTTGACTTGGGGTGCTATTTCTAGAGTTTTATTAAAGAAATCATTCTCTAATACTATATCATCTTCTAAGACTAGTATATTTTCGTCTAGTTTTGATACTTTTTCCCAAATTTTGTGATGAGTAATGTTACAGCCAATTTCACCTTTTAGGCTTGTGCGTCCCCACCACGGATCATTCCATTTATTATATATTTTATAATTATTAGCAGCCAAAAATTCTTCATTGACTTCTGACTGACCATCAACGCCCGGAATGACCTCTACGGGAATGCTTCCTAGAATATCGTGTTTAGCAAGTTGGTCCATTACATGTGCCAACTTGTCTGGTCTTCTTTTTAAATTTATTACATATACTCTGTCAAATAATAAGTTCATTCTTTTTTTATTATATTAGTTATAAAAGAATACAAACCAACAAAAACAGTCCTAACTAAATAGTAGGCTGTCAAACAGAATAATTGTATAGTATTGAATACTTTTTTCAATTAAGGCTGGTCAAAGCTGTATGCTTGGTTTGGGGTAATAATATTTCCTCCACCGCCTTGCTGTTGTGCTGCCTGTGCTGCTTGCATAGCAGCCATTTGTTGTTGCTGCTGCTGTTTTTGCTGTTCTACCGCAGCCTCGTGGCGCTTTTTGGCTTCGTCCGCCTTGTTATGCAGATAATCTAAGTCTTCATCACTGAGTTCCTTAATATCTTTCCAAGGAAAATTTACCCCAAAAGCTTCAAAAACTAACCATTGTTTATCTAATTTCTCCATAGTAATAAATAGTACCACCAAAACCATCATTTTGCAATAAAAAATAAACGATAAATTAAAAACACCTAAATCGAAAAACCTGTGGACATCTAAATTACCCTCCCCCGACTGTATATAAAAAAAACCCCTTTTGCTAGTTTTCAAAAAGGGGGGGGTCTGTTAGCTCTGGTTATGCACTGGCAGCCAGAGAATCTTCAAGGTAATCTTCTACCTCGTCAAGCTTGGCGTACAGTACGTCACCATAACGCAGCGTCTCGCCATAGCCAGAGCCATCGGCGTACTCAAACCATACGCCTTGGCATGGTATCTTTGCAAGCACTCGTATCTCACGCATATCGTTTGCGTTTAAGTATATCGCACCCAACTTAATGTTGCGCGCAATCCAACTTTCATGTATGTTACTCATAATCTTTTATACTATTCAATCTCTCTCCATGTTTCGCCCTCATCGTAGGAAATTAAATCCAACGTGGGGATTGTGATTGCTTCACAGCCCGCGTAGTCAATGCTGTGAATGGGGTATTCTGTGCCGTCTACTAGAGCGGCTCCGTTTTCTGTTATCGTTATATCGTTCATAATCTTAACGCTCCATTGCAATTTGTTGATTCACCAAAGCTACAAAGTGAAGCCTTGCCTCAAAGAAGGATTCAAAGTTGCGTTCAAATCCATCGTTCCACTTAATCTTCCAAGTGCCGTTGTCGTTTATCAATTCCATTTCTTGGTTCTTCATAATCTTTTAGTCCCTGTCTTTCAGGTTGAGTGGGGCGTTGAACTGAGTATCCCAACGCGCTTGTTCTTCATCGCGCTTGCGGTTAATCTCACGCCTTCTTTTCATCTCTGCCAGCCACTCGTGGAGGTCTTTCTTGAACTCGTTTTTGTTGTCTTTCATAATCTTTTAACTGCGTCTAGTATAGCATAGGGGGTAAGACATCCGCTGTCCTACCTGTTAAATTCTCCAATTTTTTTTCCATCAAATCGGGGAAAGGGTTTGGCGGGTTCTACTGTTACGCCCAATGTCCCAAATAGACGGTTACTGATTCTCTTGGCGTGGGCCAAGTCATATGCCCTGATGTGGGTGCTGCGGGTGGGTTGGGCTTTGCGCCAGAGGGCAATCTTTACTCTGAACAGTTTCTCTTTCATTTTCATCATGCGACTATGATAGCACACAGGGTAGGACATCCGCAGTCCCACCAAAAAGAAAGTTAAAAAAAAATCCCCTTGCAAATTGGCACGCGCCGTGCAGCCGCCCCCGTGCCAAAAATGTCAACAGCTTTTAGTTAAATTTTTGAAGCTCATTCCAGATTCCTATAAAAATAATTAATATACAAACAAAGGTAATAACTAACATTCTCTTTTCTCTCTTCTATCTTATCGCTGAAATTCTTTAGGCGTTCCTACACCCTTGGAATACTTGTTGCGCTGATTAGGGTTGCCCCTGTGACCGTCACGCCTTTTCCAAACGGTGACAACCTCAAGGTGGTTCGGGTCTACGTTGTTGGCAGCAAATGCAACGCAGTAGTTCCAAACAGGATTCCATTCTGCACTGTCCGTGTCCTTGTTATAAAAAGGTAAGTTCATAATAAACTTGCGGGGGCGCGTGGTGTCGTTCATGTCATAGTGACATTCTACCACCTCGGTGGGATTGTCGCGCAAATAAAAGTCATCCATAATCCAGCGGTCTGCCTTGAGTTCGCCAGTGAAATCATCGTTGTGCTGTTCGTTTGCGTGTCGCGTATAGGTAACACGAAACTTGGTGTCTTGGTTCTTCTTCCACCAATCCCAAAACATTTGAGGCAATCCCTTGCCGTTCGAGATGCTCCAATACTGGGTGGAGTTGTCCATGCTCTGTCCGTATCCGCTGGTACTTTGTGCGTTCATTGTTCGTTTACTATAAAGGTTTTGTCAGTTTTTGCCAGATAAAGTTATTCACAATAATCTTTAGTGGGGGTTAATCTCGCGGTCATCCACAAAGCTATTCCAAAAGGTTAAACGGGCAAGCGTTTCCGTACCTTCTTTGGTTACTTTGACCAGTACCAAGCCAAGGCTTGAGAGGCGGTGTGCGTTCATGCCGTGATTGATTTTCTCAATAGGGTAAGGGTGAAAGCTGCCGTCAGCGTAGGTAAACCGTGCGTGAGTTGCACCGTCTGCTACTGCGTTGGCGTACTTTTTCCAGTTCTCTGGGCTTAATTCTGATAATAGGTTTTTCATGTTCTTAATTGTTTTCATGCGTACAGTATAACATATGGGGTAGGACATCCGTAGTCCTACTGTTCAACTTTCTCAATCTTTTTAATAATCATATCAACCGTTTGTTCTCCTGAGAGCCATTGCCTACCAGCGCGCTCTACAATGCGGCGAGCATGGGCCTTGTCCATTGCCTTAATGAATACAGTGCTGTCATTGGTGAATGTAACCTTAAAGATGCTTTCGTTCTCAATCATCATGCGTAGAGTATAGCAGATCGGCAGAAAATTACAAGAACAAAATGCAAAAAAAATGAAAAAAATTCCCCTTGCAAATTGGCACGAAATCGGCAGCCGCCCCCGTGCCAAAAAGTCAACTATTCAAAGCCCTTAAAGTTGTTTACTATAATGGTCTGGAGGTCAGAAATCAATTGTTCGTTTTCGTCGCCGTAAGGCTGTGAACTAATGTAACAGTCAATGTCGTGTTGAATCTGCTCTTTAATTCTGTCTCGCTCCTCTGTAAAGTTAATTTCACAGATGGTGCTTTCTATGGCTTCGCCATTGTCATCTAATTGTGCGCGGAAATACTTATGTTCTTTTCCTTGCTTATAATTAACTAAACCTGTCCAATAATCGCTCATTTTAATAATTATGATTTTCTAATCCATAAACCTTTTTAGCTTTTACATCGCCTTCAACAATGTCCATTCGCGCAACTGTGTTACCGTTATAGTCTTGCGCTGTTACAAAGTCGCCAACGCTCGCCGCCATAATCTGCGTGGCATTGTCCATTAGCTTTTCCATTACTTGTCGCATCTCAAACAAACGCTCTGCGTCATTGTTTCCAAATGCTTCGTTTCCTAGTTCAATTTCAATTATGGCTTTCATTTTAGTCCTCCTTACAGGTAACGCTACGCACAGCATCATTGTCGGGTGTGTAGGAATACTCGCTATGCACCAAGTCTCCCGCACCGTCTAACACTTCGTTTACTGCGTCATGCTCGCTGGTTGCTTCAACCTCAAACGTGGCACAGTGGATCTCATTCAGTTCTACTTTATACAGTTTTTTCATTTTATGGTAGTTTGTAAAAAATGTGATTGCCTATCCTTTTTGTTGGCTTAAACTTTTTGCTCCAATACGGTTTTACATAGGTTGCATGATAGTGATTAGCTTCGCCAGTGAAACTTTGCACTAATCTGTCACCTTTGCAAATAGAACGCGCAAGCAGCTTTGCATACTTGGCTTGTTCTGTGTTTGCTTCTAGTAAACGCCGCATTGTGTCCATATACTTGCGGTCGTTCCAGCAGGAAAACTGCTTGGGCTGCAAGCACACTTGCGCTGGAGTCAACTTACGCTCTAGTGAACGCTGTTGAATCACACACCCAACGGCATAAAGGCCAGCCCGTTTTTCGCCACGCGCCTCGCCTAACAAGGTGAGAGCCACCGTCTGCTCGTCTTTGGTTAATGGTTGCTCTGCTCCAAGCGCAGTTGAAACAAGGACGCTGCCCAGAATGTTAAGAATAACAATTCCAATCGCAATAGTGATAAAGGCATCAAAAATAATGCCACCAATGTCTTGTAGGTTTTTCTTCATGTCTTTGTTAATACTAATCAAAGTTTAAGTTTGAGTCAATAAAAATTATTCAAAAAGCCCCCTTGCGGGGGTTGATTCTACACAAGCTCGCGCTTCTCTAACCACTTGAGGTAGGCGGGGGAGTCCTCGCCACCGCAAATGCGGTCCTCAATTTCGCGGTCATACTCGCGCATATGCTCTTCGCGCACACGGATGGTGTGACCGTTCTCTTTCTGAACAAGCCACTTGCCACCACGCGGGGAAGCAACAACTACCCCAAGGTAGCCGTCAAGGTCCATGACCTCCATTCCTAATTCAATCATAATGATATAATAAGGGCGCGATTTCCAAGGCCATCGCGCTGGCCCATAATGTTAAGCTGTTACCTTGGCAACGTGTGCCGCCATGCGGCAAACCAGAGCCGCTTCGTCGGGTTTCAGGAATGGCCCGTGAATGGCCTCAAGACCCTCCCAGCGTTCGCGCTGTTCGTTGCCCCGCTCCCACTCCTCATGCTCAATCTGCGCGAGGATGTCAAGGGAGGCGGTCTCTTCAATGGTTGGCATCATGTCGTTCATCATGTTTATAATATACAAGAGTTTTGGTTGTTTGTCAACCCTGTTTCTGCAAAAAGTTATTCACAAAAAAATTGGCACGCGGCGGGCTGCGCGCCCCGTGCCAAAAAGTCAAGCGGTTAATCCGCAAAGATTTCCTGCCACTCCTCTGCGGTAATGCCAGTTTTAATAAACTCGCGCTCGTCGGCATTGAGTCGGGGCATGGCGCTTTGGATTAGCTCGCCAGCTTTCCAAGTGGCAATTTCCTCGGCGGTTACGTCAAGGGTTAGAGTGCGGGTGATACCGGAGTGGATTGATGTTCTAGTGATTTCCATAATTATAATAATCTTATAGGTTTGTACATTTTTGAAAAACTTTCGCCAGCACCTCAAAGTGCGCCACGGTAGTTCCTCTCTCTCTGTTGTGCATGGCAGAGCGCATAATTCTCTGGCACTCTGGCAAACTTTCGCCAATGGATACAGCCATAATGATAACGTCAAAGTCATCATTGGTGACTCGCGGCTTGTTTTGTATAGCTGCAAGGCGTTTCATTTTCAAACGGTGTTTTGTGTTTGCGTTAATCATTATAGAGTCTCCCTGTTTGAATAATCACTGTCTGGTTTTTCTGCTGTAATACTTCCCATTGCGTAGCAGTCTAGGTTTGCAATAGAAACCGCTTTGTTAAAGTTAAGCAACTGCGGGTTGTTCTCAATCTTGGCAAGGCGGTCATTGGCAATGCGCTTGGCAATCGCCTCTGCTTCTGGTTGTTTGTCATCTTCTTCCAACTCTGGACGCTTGTTCCAAAGCTCAAACAGAGTCGCGTTAAAGACTGCCTTTTCCAAATCCTTTTCGGTAGTCCAAAAATAAGCGTTGCCATCAGTTAACCAATGCAACTCGCCATCAGTCGCGCCGTGATTCCAAAAGGAATTGAATCGCTCGGTGATGCTTTGAGTGTCGCCGTGGAGTCCAACCGCAATGCGTGTGCCGCAGTTCTTCTGTGTTAGTTTCAATTGTTTCATCTGCTGTAAGTCTCTCATAAAAAAATCGTTTCTACGATAAAAAGTTATTCACAATTACCCTTGTGCTTGGGGTTGCGCTTGTAAGAGCCTTTGCCCTTTTTCACACTATGCTCACGGGACGCGCTGCCCATGTAGCCTTGAGGGTTTACCCTTGCTTTGGGTTGTTTGTTTTTCATATTCTTTGCGCCTTTCATTGGTTGATAAAAACGTCAATCTCGTTTTCTGTTAGTTCAAGTTCGCCACCGTCTTGGTCAATCACCACCACGGTGTCATAGTCTGTGATCTCGTCAACTATCATTAGTTGCATTCCTACGCGCACTTCGTCGCCTACTTTTACTTCGTGATCTTCTATCATCATAATAAATATATCCTATCATACGAGGTGGGACATCCGCAGTCCTACCTAAAACTTTTCTACAAAAAATTCTTCGCCCCAAGCTTCCAAGTGAAATTCTTCTTTTGCCAGCCAACCCATCCAGCCATCGGATGCACGGACAAGCCACATCGGGGGGAAAGCGTTGTCGTTGCGGCGTTCCAGAATGAATCCCTTTGCGCCATGCTCACGGATGCGGTTTTTGGTGCGTGTGGTAGCTTTGCTGTTGGGGCTGATTAAAATCCTCTGTCCTGTAATGTTCATGCAAGCATTATACAGACTTGGCAGAAAAACGCAAGCACAAAAACGAAAAAAAATGAAAAAAGTTTTTTGCGAATATTCTTGCTTTTTGGCACGGGGCGGGCAGCGCGCCGCGTGCCAAAAATGTCAAGGCAAAAATGCGAAAGGAAAAATATTATTATTTATTATTATTATATTATTAGGTTTATTTGTTATTATATATGGCAAAGTTTATTTGTTATTATTTATGGAGTTATTTATAGCTACAAAAAAACGACGAGACCCGAAGACCTCGCCGTTCTTTTATGTTAGCCTACTATTTTATTATGAACACACCAACTATTTATACTTTATCCTTCTATTATGTTTATGATGAACACGTTTAGTGCTATGATACCCGCTATGATTAATAATGTCTCTACCATGTTTCATGATGTTTTTATAGTTTACTCGCTTTCTTTAACTTTTGCAAGGCAATACTCGCCGCACTACCTTTAGGTTGTGTGCCGTGAATAAGCAAAGCAAAGTGATCGTTGCCAAACGCTGCGTGGGTGTCGTCGTGGTCAATTTCTAAAACAAGCTCGTTGGCTTCTTCTTCACTATAAACAACAACGGCTTCTTTCCATCCGTGGACGTCAATAAGATCGTCAAACTTACCACCACGGGAGGCAGTCAACACAAGGTTTTCGGGAAGAGCAAATTGCTTGAAGAGGTGCAAGCTTTTGCTGTAAGAGTAAAAAACTTTGTCGGGGTTGCGCTTGGCAACTTCAATCCACGCTTGCAAATATTCCTTGTTGAAATAATCGCCACCAACGTGAACACGCACAACGTCAAACTTGCTTGGCAAGCTGGCGCAAATAAGATCCGCGCAAACATCCACGCCGTCAACTAATGCGTCCTTGATCAATCCAAGGTTGTGCCAAACGTTTTTTCTTAATGATGGACTACGCGCTTCTGCGCTAGCCATGAAGCAACGGAACTCCGTGTCTGCTCCGTCTGTGACTTTCCCGGTCACTCGGTCTGCTCGTGATAAACAATCCTTTGCACCGGGGCAAGTCCACCCTGCAGGAAGGGTAAAGGTGATGAGCTTGAGTCCAAGCTTCTTTGTCATTTTCTTGAGCTTCGCGTTAGGCTCTCCAAACTTCAGTAGGTTTAACATGTCCTAATCTTACCTCTGTTTTGCGTGCTCGTCAAACTTTTTTTTTAATTAAAATTCAGTCAGGCATGTCAAGCAAAAAATTTTTGGCACGGGATCGGCTGCGCGCCTCGTGCCAAAAAGTAAAGGGAAGTTTTTTTCGGCATGTTCTCAGCCTTTCTGTGATTCCCACACAGTCCTTTTTTGTTTATTCCCGCGTTATTGCGAGAAAATTAGTGGCATGACAGGACTTCTTGAATACCTGCAACTACTCTCGGGCCAAGATCAAGTTCATTAACCCTACAACATTTCGTACCCTACTCACATCATAGCTGCGCCCTTACGGACTGTGCTACTCGGCTCCCAGAGTTTGATGGACTCCTGCCTCTTGTTTCGGTGCGCTATGGCTCTTGTAAACCATTGTTACGCTACATGCCGTTGGAACAACCGTCGCTGTTCCAAATTGTTCTGCTGGTGCTTCCTCGTCCCTAATGAGGCGCGTACCTCATTCGCTACGTTAGGCTTGCCAAGACTGTTTTTCGTCTCCCAGCAAATTGTCAAAAATCGAATTGGGTTTTTACGCTAGGAACCCATTAACCTCATCTTCACTAGCAACACGCAGTTGTGCTACTGGTACGGCGGCAACTGCACCGTCATCTTCATAAGTAGCAAGAACGCTGTTGCTGTTCGCCTTGCTTCGCACTCGGAGAATCTGATTGTTAGTCTGATTCACGTAGAGTGAGCCGTTTTGTATATCTTTCATGCTCATCGTTTTTTAATAATAGTCGGGATTTAAATTTGAGTCAACTAGTTTTTGTCACTTTTTTCAATTGGAATCATTGCCATAACTTTGGACTTGTTGTCTTCACTATAAATAACAACCTTACGGGCGTTAAAGATAGGAGTAAGTTTATCACCATCAACAGCAACAAAACTCTTGAACTTATAAGGGTTATACTTAACCTCTACCCATTTATACATAGGCTCCCAAGCGCGTGGGTCATCCAAGTCACTTACATCTGTGTTTTGGCTTACAGGCACACCACACATCTCAATTTTCGCTAGATCTTTGGCGGCACTCTTGGCAAAATCTAATTCTTCCTCGTCATACCAAACGGCATTGATAACGTGACCACGGATAACAGCGTGAACATTTTTGCGCTGCTCGTCACGCACACGTTGATTCCCCTTGGGGCCAACACTGAAGGTAACTCCATCCATTACATGACAAAGAGCGTGTCCCTCAACAAGTCCATCCTTACGCACGGAATAAACAACCTCGTCTCTGAAGTGAAGGTTGCGGTACACTTCGCGCTTAAACATTTTCTTTGACTGTTCTCTGGTTAACATATCCTAATAATAAACAAAATCTGCAACCGAGTCAACAAAAACTTTTTTGGCACGCCGCCCGCTGCCCGCCGCGTGCCAAAAAGTCAAGGGGAAAATTTTCGTGATGGCAAAAAAAATCCCCCGCCCGTAGGCGAGGGATATTTAAAGAGTGGATTATTCTACCACTGTGATTTCCTCATTCTTGGTGAGGGCGGTGAAGGTCTTGCCTTCCTTGCCAGAGTGCGCGGCTTGCTCAAAGTATTCAAGCACTCGCTTGCTGCTACGTTGAGCGTACTCCACTGAATCCTGTTCGTGCGTGAAGTACTGAGTCACGGCGTTGTTGAGGTTGTACAGGTTGCGGTCTGCATCCTCGTCGTGCGTTGGGTTGTTCCAGATACGGGCAACACCTTCACGGGCCTTCTCGCTCAACACTTTCTTGAAGCGTGGAGTGGTCAGGTTGTTAAGGATGCTCAAGCCTTGCTCTTGAGATACCTCTTGGTCAGCCAGTAGCTTGTACACGTTCACGCTGTTGTCCAAGCGTTTGATTGCAGTTTCCAAAGCATCACCAGCAATGAAGTCATCCAAGTTAAAACTTTGGGAGTGCTTCTTAATCATGGAAATCTCTTTTTCCATAGTGGTCATGCCGTTGGTGCAAACCAATCGGATTAAACCCAGCGCAAAAGACACGCGCAGAGTGCGGTCAAAGGAATTCTGGGCAATCAAACGGAAGCCCATAATGTCACCTTTGGCAACCTTGCGGGTCATGGCCTCGTTGATGACCTTTCCTTCCTCATCTACGCCAATGTCGTAGTACGCTTTCATCTTGCGTCCACCCTCAAGGGTGTACACGTTGCGCTTGTAAGGCATACCCGCAGCCTCAAGAGCAGAGTCAGCGCGTCCCAAAATGTCGCTGTTGTTTACAATTGAATACCGCTTGGACACAACTCCCAAAATCTCGTTGTTGTCCTGTCGGATGTTGGCAAATAGTCCAGTCTTCTCCCCATTTACTGGGTTGTTGAACTCAACTTGATTCACGCGGAAGTCATACGCCGCGCCCGTTTCTTGTTTAGCTGTTATAGGCATAAGTCAATAATAGTAATAATCTAGGTTCTTGTCAATTACATTCTAGCCTTGCCAGCTAAAATGTTTTTCTAAGATCGGCAGTGCCGCCTTGATGTTGTGCAGACGGTAGGCTTCAGCCTTGGCCTCTGCATGAGTCTGGCCTTGCTTCTTGCCAGCTTTGATGTGGTTGGTGACCAACGCAGCCTTGACCGCGTTCCGTGCTTGATATGTCTTGTAGGTTTTCATGTCTTAACTTTCTTAATAGTAGACTAGTTTTAGATTCCCGACAAGAAGAAAATGACATTTAATGCAAAAAAATAATTACCTTAATTAAGCGCGATTAATTGGCCTAATTGTTTGCCGATCATTTGTGATTGACAAACCGTTTTGCCGATCATTATGGGGGTTTTTTGATCGTCAAAGGATTTTGCCGCTCAAAAGTTTTCGTCAAAAGGGGTGTTTTCTCCGGTGCGAAATTCGCCGTTTTTACGAAAATCTTTTTGGCTTGCTTTTTGGCACGGGGCGGGCTGCAAATCCCGTGCCAAAAAAACAATATAAAACTTTTAAAAATTTATTATAATTATTCTATTCTATATTATATATACTACTACTCTTATTTAACTTATTTAGCTTTATTTGGGCAACCCTGCTTATTTGGGCTTATTTCAAAAGTCCTACTTATTTGGGCAAAAAAGAAAGTGCCGCGCCTGAAAGGAAAGGCGCAGCACCTTGATGGTAGAGGAGGTTTCTACTCACCTTGAGATAGTGTTCAATGAAGGTAGAACTAAACCCCGTTCTGGATTCTCCCCAGACTCTATTCTATCTACTTCCTCTATTATACAAACTATTTATTCAAAATCCAAATATTTATCATCATAATGTTTAATATCCCAATTCAACCAAAATATTATCTCCCATATACTTATTACCTTATTTTCTACATTCAAAGCACCAACCACATCTATATAACTATCAACTTCATATTCTGATTCTCCAATACTCATAGAGACATAGTTAACAAAGGTTTTTATATTTAACAAATAATCTCCAGATATTGCTCTATACTCTGAAAAATCATCATCACTTCTCATTCTAGTTATTTGATCTATTTCAAGATTAGAATATTTATTTTGTATTTTCTTGGAGATGGAAACCCACTCTCCCACCCTGACCTCCTTCATTCTCTTTTGGAGTTTGAGGAAGTCAGGGGAAGGCTGTGCTTTAGGCTGCATCGTACACCTCCAGATATTCTCTACCCTTGGCAGTAATGCTACGTCCGGTACGGTCTATCTGCATGAGGTTCATCTTTTGCAAATACATCTCAAAGTCCCGCCGCAAAGAGTCAGCAGTCATGCCTGTCTTGGCAGCAAGGTTGGTGAGGCTACACTCTCCTGCTTCTGCAAGCGCACGGAGTACCTGTACCTCAATGCGGTTCAAGCCCATTGGCAGAATGCCCAGAGTCTTGCTTAACTCATTCCACAACTTGCGGGTGAAGCTACCCTCTGTACCGTTGAACATCTCAATGTTGTTTGCCATCTTTTGAGCAGCACGGGCGTTGCCACGCAGCACACTGGAAACATCTTTAAGCACATCGTCCTCAAACTTTACATCGGGAAGGTTGCGTGAGACAATCTCACCAAGCTCATCGTTGTTATATTCTTCCAAGTCAATGCGGTCAAGCCTGTCCATGAGAGCATGGAAAACTTTGTGTGGCTCGGACGTAGCAAACATAAACGTGTGTCTACGGAAATCAAAATCCACAACGTAATCATCAACAGCAAACTCGTTGCGGTGATTCTTGTTGGGGTTGAGGATCGTGAGTAGACCCATCTCCATGTCCTTGGGAAGCTCGCTGGCTTCGTCAAACAAGATTGTAATATCCTTGTCAATCATGTGTGGAATAACCACGTTGTTGAAGAATTGACGGATGTTCTTGAGTGACGCGCAGTTGATCTCCAAGAATGGTTTGGCCTTTGCCTCGCCTTCGCGCATTAGGTGTTGACCAAGTGCTTTTGCCATAAACGTCTTGCCGCCACCCTTTTGGGCAACAATCATGGAGTTTGGCATCATGCCGCTCTTGGTGTAACATTGCTGATAGAAGGTCATGCGGCGTTTCGCAGCGTTTTGTCCAACAACATCAGCAAACAATGTAGGTTTGTTCTTTGCCATGTCCTAATACTAGGTTAAATTTAAACAGTAGTCAACTCTAATTTTTTTAAAACTTCTCTTTCTAATTTCTTTTCAAAGCTCTTGGCTTCTTTACAATAAGGATTATCTGCAATGTTCTGACGCACTTCTGCATCCAAGCTCCAAAACAGTTCTTCAAAAACTACTTTATGTTTTTGCCAATAACGGTAGTCTTTCACTACTTTTTTCTTTTCTTTATTATTATTATTCATTTATACCTGAAGGGGTTAATTTATTTTTTAATTCTTTATAATTACTTTTAACTATTTCAATTTCTTTATCTGATTCTGCTAGTCTTAATGTTTCTTTTATGAAGTCTCCCCACACCCTATCGTAAGATTGCCCCTCACCTTGTATTATTAATTCCTTTTTCCATTGTGCTTGTTTTTCAAAAACATAATTATAAGCAAGATTATATCTCTTTGCAGTGCTCATATTATATTATACACCTACCACTCGGTTAATTCCATATCAACTGGCGCGGTGTCCTCTGGTTGCGCTGTTGGCTTGCTGGTTACTGCTTCCATCGCTTGTGCATTAGCAACAAACGCCTGTCCTTGTAACCCGTTACCTTCAGCCCACTTGCGGGATACTACAATCTCCGCTGAATCTTTAAAGCGTTCTTGAAGATCAGATAACTTCACTCTAATAAAGGAGTAGCTACCCTTCTTTCTGCCGCTTCCTACTTTGCGTGGCTTTTTCTGTTTCATAACTTCCCTAATACTACTATTGGTTTAAATTCAGTGCAAGCACTTTTTTTATTTTTTTTCGATGAAGCTAAAATTTAAAAAAATTTTTAAAAATTAGTGTTTTTTACAATTAAATAATTATAATAAACAAAAATGACCCAAAATGGGTCAAAAATAGAGGGGTTTATTTCCAGTATATTTCGCCATCGGACGATAATATTTGGGACTTTTCTGGTAAACTGGCGGGCTTTTCTTTATTACTTTCTTTCTTTAAAATTATTCCTTTTTTTATTAAATAATCTTCATTATAATGAAAGTAATTATTATCAATGAGGTATTGATGTATTTCTTTTAATGACAAGTTTTTCTTTTTCATTATTATTTCGGATTATATCAGACAAAATTGCAGATTTTAAATAATATAATTTAATTATATAATATATTTAGAAAATAGTCAATTAATATTTCGGAAAAAATCACACAAAATTTCAGATTTTAAATAATTATTTATTTCTTTTTTTTCTTTGGGGGTTTCTCTTTGTATTATGAGCAAACCCTCTTTCATATAAAATTCGGCTGCAAGTATTAGCAAATTGTGCTATTTCTTTTTCAGTTTTATCCCAGAAGAAAGCATGACCTATTTCATGTATTATTGTATTTAATTCACTTTGATCTGTTAAATAAGGATTAACAAGTATTTTTGGATTTTCTGAATTTGGGTCTTGACAATAACCATCTGCATCATCAAACCATCTTGCATTTGGCTTTCTAAACAATACTTTATATTCAACACCTTTAGTGGTTTTGAATTTACTTTTTTTTGTTATTCTGTTATCTTTTCCCATATAGAAATATACACTTCCACATAAATATACATTTAAATATAAATAAAAAAGAATTAAAAAGTATTAGTTGACATAAATATAAATTTTTGGCATACCCTTTAACCCATTATCACACACTTTAATACACTTCACCACACTCATACTATAATATACTATATCTCCTCTTATACAGCAATTTGGGGCCATTAATAGCTATATTTCACCCTATATCATACATCATTACAGGTCGTGTATTGTGTTTTTTTAAAATAAATTAAAAAGAACCCCTCTATAAATAAATAAAGGGGTCATTCATAACTAGAATAAGGGAACTATATTAAATTGGTTGGCCCGTAGGGACTTGAACCCTAAACCTTGGAATTATGAGTTCCCTGCTCTAACCGATTGAGCTACGGGCCATTTGGTAGGGAAGGCGGGACTTGAACCCGCATGAGCTAATGCTCGACAGATTTTAAGTCTGTTGTGTCTGCCAATTCCACCACTTCCCCTTTTAATTTTTAATTTTTTTAAATTTGGGGCCAGTAATTTGAGGGCGTTCATCAGCAATCAATTCCTCAATCTCTTTGAGCTTTTCTTGTGCTATCTCCTCATAGTCCCAAGGCTTTACTTCTTCGTCAATCTGGGTAATCTCAAATACTTTTTTAATGATGTCGTAGTTTCTCATAATTAATTAGTCTTGTATGGTTTGGTTTCTAGTATAGTATAATTTAATGATTTGCCTCTTGCTTCATACGCTCTGAGAACTGAATGTTCATTGGCAAATTGACCCTTCGTAAGCTCCCAACGCTCTTGTCCATCGTGATTGTATCTAATTTTCATCCAGTATTGATTCTTATTCATTTATACCTCCACTAACATGACTTTCCTGCTCTCCTAAATGATCGCAAGTATATTGTTTGATTTTGTATGTATAATCTTCGGCGGGTAAATTGTTGTTTTTCATTCTCTTTTTTGCTTGTTCAACAGTTGTTGCACCCATGATGCCAAGAGATAAATTAGTTCCTTTTTTCTTTGCTACAATGTATTTTTTTTTGTTTGCCATTTTAAAATTTTAAATAATTTGCTTTAGTTTAAATAAAAACCCCCGCCAAGGCTTTATGCGTAAATGTTGCCTTGGCAGGGGATGATACCTACATATCAGTTGTTATGCAGATTGTCTGGGTCAATGGTATCCAGAATGTCTTTCTTGGCTTGCTTGTAGCCAGCGTCCCATCCCGCACCATATTCGGGAGCATCATCGTCTATGTCCTCATCGTCATAGTCGTACCACTCGTCAGTGAACGTATCGTCCATTGGTGGAGCGTCAATATGCTCGTACTCGCCCACAACAGTATATTTGGCAGTACGCAACTTCTGACAGTCACAATCGTGAGGAACGCTCACAACGTCACTTGGATCAATTTCTACTACCATGAGGTATCCACCTCCACTGGCGTAGCCTTTAGCGTACTCGTATGTACCAGCGTGGAACCCATAAGAGCATCCAATGTTGGCATCGTCACACACACTGTTTCGGCGCATTTCAAGAACTTGTCCAACAGAGTTGTCAAACTTGCCAGAGTAAAAGTCCTTGTGTTCATTGTTAACACCCTTGTAGGCAAGAAAATTGCCTTCTGGGGTGATGGGCATACTTTTATGCTCTAGGAACCTATACAATTCATCCACAGAACGGCGGGATGGATTGTCCATCAGTTTCACAAGAAACCTCAAAAGAGGCTTGAACGGTAGATTCTTGCTCATAAAGTCCAGAACCTTGTCTACAACCAGATTGTGAACCACTTCACCCTCGTAGTAGATAGCACCGTCTCGCACTTCAATGCCCGTTTCTTCATCAACGTAATTGGCAACTGCCGTTTGTACGTCAAATAACTTCCCTAGCTCATCCCAATTTTCGGACGCTAGTGCTTCGTTGGCTAATGCCCAAGATGGATGGGAACTTGCCATTGTTTCAGCCTTGCCGTCAATCACAACGGTCAGGCTATTGTCTGTTAAGATATAAGGTATCATATTCTTTCCTCTTACTTTTTTTATTCTAGTTTAATTTTAATTTCTATGCAAGCACTTTTTTAACATCCCATTGGAGTATCACTCACATCTCCTCCAGCCTTCTCTATCATAATCTTGGGTAAAGGTTCTAATTCTTCTTCTTCTAGTTGACTACATTCTTCTACCATTTTCCATACAAACTCATTAACTTCTTCTTGTGATGGTTGGTCATATCCCTCTGTTGCCATGTATTCATAGAATAGTTCATCCGCATCAAAATTAACTTCTGCTTTTGTTTTGTCTTTAATATAATTAACACAAGCAAACATTGCTTCATCATTTAGAAGTATTGGTTTTTTTTGTTCTTTATCGTAAGACAACATTGGATTTAATTTTTCTTCATTCATGGCGATATAATATAATAATTTAAAAATTCTTTCTTGTCAAAGAAAGGATAAGCTAATTTATCCTTCATTTATATTTAATTTTAAAAAAACTCATTTGTTTTAATAAAGGGGTTCCCCGTCACATGGGCGAGGAACCCCCGTTACCAACCAAGATTAAACCTACAAAACCTTGGTCGGAAGTTTGTCTTTAGCTATTGTGCATACGTCAATGACGTTTACATAATTGCTGAGAGTCTTTTGGAACTCTGGTTTATCGTTCCAACTCCAGTTGTTGCTGTTTACAGTTTCAAGCATACCGTAGCGTTTGAGCATTTTCTTTGCTAACTTAACCAGATCAGCACTAGGCTTAATATCTTTGAAGTCTAATGGTTGATTAAGTTGCTTGGAAACCTCGCGGAGACTGTCAACGTAGCTTTTCTTGCCAACCAGCATCATGTCTCGGAACTTATCTGCAAATTCAACAAACAAGCTAGAGTCAGTGTTAACTAATTTGGCTCGTACTTGCGTGTATGAAGGCTTTTCTAACCAATCATAGAAGTAGCTACACAATTC
>CEUT01001061.1_pt1 | contig 22210 bp, 31 predicted proteins | sample 531401 | NCBI WGS metagenome assembly CEUT01 (sample SAMEA2622821, study PRJEB7988) | marine metagenome | biome: marine biome (ENVO:00000447); feature: surface water layer (ENVO:00002042); material: "saline water (ENVO:00002010), including plankton (ENVO:xxxxxxxx)" | depth 5 m | reverse complement strand
GCTATTCCTAGTAGTCCAGTAGTTCATATGGCTATCGCATTGTTAGCACGAGAGCGAGGAGAAACAGGAGGTACATCTACTGCTGAATATTTTGCGATTGCAGATAAACATTTATCTGATGCAATTGCTTTAGATGCACAAAAACATCCTGAAGAAACTATATTCTACACCCCGTAGGAGTCTATATGGCCCAGCCCTTACAAAGTATTAATTTAGTTGCTCCTGCTTTTAGAGGTATCAACACAGAAGAATCTCCTATTGGACAGGATACTTCTTTTGCTGAGTTAGCAGATAATTCTATTATAGATAGGCGTGGGCGGTTAGCTTCTCGTAAAGGTAACAAAGTACTTACTACAAATAAAACTGCATTGGGTACAGATTTTATTCATCGTATCCATGAGTTTTACGACAGTGCTGGCAACGAAGTTATATTTAGCACTGGTAACAATAAAGTAATGACCGGTACTACAACTTTAGTTGATGCTACGCCGGGATCTTATAATATTACAAGTAATGATTGGAAGATTGTAAACTTTAACGACAAGGCTTATTTCTTTCAACGTGGGTATGATCCGTTAGTATACGACAATGCCAATGGACTTAGAACGTTTACTGTAGCTAACGGGGGAGCTACTAACGCTACTTTTAAATGTAACGAAGTTTTACCTGCTTTTGGTAGATTGTTTATTGCAGGTAATGCAAGCAACGATACAACAATCTACTGGTCCGACTTACTAAATGGTAATGCTTTTACAGGCGGGTCTAGTGGATCTATTGATGTATCTAAAGTATGGCCTAATGGGTTTGATAAAATTGTTGCGCTTGCCGCTCATAACGGATTGCTTGTTGTGTTTGGTGAGCATAATACAATTATGTATGATGGTGCTAGTTCACCGGCAAACATGACTCTAAAAGATACTATTGCAGGGGTAGGTTGTGTTGATAGACACACAGTTCAAAACATTGGTAGTGATTTAATTTTTCTTAGTCAAGATGGACTACGTAGTTTTGGTAGAGCTATACAAGAAAAGTCTTTGCCTGTTACAGATCTAAGTAGGAATATTAAGCAAGAACTTATTGCTTTAATTTTATCTAATACATCTCCTATGTTTTCTGTGTATAGCCCTGAAAATTATTTTTACCTTTTAGGTTTACGAGATAGCGATGTAATTTTTTGTTTTGATTTAAGAGGTCAGTTAGAAACTGGATCTTATCGTGTAACAAGGTGGACAACCAATCAGTTTAAATCGTTTGCTAGAGATAGAAACGGAGACTTGTACATAGGCTCAAGTGCTGGTATAGGTAAATACGAAGGTTACGATGACAACGGATCAACGTATCGTTTTAGATACAGAAGTCCCGGTTTAACTTTTGGTGATCCATCTAAGATTAAATTACTTAAAAAAATACGACCAGTAATTATTGGTGGTAACGACTCTGATATATTTTTAAATTGGAGTTATGATTTTGAAGTAAGTTCTAATACTGCTAAGTTTAGAGTTCCCGGTGCAACCCCAGGTTTTTACGGAATTTCTGAATATAGCTCAACAGCAGAATTTACATTAGGAGACTTAGTAAGTAGAAAGTCTTTAAACTGCACAGGTAATGGTACAGTTGTGACTGTAGGTTTGGAAACAGATGTTAATGGTCATGCTATCTCATTACAAGAATTTAACGTACTAGCGTTAGTAGGAAAAACAGTATGACAGATCCGGCCATATACAATACAACAGCTAGCCAACAAAATCAAAGTAATAATAATAATGATGACGAGTTATTCAAAAACTTTGGGCAAAACCTTCTTAAAGGTGTTATTAATAATCTTGTTCCAATAGGTCAACAATTAGGCGGCGCCGCCGCTGTAATGAATGCCTATGATAGACTAGGCGCTATTGGAGAACAAGGTTTACGAGCTTCAGGTACAATTGCTCAAGAAGCTTTGGATAACTCACAGTTTAAACCTTTTACTGTTAAAGTTGGTAGTCCTTTTGCTGGTTCTGCTTATAGCAGTTCGGACGTTAGTGTAGGTTCTGATGTTGATGGTGGAAGTGATTTAGCTGTTAATTTAAGTGAGCAAGAAGGTAGAATAAAAGCTAAGTTACTAGAACAGGCTAGGCAGGGTCTTTTAGTTAGTACTCCTGCTGGTGCTACAAAAATGGGAGAGATAGGTAAGAATGCTTTAAGTAGAGGTTCGACATTACTTACAAATATTCCCGGCAGTTTAAAAGAAAGAGAACAAGAAATATTTAATAGGATACGTGCTACACAGTTGCCTGAAGAAGAACGGCAACGTCTTGCATTAGAAGAGCGTTTACTTGGACAAGGAAGGCTAGGTGTCCAGACTTCTATGTTTGGTGGTACTCCAGAGCAGTTAGCATTGGCTAAAGCTCAAGAAGAAGCTCAAAACACAGCTACGCTAATGGCTATGCAACAAGCTCAACAAGAACGTCAGAATCAAGCTAACTTAGCTCAACAAGTTCTTGGTTTGGGTCAAGGGTTGTATACCGGACAACAAGCACTTGAAGGTTCTCAACAACAACGAGCTTTGCGTGATTTGTCTGCCGCTTACCTTCCCCAAGCTCAAGCACTTAATATGCTACAGCAGGGTCTTAATGCCTCTCAGATTCAACAAAGAGGACAACTGTACGGTGCGGGTCTGTTTAATCAAGCGTCCCTACAGGGTCTTGCTACGCTTCTTGGAGCGGGTGTTGGACAAGCTGAACTTATGGGTCAATTAGGAACTGGACTGCTAACTAACGCAGGCGGTGGATCTTCAAGCGGTGGTGGCATTGGAGGTTTCTTAACCGATCTTGCTTCTGAATATAGTGACGATATTTATGAGTTTATTTTTGGAGGAGAGGACTAATGGCTTTAGATCAAATAGCGGCTAGATTAGCATCTCCTAATTTTGGTTTTGGGGGTATGTTTACAGAACAAAGACGCAGAGCAGATGAGCAAGATGCTATAGCTGTTAATGCTGGTTTGTTGTCTTTAGACCAAAACTATAATGATTTATCTAAAGCAGATCGTGACGAAGTTACTCAGGCTTTGCTAAAACGAGGTGCAACAGCTAATCAATTACTAGGGGTTAGAGATCGCGATTTAGCTAGACGCGGTAATCAACTTTACAATGATTTAATTCTTGGCATTGAAAATGATAGTTTGACTTCTGACCAGATTAATCAAATGACGGGTCAGTTGACAGACGAATTTAATGTAAGTGCTTCTGCTATAGCTTCTGGAAGACAACAGGCTAGGGCTGTTAGAAGTCAAAATAGAGCAGACAAGTTTATTGCTAACTCAGGGATAGACGAAGTAACTGGTTTGCCTTTTGACGATTTGTTAACAGAGGGTAGGCTAACTAGAGGTGAAGTTTTAAAAAGAATTGATGATCAAAATACATCAGTAGCTTTACGTTCTATTGCAAGAGAAAATGGTCTAGATATTCCTGAAGGAGTTGAACTTACATCAGCACAGGTAGTTTCTTTGTTGAATGAAAAAAGAAACTTAAATGAAGCTCGTGAAGCAACTCAAACTACTAAAGATTGGAGTATTGATAATTTACCTACAGAAGAAGAGCGTGAAGCGGCTAAGAAAGCATATGTAGACGCTTTTGGAGCAGACGGTCTACGTCAAGTAACTCAGTTAGAAATGGCTATTTTTTCTGCTGATAACCAAAAAAGAAGTGCTAACAAAGTTGAATTTACCGTTCTTTGGGATACTAATAAACTTGCAGAATTACAAGGTGTAGACCAAGAGACTGCTAAGTTAATGCAGTCAATTGGAATGGGTTCTACGTCTACTCGTGTGCCTGTTAAGTATTCTATGGTTTTGCAAAGAGGTGAAGATGGTTCTTTTTCTATGACTGATGAACAGGAAGCTTTTTTAAGGTCATACTCTGTACGAGCTATTTCTTTGGACCCTCGTTTTACTTATGACAAAACTTTTAAGAAAGAACCAATAACAACTCCCTTTAGAGACGCTGGTCAAGAACAAACTGTAGAAACAGATATCGTAACAGGTAAAACATTTAAAGAAACTTTTCCAACTTTATATGGTTTAAGGCCGGCCCCTACTAAATAATGCCTACAGTAAATAAAGCTCAAGAAGAGTATTTAGAGGAAGTTGATCAGGCTATTCTTCAGGATATTCCTGCGCTCCAAAAAAGAGAGCAACTTATTAATAAGTATTCTGATACTCCTATAGATCAAATTCCACCAGAAGACTTGTTGATGATGTTGGGTGATCAGCCTATTGATAGTCTTGATGAAGATATACTAAATTATTTAGAGCCAGCACTTTTAAAGGCTATTGCAACTGAAGCAGAAGCTCGTGGCCCTTTAGCCGAAGAAGACAAAGCTAGGTTTGCAGAAGAAGTCGATGCCCCTTTAGCTAATTATTATGGAGTTCCCGGTCTTGTTCCTTATACTAAAACTTCTAAGGCACAAAGAATTGGATTAGAAGAAGGGTTTAAAGATTTAGGTAGGATGCTTCCCTTTCTAAATAGAACAGACTTTTATAGAAAAAATACTTTATCTCAAGAAATAGAAAATAGAATTGAAACTTCAAGAGAGGGGGCCGCTACTGAGTATTATACTGGCTTAGGTGCAGGGGCTTTGGCAGATCCTATTGGTCAGGCAGTAGGAGCAGGCTCTTTAAAATTAGGTAATGTTCTTGCAAGACCTTTTATAGCTACCGAAACTATTTCGCCTACTACTGGAATGTTAGCTTCTTCTGGCTTTGCTGGTGGATTACAAGGAGCTTTAATACCTACCTACGAACCTTTGGGTGATAGTAGAGCAGTTAATACAATGTTTGGTACTGCTCTTGGTGTAGGTATACCTGCTGTTGGAGTAGCTGGTGCTAAGGGTATAGAAAAAACAATAGATAAAGCAGTAGATGTGTTTGGTCCTGCTAGAATAGAATCTAGTGAGCCTTTAGGTGGCAAACTAGCTCCGCAACCTGTTCGTATAAGTGCTCCAAGTTTAGATAGCGGTAAGGTACAGCCAAAAGAAACTCCTGTACAAGGAACAGGGGATTACAGTTTTTCTGTATCTCTTAATACTCCAGTTACTAGCTCAAAACTTGATCAAATTGATAGTCAAATATCTGTTTTAAGGGCGGCTGATTCTAGAGCTAAAAACAATCAACAAAGGTTGCGTACTAGAAGCAGTATAAAAAGATTAGAGCAAGCTAAGGTACAAGAAGAAAAACGTCTTGCAGAAGAAGCTGAGGCTCTTGACGCAAACTTAATACAAATTGAAAATCAAATGTATCGTTTATGGAATAGAATAGACGAACTAGGTCACGGTGAAAAAGGGGCTCAAGCCCGTCAACGTAGGGCAGAAAGAAAGCTTAAAGATTTAAGTCTTGATTATACACTTATTCAATCTGTAGGGTACAACCCTAATGGAGGTTATACTCTTACAGTAAATGGGAACTTGCTTAATGACCCTAAGCAAATATCTTTTCTTAAAAACAGAATGAGATTAGATAATGAAGGTCTGGCTAATTTAGATTTTGTTTTACCTCCTCCTAAAAAGACAGGTGATGAATATGAGGATCTTGTTGATGAGATAAATTATGTTTTAAACTCTGATGATATAGATATGCGTATAGGGTTTGAAGCACCTCCTACTTTGTCTGCGGCTGGTGTTAGGCCGGGAAGACAATATGCAGATGAAACTGGCGTAGATGATTTACGTACTCGTTTAGCAGAAGGCACTGAAGCTCCAGAAATTTTAGAAGCTGGTACTATGAGTCCTTCTGTAGCACGTAAACTAGCTGACCAAGAAACTAGTGCTGATACTGGTAGAAGACAAAAAGCTACAAAGGAAGAACGTGGGCGTAGAGTAGGATTAGAAGAAGCTTTAGACAATCAAGGAAAACGAATCTTGGCTAAACAGATGGGTTATGAAGATGAAGACCTTGATTGGGCAGTAGAAAATGTTGTGAACGAGTATGATGGTAAAGCTACCATAGCAAATATGGCAGAAGCGGCAAGACTGTTAAAGAAAGGCCTTTTGGGCAGAGACTATGATACTCTTGTTGATTTTGCAATGGATCAAAATAGAATTTTAACTGCTCCAGAAATGAGAGCCTTGCAAAATTTATTTGTAGAAGCTGAAAATATTATTGATAATAGTTTGAAAAAACTTCAGAGACTAACAAAAGAAGGTAGGTTGGATAGTCCTGAAGCTGTAGAAATATTGGAAGACTTAGCTTTGGCTGGCTACATGAATACTCTTAGAAGAAAAACAGGGTCAGCGGCTTCACATATTTTGACAGAAGCTAAAAGACTAAAGAAGGTAACATCAGAAAATACTAAAAGACTAAACACAGGTCAGTTGATAACTTCTTTGTTAGGAGTAGAGTGTTAAATGGCTAAGGTCAAAACTCAAAAATATTTATCTAAAAATTGTCAAGACACTTTAGAAAGATACGTTAATCTTTCAGAGTCTTTGCCTGAAAGAATGGATGCTGTGCGCCCTGAGTTTTTAATGAATACTATTAGAAATGATGGCGGCAGAAAACCTATGAATATGATTTTAAATAGTTTTGCTGTTTTAACTACATCATATACTAACTCTTTGTTAATGTCTTCTGCAATGGTTATAGCTAATGTAGCTTCAGCTTTTACTAGAAATTATGAAGCTCTTATGGGTTTTACTATTAGAAATTTTAAAGAAAATCAAAGAGGTTATTCATTAATAGATGCTCGTAGATATTCTTCAGCTATTGGAGATACTATGGGTGCTTTTGCTGTTTTGTTTGGTAAAAATAATCAACTAGTTGCAAATCAAACTAGATATTTTTTATCTGCCATGAAGACAGGAATAGCATCAGATGTAACAAGAGATATTAATTATCTTGCGCGAGCTACGGGAATGGGACCAGAGACTCTTAGAAAAGAAGCTAAACGTTTATACGTTGAATCTTGGGCAGATGCTCATAAATTTAAAGATGAGGCCGATAAACAAAGATTTACCGACAGTATAAATTTGTCAGATGAAGAAGTTGCTAGATTTTTTACTGACGTTGAATATATGCTAGGTAATGCTAGTAATCTTCCTAAAGGTTTAAGATGGATAGGTACACCAACAAAGTTGTCTATTGCTATTGATGAATCTACTAAAGTATATTATCGAATGTTAAAAGTTTCTGATTTAGCTAGAAGACAAGCGGTGAAAGATTCGTTGGCTAGTGGTGGAAAGAAAAAGATTGATGAACTTCATGCACAGTATTTTAAAGAAACTATCAATGTGCATAACAAAGTGTACAGTCGTGAGTTTAACCTTGCTAATCAATTATCAGAAAACGCTAATTTTAGGGGTGTTCGACGGGCAACAAAATTTTTAGAAGCTAAGGTTAATAGAAAGTTTTACGATATTTTTCCTAAAGAAGATATTCCTTATGAGGCAGTAAGGGAGTTTGCTTTGGGTATGACATTTCAAAGAAGGTTAGGTGATGAACCGGGAAAGCTAACTATACCGGGAGTTATTAATTCGTTAAACTTACTTAAATCTAGAACAGGAACTAGATATAATGCTGGTCAAAATCTTGTGGCTTTAGGCGCTACTTTAATGTATCCTTTTGTAAAGACTCCTTACAATATTTATGTTGATGGTTTGCTTTATACACCTATGGCCTTTAGTCCTTGGTTTAGACCTTCTATTTGGAAAATTAAAAAAGACCTTAGCACTGCTACTAAAAGAAAAACAGGGGCTACTAAAATAGTAGAAGAGCCTTATGAAGATTGGCAGGCTAAAGCTTTAATAGGTGGTTTACCTTTAGCCGCAATTGCTGTAGGTTTTTCTTTGCAAGATGATGAGGGTTATCCTTATATTACAGGAACACCTCATTCTGCTGAAGAAAGACGCAGATGGCAACAACTTGGAATACCAGAAAAATCTATAAGGTGGGGCGATACATATATACCGTTTAAAAGATTTGAACCCATAGGGGGTGTTTTAGGTTTATATGTAGATTGGGCTGATGCTTTATTAAACTATTATAAGGAAGACGAGTTTGGATATGATCCAAATGATACAAGTCTTTTTGGAATGCTTGGTCCTGCTGAAACAAGATTATTGGATGAAATGGCATATTCTATTTATGCTCAAATGACAACTGCCCCTGTGCTAGAACAAGCGGTAAAGTTAATTGAAATGTTTAAGTATGATACAGCAACAGGTTTTGAGGATGTGGCTACTGCTTATGGAAAGGGTTTTATTCCAACAGCATCATCTGACATTGCAAGAATGATAGATGATAACGAAAGAATTGCTTTAACATTTTCAGAAAAAGTACAGCAACGTATTCCTATTCTAAGGGAAAAGTTAGCTGTTAATACTCAACAGTTTGAAGGAGCTACAACAAAAGATCCTAACTGGTTTGAGATTGTTACTAAAATGGATTTTGTACCTATTAATGCTTCTGATGTACAAATTCAAATACATGACACTAAAGCAAATATACCTGTTGTAGATGCTAAATTTTTAGGAGTAGAATTAGATTCTAAATCTTTATCTATTTTAAGAGAAATAACTCAGCCTTTTGTTGAAAGGGCTTTAGGCACTTTAGTGGAAAGTAATGCTTATTTGCGAGAAGATCACCAAAGAAGAAAAAGGTTGCTGGAGTCTTATGCGGCAAGAGCTTCTCATCCTTTTCATAACAAAGAGTTAACTGCTATGTTTTTTTCTAGAGTCCAGAGAGAGCTAGGTGATAAAGCTGTTAAAAATATACTAGATCAAAAATGGAATAAAAGAATTACAGAAACAGGAACTCAAGGTTACTTTGAATTTATAGAACTGGTAGGTGAATAATGAATACAATTAACAACGATGACAAACATACCGTATCTTTTACATCTATTGATTATCATTCTATGTGTCAGAAGTCTAAGGACAGAATACAAAGAATGAGAAAAGAAGGAATGGCTACGTCCCATGACCCAAAAGATAAGCCAGAGGACGTAACCGGAAAAGGTAGTAGTTACTCTATTATTTTTATGTCATAACTCACAGTTGTTACCTGTACAGGCTAACTGTTGACTACCTTCAGTCATATCAGACTCCTCGCTAATATCCCAATCGATACTAGTGGGGAAGTCTTTTACTAACTGTTTATAGGTTTTATTATCTATAGGCTCATACGGTGCTTGTTGATAAGTGTGGTCTGAATAGGGTAAGAAACTAATACCCGACACTTTATCAAACTTATTGTATAGCCATTGTCCTACTTCTAAGAACTCATTATCTCTGTAGTAACAAGTCATAGATGGTTTGTGTTCACACCACTCGTCCTGATATATTTCCCACAGATCCAGTTGCTCCATAGCACCCATGTCAGAGGCCGTTACAGCGCCTTTGGGAGAGGCTATAGGGAAGCTGAATACCTTGGTACTGGGTGACATTACATCGTCTTCTACAGGCACTCCTGCGGCTTCTAAGACGGTACAAAGCGGGTCACGACTGTCAGCCCTAACTCTGCGAATGTACTGAGAGCTATAGCGAGGGTGGATGCCACTAGCACTGTCGACCAACTGACTAACAGTACCTGAAGGCTTAACAGCAGTAATGGCTGTAGACGGACTAATACCCAACTTAAGAGCCCACTCTCCATTAGTCTTGATGGCCTCCTGCCGCATTGCTCTAAGCCACTTTCTAAGTTCACTCTTGTCTCCTCGTCCTGACAGCATTGGGTGATCCATAATACCTGTAAGCGAAACTCCTAACAAAGCCTCTTCTTCTGTGTTTACTTTCCAGATGTTTCTGAGGTATCTAAAGTCAGTGAGGGTAGCCTGTAGAGTTCCAAGGATAGCCGCAATGCGTACTTTTCGTTTGAGGTCAGAGAGCGTATCGCATGGCCTGACAACAACTTCCGATAGATTGCAGAACTGGTAGGGCCGGAGGATGATTTCACTACATGGATTAGTTCCAAAATCATAGGTAGCATCTCTTCGTTCATTGAGTGAAGCCTGCTTTTGACTTGCCACTCTACTAAAGACACCTCGCTCGCCAGATCGTGATTCATATAAACTTGTCCATTCGTTAAGGAAAGCCTCAAAGTCGGGCTTCTCTGTGTAACACGCAGAGTTATTAGCTAGGCCGCGCTGTGGGTTATCGACCCACCACTGTCCTGATTTGCATCTCCTGAGTCTATCGTCTGTGAGGTTGCTGAGACTGATGAGTGCTGATCGTCTGACTCCTCCAACGACAACGATTTGAGCAATCTTACAGCAAAGATCGTGGCACTCGACTGAGCTAAGTTTTCTTCCAGCCGCTCCCTGAAAGAGTTCAACTGCGAATCTGAATAATTCGAGCAAAGGATCTGGACCCGATGCTCTACCTCCAAAAACTCGTAGCGGGGAACCTGAAGGTCTAACTCTGCTAACGTCCCATCTGGGAATCTGACCCGAATACAACAGTGATACCAATTCCCTAAACGATTTCGCCCATCCGATCTTCGAATCTGCCACGTTAATAACTGTGTCTGTTTCATGGAATGTCTCCGCTACTTCTGGTAATTTTTGAACGTACTGCCGTTCTACACTGAACCCTACACCTGTGCCGCACATGAGTACATACATCATCTCATCGAATGCTTTTGGGTGATCAATAGGTAAATAACTACAATTGAATCCAGCTACGTTGTCACGATCTAGTGCCTCGCCTGCTGTCATCAAAGCCCTCATAGAAGGCATTACATCCATATCGTATATGGCTTTACGTACCCTTTGTTTTTCTAAGCTGGGTAAATTAGAACCCCAATAGTCAACGTATCGGTCTACTGTTTCTTCCCACGTTTCTCTACGTTTTTCTTCTGGTAGGTAACGTGCGTATCTTGATTTGTGTATGTATTGTTGGTACGCATCCATCTATTCTATTTCTCCTGTAATTCCAAGTGTTTCATTTAGTATTGCTTGTGCTGACATATGAAGCAACATGAATACTCCATCAGGGTATTGCTCGTTTGATGCTACTTCAAACACATCCCCGTCATTATACAAAACTACTACTGCTTTTATTTTCTTTTGGTTTTGTTCGTAGTCTTGAGCTTTCATTGCAAAGCTGGCGAGGAACTCATGCGTTGGTATATCTGCTGGCTTTTTGCCAAACCTACCTTCTACTACTTTCATTCATCTAGTTCCTCTATTAACCAATCAAGATATACTCTTGCCTTCTTTACATCTTCAAGGCCGTGTTTATAACGAAAGCGGTGAAGATATTTCATTACATTGCCAGCGCAATAAAACTGAAACGCTGGTCCTAGTTGTTGCTTAATATAATCAATCGCTTCTATCTGTCCCTTATTGTAATGATCTGGTTTAGTTACAGGGTCAGTGTTTTTATCTTGTGGGTGGTACAGTTTACCGTACACTGTAGTGCTTGCTTTGTCCCAATCTGAAGGACTAGCATCATTCATACTCGTCATAACTTTCCTCGTCTAGTTCAAACTTATCAATATTTTGCTCTACTTTATCTGCAAACCTTTCAATCAAATCGTATGATGTAATTGATAGGGCTTCCATTATTGTTATCTCGTCGTAGCTTTCCGCTATCTTAGTTAGTTTTTCGTCAAGAGTTAGCACCGTACTTTCTCCTTAAGTATGACATGGATACGGGCATCTCGTCAAACGATCCATTGGTTACCTCATTAAAAACCCACAAGCCTGACCAGCTACCATTTGTTTGAGGGTTTAAATATTCTTCGTCATGTTGGTAAAAGATACCAGCAAACAATGCTGTCATTCTTTTTCCTGATGCATCTCTATCGAATGCGATGTCTCTGTCCTGTACGTGTCCCATGACACAAGACATATGTTTCTTTTGGAGCAGTAGCTTTGCATTGCTAACTGCGCGGCCCATAACGCCGCTAGTGAAAAAATGGCAGTAAGCGATACCGTCCACAACCACCGGCTTAAGATACGGATAAGTTTCCCACCCCCTGAGATTAAGATCCTCATAGCTCATTAACCCCTCTAGCTTGGCGTCACTTTCTACAGCGCGTTCTATCCTGTATTCATGGTTACCTAAAGTAAATATACATCTAGGTTTCCATACTTTCTTTTTGTGTTTACGCAAACGTCTTTGCTCGTTACGTATTGTATCCATGAACATCTGCATGGCTTCGTTACCTGCCTCTATATCAGCAGAGTATCGTCTACCTTCAAATGACTTCTTACCAACGTCATACGATGATAGCGATGGCATATCCCAATGATCCCCCAAGTGTATAATTACATCTGGCTTTACGGCACAAGCATACCTAGCCGCCCATTTGATATGGTCAGTCTTATGTTCTGGCTTAACTTGTGTATCTGGTATAACCAAATGCCTAGTCATTTTGTCCATCCTTTTGGAACTGTTTCGATTGTGTACCATTTGAATCCGTGCCTGTTTGCCCATTCTTCCATTGTGAAGCGTGTACCATCTTTTCTTCTTCGTGATCCCGGCATTGGTGTCTTTGGGTTCTGGAAGAGAAATACCAACTTCTCCTTCTGTCTGAGCCTCTTTGAAACGTGGACATATTTACGCGCCTCTTCTGAAGTTCTGAATCTTCCCTTTGCTTCTATGTATATAGTGTTAGACTTTGTTTTATATATAAAGTCAGGCTCATATACTTTGGGTATCTCATATTTAATTCTGTCATCTGTGTGATAAGCACATCCAGATAACAAGTAGAATAACTCTTTCTCAAACTTAGAATGGAATTTCATCTGGAGCTATGTACCTGTCTTCAGCATCTCGTAGTAAGTAAAGAAGATTAAGACTCTCTATCAATCTGTCTCTTCCCAGTTCGTTTTCTTTGTAAACTTCAAGGCAGGTAAGGTAGGCTTCTGTTTCGTTTTCACATGGATCAATAATCTTGTCAGCTTTCTTTGGGCCAATACCGTATACGCCGGGAATATTATCTACCCTATCACCCATCAGTGCTTGCTTGTAGATCCATTTTTCTGCGTCTGATCTTATAATATTATAAGATGTCTTTTTAGTATAGTCGTAGAGCGTGGTTGGTAACTGCTTGAAGTCTTTGTCCAACGAACAAATGATACAGTCGAACTTCAACTCAGTAGCTTTCATGGCTATGGCATCATCAGCTTCCATTCCATTTACAACCTCTGCTCCCCACTGATCAACCATAAAGTCCCTGAGTAGTTCTTTGTGTACAGGTTTTCTCTTTGTATCTCTTCCTCCTTTGTATGGCTGAGTAACAGCAACCTCGTCCCTGAAGTTGCCGTTACCAGTTAGATATACCTTGTAGGTTTCGTAATGACTAGCTAAGTCGGTGACAAGTTCTGCTAGATAGTTGTCTAGCGTTTGCTTGGCAATCTCCTCAGTCTCTTCATCACAGGCAAAGCCTACGCGATAGACCAGCATATCTCCGTCTATGAGTATCACAGAGCCGCCGCTACATCCATGTTTGCGTCTTCGTCTGAATCAAACGTTACTAACTCCTTCATAGTAATTCGCTTGAGCGTGGGAGAACGACCACTCTTCTTGAGGTATTCCCATGCATAGTACCCGACAAGGCACACAGATTCAGAACCGTTACCCACAACGACTCCTTCGTTAGGATCGTCATCGTCAGATCGCGGGGTACGTCCCTTGATTGACAACTCAGATCCGTCCTCGTTAAACACGCGGAACTTGTTCTGTGATTTACAGGTGATGTAGTTTTCACGCTCATCTCCTTTGTTGTGGACCGTGAGGCCCATGTCTTCCAACGCCGTGACAGCGGCATCAGAGAGGTTGGCGAGGTCAACCGAATACTTACCAGCCAACTCATTCTTGTGAGTGAGGCAAGGCCAGAACAGTTTGCAGTTGAGTGTTACGTTTGCGGTGTTGTCGCTAGACATAAGACAAAGTCTCCTAGTTGATATTTGTACTACACTAATATTATACCATAGATTTGGTATATGTCAATGGGTTTCAGCCCAATTTTTACCAATCTTGTATTCCCCGTCAAGTGGACAATTCAAGCTCAGTAATTCCCCTGCGAAAATCATGGAGTTAACGCACGACTTCCCAATAAAATCTGCTTCATCTGGTCTACACTCTATCTGCCACTCATCGTGTACCTGTGCGACAAGCTTGAAGTCTACCCTGCCAAGCAGATCGTGCAGTATCACCACTGCTTGCTTCATTACTATAGCACCAGCACCTTGTAGCAGAGTGTTCAACGCGGCGTGTGTAGAGCGTACACGTATCTTCCTACCATCTAATCCTGTAAGGAAGCCTGACTCAGCTTCTGAAATAGTTTTCGCACGTAAGTCTGCAAGCGCAGGCGTGTTACGTAGAAATTGATTCTTTAGCTTCTTACCTGTTATAGAGCTACCGCCCACTATACTTCCTATCTTTGCATCCCCTGCACCATAAAGGAAGGCATAGATAAATGTCTTAGCACTATCTCTATTTGGTAAACCTGCGGCCTCTTGGTTGGCAGTGTGTATGTCACCTGTAAGTATTTCTTTTGTGTAACTCTCATCGTCCATGTAGTGAGCCAACATACGTAGTTCTAGTCCACTAGCATCAGCGCCAACAAGAACACGATCACTTGGTACTTTGAACAATGACCTACACTCCTTACCATACTCTGCCTTCACAGCAGGTATCTGAGCCATGTTTGGATTGGAGTGTGCCATCCTGCCGGTGACAGCACCGATGTGTCTGACTCTGCCATGTATTCTCCCGTCACTTGCAACTGCCTTAATCCACGAGTCAACATGAGATGCCCTCTTCTGGCACAACAGGTAACGTAGCACCATCTTTGCTTCTGGAACGTCTGTCTGTTTTTTAAGCGTAGACTCATCGACTTTTGGTTTTCCTGACGGAGTGAGTTCCTTCCACACAGCGCCCTTGCTAGTAAGCCGCTCTGCAACTTGTTGTCTACTACCGACATTGAATACCGTAACTTTGTCCTTGAGTCTCTTACCTGTCTTCTCACTATACCTCTCCTCCACAACGGGTGGGAAAACTTCCTGTAGATCTTTCTCAATGTTGTGCATCCTAGCTGTTAGCTGTTCGTACAGAGACACCGCACCATCACTATCGAAACAGAATCCGTTGTCTTCCTGTTGCTTACAAATAAAAGCAAGGCTATGCTCTAAGTCAACTGAGTGTTTACTAAAACCAAACAGTTGCATCTGTTGCATCAGCGCGTTGTGCAGTTTCTGTGTCACATCCACATCACGCTTGCAGTACTCCACCATCTCTGGCGACAACTCATCCCACTCACAATGGCTACCTTTTGGGAATCCTAACTTTACACCCCACGATGCAAGGCTATGCCCTCCGTCTATGTCTGGGTGAAAGAGTCTTGACAGAACTAGAGTATCGACAACTCTATCTGCTGGTATACGGATGCCCCACAGTTTACGCATAACAGGAAGATCATAACCAATAAGATTGTGTCCGCATACTTTGCCACCTTTTGCCAGTTCATCTAACAAACTCCTTCTAGATAAGTGGGTCAAGTGAGCTTCGTTCTGTCTCTTTGTAACCACGCAGTGTATCTTCGTAGGGTTCAGGCCGTCTGCCTCTATGTCTAGAAACACAGTATTCATAGTAGGCGAGATCAAGCTGTTGTCTTTTTGAAAGTTCATATCCATTCTCCCTCATCTCCCTGCTCTGCTCCTGCTCCATAATCCAACGTCCCATCCTCGACATAAGTTCCTTCCTCCAAGTCGTATAGATTAGCATAGTCTACATTACCAAACACTGCAACGTAATCCTCACTGAGGAATCGACTACACTCGTTGCACATATCAACGAACTCACCAGACCTGTCGTACTTCTTGGTTAGCTCGTATTCTGTGAGTATCTTATCACAAGCCACACATCTCATTCAAGTATCTCCGTGAGTCTACCCGTGTCCTTATTATACATCAAAGATGTGGCTGGTCCAGTAGATCCACTAAACCTGTTCTTCAACACACGGACGTTGGTAGTGTTCCGCACCATTTGGTCTTCAGCCTGTGCATTACGCTCAAGGCCCACCACAATGTCCGACAACTGAGCGATAGCAGAAGACCCACGCAGATGTCCTAGTGAAGTGTACGCACCATCTTCATGTCCTTTACCGTCTGGCCTCTTCAGGTGCGACACCACAAACATTGAGATGTACATTTCCTGACAGAACATTCTGAGCTTTGTCATTATCTCATCAATGGCTTTACGCTCATCACCGTTGTCTTGGTCTGACACCAGAATAGATATGTGATCCAGCACGATGTACTTAACACCTAGCACCTTGACTTGATACCTAAACCTAGCAAGTACGTTCTCTATCTTGTTAGATCCCCAAGTGTCCCAAAGCACTACACGATCATCAAGGTTCAGTGAGTCAAAGACTTGATCTACCTCTGACGGTGAGTAGTCACATCCCGGTAGATGTATTGGCTTGTTTATCTGTAGTCCCACCAGACCTCTTGCAGTTCTATCAGGCGTCTCTTCAAGGAATGCTAATCCAATTCTATCTGTTGTCTGTGACAAAATGGAGAAGACTAATTCACGCATGAATGTTGACTTACCTAGACCAGATCCAGCACATATCGTAACCAGTTCTGTAGGTCTGATACCGAATGTCATATCGTCTAGTCCCTTGTAAGGATAGCGTACCTCTGCCTCTTCAAGTGGATTCTTCAGTGACTCTCTCAGTGAGCCTAGCATCACCATACCATCTGGTGTGTAAGTCTTAGCGGCCCACCACCGCTTCACAAAATCTTCCTTATCAGCGTTGACTAGATAGTCACTAGCATCCTTGTGTTCACCATGCTGGAAGATGCGAGACTTACCACCAAATATATCCGCACACTCTACAGAAGCAGAGCGCCCATGATCGTCGTTGTCAAAGCAAAAGATAATATGATCGTACTGATCGAGAAACTCGTATGCCCTGCGGCAATCAGCAGAAGCACCTTGGGCGCCATTACGAACAGACACAACAGGATACTTGCCACCAAACATTTGATAGGTTGCCAAGGCATCGAACTCTCCCTCCACTACGGTTATGTATTGACCACCAGATGGAAACAAATGCTGACCATACAACCCAGCCTTTTTCCAATCACCACTGATGCTAAACTTCTTGTCCTCTGTCCTAGTCTTGCAGGCTACCAACTCACCAGATGCAGTGTGATAACCAAACAATATGTTACCTGCCCTCTGCTGTGCGGAGTATGCCGCCATTGTTGTGGCAGTTAGACCCCTGTCCTGATAGCCCCTGTATGGCTCTGTGAAGGCCGCTTTGTTGAAGCCGTGTCCTGCTACTACCCTCTCCTTAATCTCGCTCACAGCGGCTCCTGTAGTCTCTGGTGGCGTGTATGTAGCACACGCGAAACAATAACTAGATCCATCCTCATTGTAAGACAACGCATCGCTTGATCCGCAGTCTTCACATTGTTGGTGCAGTTTAACAAAACCCATTAGTGGATACTCCTGTTGTCAAATTCACGGTTGTAACGTTCCACAATAGATGCGGAATCCATCTCACTATACACCGCCCTGATTATATTTTCAACCACCTCAAGTGCTTCAATCAAGGTAAACAGGTGTAAGTCCCTCTCAACCATTTCGTCGATCATCTCTTGCTCAGTCATATATAGTTCCTATGTATTAATAATAGTAATAATACTTAGACTACATTGTCTGTGTAGTCTATACAGATATAGGGTAACAGAACCCCCTGCAGAACGCAAGGGGTAAATTGCGGTTATTTTATAATATTATAAGATCCCCGCCCCCAGAGACTTTTTACTTATTCTTGAACCTCGCCAACCATCCGGTGTCATCGTCTTCTTTTATGTACAAATAATGATAACCCGACTTGACCAGCTTTCCTTCCTTGTTATAATAGATGAACCATGTATCTCTAGGTTTGTAATTCATGGAACGTCTCACTGCGTACTCTTCTTCTGTGACACTAGGTTTGAAATCACGTAGCCTTTTGACTTTGCGCCATATCTGCATATCGCCTTTCAATTGTCTAGTGGGTATGATATAATAAGACATCAGTCGAACACCTCGCTTAGTTTGGAGTAAACACCATCACAATAATCATTAGCACAATAATCGGAGATAACAACCATTGGCCCATCACTTGACGAACCATTGTTGTATATTAATAAGAACCATCCATTGGTATTTCCTTTCTTGTCATACCACTCCACCTGATCCATCTCAGTGTGTGATAAGTTACCTAGTATGTGAGCCTTGTTCCTTGACCCCGACACCACAAGCTCTTCACCATCCCATATTGAAACCTGACCGTCATCCTCTAACAACAGGTCCACCATCATCTGAATCACTGGCCTCTCACAAGGCGCGGCGTGTTGCGGCATCTGCGTATCAAACTGTACAACAACCATCATTTACCCCCTTTGTGGTATCGCTCTTCGACGTTTTTAACAGTGAAACTTATCTCACCAAAAGGATCAAAATTACCTAAGATAGTATACTTTCTCTCAAGACCTATGCATTTGACCCTAACAGGAAGATAAGGATAACTTTGTATATGCCTCACCAAAGCAGACTCAGCCTCATTAAGAGACAGGTAACTGTTACCCTTACTCCATTCATCAGTGCCTACCTCCGAGTCAGTCTGGTATTCTATTCTGTAAAAGTATTCTGGTATATCATCTTCGTCTATCATGGCCCATCCCCATGATCAAGGTAGTGGTAGTCAGCATTGGAAATCTCTTCCTCTATCAGGCTGAGTATGTAGTCCTGATTAAGCCAATCAGTCACATTGTAACCTGCACCATTGTTGCCGGTCTTAGTCATAACATGATCTATCTCTATTAGCTTTCCCTCTTCTTCCATGTGGATTATGTAGTGAACCTCGACAAACAGTGTCATCCACTCGCAGTCAAGCTCAACATCAAAGCATCCGTGACCGTGCATACTTGCAGTACCCATTACAACTCCCTCCAGTTTCTATTGTCATCTTCAAGGTTACGGTACAGCAAAGGCTTCTTGCCTTCCGCATAACATATAGAACTCAAACACCAGTTCCTCTTCTTTGTGTTTGGATCTACATATGTATATGATATATCAACTGCTTTCGGATGTCTAGTCCGTAGTTCCTCACCCACATCCTCTGGGTCTATGTCAAGTATTGCCGCATGGGTGTAGTCCTCAAAGTCCTGCGACAGTGCGTAGTGAACTGCTATTTTTGTCATGTCAATCTCCAACTTATAATATTATAAAATAAAAAAAGGGGCCGTTGCCGACCCCTACCATGTTACTTCTTAATGAGAGCGTAGTCGCCATCATCAGTCTTGTACATAGAGTACCGTCCCTTCAGATGATAACTAGCGGCGGCTTGCATTCGGCTTTTGTCCTTAGCCTTTACGCTCATCCACTCCCCTACCTCCATTGAATCAAAGAGGTCACGCAACTCACTTCCTCTTGTAGTTCGCGCTCTCTTGGGTGGTGGTGCTTTCATTACTTCGTACATGATTTTCTCCATTACTTTTGATGTTCGATGATGACTTCCTCACCACCGAACTGGTAGCACACAAGGCATTCAATACACTTCTGCCCTGTGCAGTTAGCGTGTCCGTCATGCTTCTTGGACACGTTATTGAACACGCGATGAAAACCACGAGGTGGTCTGCTCATCACGTTATCAATGCTGGGGTTGCTATATATCAAGATCATGTTGTTTGGTACAAACTCCATGTTCTGTCTCACTACACCACACTGCTTTGTCCACAATGCAAATGTGGTACGCGGGTTGCCATCAGCTATCTCACAATACTTGATGAAGTGTTCGTCGTTGATCAACTCACCATGACTGTGGAATCTGAAGTACGTATGGTTGATTACGGGAATGTCAATAGGTTTGTCACTAGCAAGTATGTCACTATTGCGCTGAAAAGCCTGTTGACAATTCTTCCTGTATGAGTTAAGGCTACGGTAGCTGTAGCAGTGATGACAGATGATGTCAGCATCGGTGCGATTGTACTGCTCGATGCAGAAACTGTTTGTCACAGTGTTGGTATTGAGTGAATACATACCACGCATCTTGCCACTTGTATGCTTTGTGATATGTAAACTCATTCGTCCTCCTTCTCAACACACACCACACACATAATATGCTTAAGAGAGTCACTACATATGTAAGCCATGTCTCGCGCCTCTCTCTCTGAATCATACTCGTAGATATTGCCACCACTGTCGCGCTGATACCTGTCAGTGCCTTTGTGCTTTTCCCAAATAAGTCTCCAGACTTTCACTCGTCTTCCTCCCGCTTTATGAATACAATGTCATCGAACATATTGAGGAACAGGTACAACGCGCTCCCGATCAACAACCACCAACCAAAAACTACAAACCAAAACATATACGACATGATAATCTCCAACTTATAATATGATAAGATGGGGCCGTTGCCGACCCCGTTAGATTACTCACCCAACTCGCAAAGCGCGCAGTCACAATCGTACTCAGTGATGCGGACGCCATGCTTACAATAGTCAGGCCAACCAGCGTGATGCTTTGTCTGACACTGATCACAGACCAGAGTGTCACCGTGAATAGAAGTCGAGCCACATCTCATATCAATAGTGCGCGGCATGAACTCTCCCTCGCGGTAGTAGGTCTGCGATACCTTGTTCTCGCATCTCATACCCAACCCTTACCTATCTGGTACAGGCTGTAACCTGACGTTGACTCTCGCTCAGTGCCGTGATCGACACCAGCCTGTGCCAGCCTTGACTTGAGTATCTCAACCTCTTTGCGCCTACGTTCGTCTCCGTACAAGGCATCTATGCAGTTGTTTTTCAACAAGTTATCCAGCGCCTTCTGTCTGCGCTTGTTTCGGTTCTTTTTTCTCCATGCTCTAGCCATGATAGTCTCCATCTTGTAATATGATAAGATAAAAAAAGGGGCCGCGAACGACCCCAAGCGTTGGTCATAACAGACCGTTTAACTCTTTCTTGATTCTCTTCGCATCGTCGCCGCGCCAGTACTGAGCGTTGGCTAGGAAGCGCATGACAATCTCACGACCTGAGTCGTAGTAGTAGTCTTCGTTGATGCTGGTCAAGGTAGACATAGCCTCAACGTATGGGGAAGCATGATCACTCATAGTTTTCCAACTAGAGCGAATCTCCTTTGCGACTTCATACAGTGGACGATCACTCATTGGTTGCCTCCTCGTTCTCTCGCTCGCTCTCCTCGCGCTCATGACGGGCGTCACGGTTGGCTATGGAATCGTAGAGCCATGAACCACCCTTCATGATGGGAAGCTTGGTCAGCTCAACTTCAGGCTTCGCGTAGTACCACGTTCTAGCGGTATCAGTTTCGGCTTCAACAAAAATGCTACCATGCAAATTGGGATCAGCCGCGTCTTCCTCCGCGATGTAGTGGTGATTGACTCGGGTCAGTTTATTCAACGCATTTTCGACAGCGAATACTTGCATAACTTCGCCAACGAAAGTAACTGTACCAACAGTCAGTGTTGCTTTACGTTCTACTTGCTCTGTCATAAAAGATCCTCCGATCTTGTAATATTATAAGTTACGAATAGCAGGCAAAAAATCCCACCTGCTTACGTATAATAACATGGATTTTACTAAAGTCAAGTCGCTCCCACTACACCATACGGACGCGACTACACAACACTCACGCGCCTACACTACACTCAGTGCGGGGTTGATTTCCTGCGGGCATGAAAAAGCCCCTTGCGGGGCTGGGTAGGTCAGATGGCGAGGGCGAGCATGGCTCCGATGGCGGCGCCGATGGCGCCGATGATGATGATGCCGATCAGCTCGTTTGCCCATCTTGTAATATTATAAGTTGGGGGCTTTCGCCCCCGTTGGTTTCGCTCAGGCATTGGATGCCGCGATGTCGCCAGTGTGCGGGTCCAGCATTTCCTGAACCGTTCCGCTTGCGTAGACCGCGTCGTATATGTCGGCGAGCGTATGGCCGTGCTTCATCCATTCCCGCGCTGAGGCCTCGATGAGATCAAACAGATCTTTCGCTTCGACTTCGGTGGGCTCATCCGTATCACCTTCGGCCTCCGCGTCGGTTGCGACTTCCAGCTTCTCGACTTCAAACATTCCCAGCGCTGTCGCCAGTTGGGGAATGCCCCGCGCGGACAGCTTCGCGGCTGTGTCGTGAACGTATTGAAGGCCTTCCCTCGCGTTAGTGATGCCGGCCTGTTCCAAGATCGCTGTGATCTTTTTGGCGGCCTTCGCGCTGAC
>CEUT01007878.1_pt1 | contig 22218 bp, 29 predicted proteins | sample 531401 | NCBI WGS metagenome assembly CEUT01 (sample SAMEA2622821, study PRJEB7988) | marine metagenome | biome: marine biome (ENVO:00000447); feature: surface water layer (ENVO:00002042); material: "saline water (ENVO:00002010), including plankton (ENVO:xxxxxxxx)" | depth 5 m | reverse complement strand
TATGATGCATACTTTGCATCTGAAGTTGATAAGTACGCTATCAAGGTTGCACAAGCTAATTACCCTAACACAATACAGATAGGTGACGTTACAAAAGTAGATCATACACGACTACCTTTTGGTGGTATTGATTTGCTCATGGGTGGATCACCATGTCAAGGCTTTAGTTTTGCAGGTAAACAACTAAACTTTGACGATCCACGAAGTAAGTTATTTTTTGAGTTTATACGTTTACGAGATGAACTAAAACCAAAGTATGTGCTACTAGAGAATGTTCGCATGAAGAAAGAGTCAGAAAATGTTATCACAAAGTACATGGGTTTTTCACCACAAGCAATGAACTCTGCTGATGTATCTGCACAAAACAGACACAGACTATATTGGTTTGGATACTTGAATGAATCATTAGAGTATGAACAGATACCTATACCACCCATAGAAGATAAGGGTATTGTTATCAAAGACATATTAGAAGATTTACCTTTTGAAGATATACCAAACTATTTGAATAACACATGGTGTGGTAGACGTAGAGGTGATTTAGTTAAGTCTATTGATGACCCTAAAGCACATTGCCTTACTGCGTCTATGTGGAAAGGACAGATACCTACGTTTGTCAAGAAACCAGTACAAGTAGGTGTTGCAGATAACATCAAAGGATATGATATAATCAAAAGAGTATATTCACCTAATGGGAAGTCTCCCACTCTTACGACTATGCAGGGTGGGCATAGACAGCCTAAAGTTGCCATTGGTAGAATTGTTAATCGTAGATTAGATGAAAATGGTGTACGTAAAGACAACCAACTTGAGTTGCCATTTACAAAGCAATTAGAGGTTAGTAGTGCAGACAAATCAAATTGTCTTACCACTGTACAAAAAGATAATGTGGTTGTACATAAAGAGTTATACAGAAAGCTGACACCTCTTGAGTGTGAGCGTCTACAAACTGTTCCTGATAATTATACAAACCATGTTTCAAAGACACAACGATATAAAATGTTAGGCAATGGGTGGACAGTTGACATGATTGCACATATATTTAAGGGTATTAAAGATGATTAAAAAAGTAAATCCTATAGCAAAAGCTATGTTAGAATCAAGACGTAGGACACAAGTAGTTCCGTCAAAGAAAAAATATAATAGAAAGAAGGAGAAGAATTATGCTGACTCAATTCGAGAAAATACCAATCAAAAAGAAACCAAAGAATAAATGGGTAAAACAACAGTATAGATTAGAAAGAAAAAGAAAGACTAAACAACAACTTAAATTTATAAACTATGGGAGATAAAAATGTTTATAACAGAAGCAATATTGTGCCTAGCACTTAACGTATATCACGAAGCAAAAAACCAACCTTTTATAGGGCAAGTTGCAGTTGCACAAGTAGTAATGAACAGAGTATATGACGAAAGGTATCCAGACACAATATGTGAGGTCGTAGAACAAGGTCCTACATACTCATGGAAACCTGACTTTCCTATACGAAACAGATGTCAGTTTAGCTGGTATTGTGATGGTAAGAGTGACACACCTAAAGAAAAAGATGCATGGGATACAGCCCTTGCAGTTGCTAATGGTGTATATCATGGTAATTTATATATGGATGATCTAGTAGAGGGTGCAACACACTACCATGCATACTATGTAACACCTGAATGGGCTAGTACCAAGACTTATATAACAAGAATAGAAGACCACATATTTTATAGATGGGATATTAGTTATGAATAATAAACCCTACACTAAACACGATTTAGTAGGATTAAAAAAAGATTTAGAAGATGCTAATATTCGTGCTAAACAATGTGCTAAAGATAATGATCATAAATTGCAATACTCTAATAGTTGGGCAAGAGAACACAGTAGATTAAGAAAACTTATAAAGTTTATTGAGTCAAACTTAAAAGTTCAAGAGTATGGAAGTGGTGAAGTATTAATTAATGATAAATTTGTAGTGACATTGTACAACGATAATTGGAGAGTTTTACATAAAAATAAATGGTATAAACATAAACCAAATGTAGAACATTTTATAGATAATTACATTTTGAAAGGATAATATAAATGAATAGATACTATGTATCATTAAAAAGAAATCTAGTTGATGAACATTACATTAGATTTTTTATCAAGGCATACAATACTGAACATATACTTGATATGTTAGGAGAAGAGTATTACATTTGTAAATGTGAAATAACTTATGATAAAATACCACCAAAGAAAAATAGGAAAGGGCATAATTTTTATGAGTATATCGAAAAAAGTATATGATTGTTGGAATATAGTTATGAACTATGAACGCAATCCTTTAAGTAACATACAAAACCTACATGTAAGACATATGGTTATGCAGCTTCTCGCATGGATGTGGTGTATAGCATTCTCTATGTGGGTAGGTAGTATGTGGATATTTGGTTTTACTGCTATTATACATTTAATACTTATATTTGCTATCGTAGTAACAGTAGCCGTATTCGAAACAGCTAAACGAAGATCAACTTACTTCGATCATTGGTATAAAGAACGTGGTCTAGGTAGAGGTAATGGGGGAGAACATGAATAGATTTATTATAGAAGACACACCATTTTTAATATCAAAGTCTCTGTGTGATCAACACATAGTTAAGATGCCACTAGAAGAAGCACAGATGTTATGCACTGCACTGTGGCATATTGCACCTAACTATGCAGAGAAGAATAATTTATATAAGCCTGTACATCAGAAACATCCTTGTACATTATGGGCTATGGAAAGTCAAAATAATTATAAATTTGCCTTTAGATTATATCATCATATGCTATATGAATATACACGTAGATATGGTAGAGTACATGGAGCAAAGAAACATTATAATTCGTTATTAAATGGTGTATCTTTCATACCTAAAGGGCAGATAACACGACACCCACAATGTTTTAGTGGGTTAGATGAACTCAAGACAGATGAATTTTACCCAATAAAAGCATATCGTGCATTTTATAATGTTGACAAAGCTAGATTTGCAAGGTATAAGTATACTGAAAGACCTACATGGTTTAAAGAGGTATACTATGGATAATAATGATATGCATTTTTTTAAAGAGTGGATAAGAAAAAAGAATGAAAGAAGTCTTAAAAATAAAATAAGATTAGAAAGAATACGTAACGAACTTAACAAAAAAAAGGAGAAAGATAATGACAAAAAAAGTAAATAATGTTTTTAAAGTAGATTTAGATAATAAAGATATTTTAGTAACGGAAGAACAACGAATGGAGTTTTTACGATTACATAATAAATTAAAAGAAACTATTATGTACATAGAGGAGTGTAAAGATATTACTATATCACAAGTAGCTATGCTTGAGGAGTTATTACATCACTTACACGAGTCTTTAAAGTTTGCACCACAGAAAGATGCTAAAACAGATACACCTGCTATGTACAGAGATTATGTATTACAATCTGATGAAACAGCATGGGAAAGTATGTATTAATATGGCAATAATAACTTTAAAAACTTTAGTAAAAGAATATTATTTATGCTTTGAATACAAGAGTTTACGTTTAGAAACTAAACAACATTATACATATCTTCTAAACAGACTTTTAAATACAAAGTTACCTAATTCAGATAAAAGGTTAGGTGACACACCCATAAATAATATTACTACACTTGTAGCAAAACACGCATATGATTACTGGTGTAATAGAGGTGTACATTTTGCTAATCATATTATGTCAGTATCAAGAATAGTATATAACTATGCAGTTAATATGGAGAAGATAAAACAAAATCCATTTTCTAGTGTTAAGAAAAGAAAACCTGAAAGCAGAAAAACTGTTTGGACAAAACAAAATGTAAAAGATTTTCTAGATGTAGCATATTCTGATTTTAAAACACGTAACGTGGGTATCATAGCACATATGGCATATGATTGGTGTCAAAGATTAGGTGATATGCGTTTATTGCAATGGTCTAGTTTAAATTTAGAGCAGTCGCAAGTGCATATAGAGCAATCTAAACGTAGAGCAGAGGTATTTTTACCTATAAACGAGTCTTTGAGAGAGATGCTTATACAGCAGAAAGAAGATTTTGGCTTTCAAGAGTACGTAGCACCTCAAATAAGACCCATACGAGGTTCTTACAAGCCTTATTCGCTGCATAGGCTGCCAAAAGTAGCAAAGAAAATTATGCAAAAGGCTAATTTACCTAATGACCTACGTTTATCTGATCTACGTAGAACAGGAACAGTTGAAATGGTTGATGCAGGTGTTTCTATGGGTAATATAATGTCTGTAACGGGTCATTCTAACCCACAAAGTGTTAAACCATACATGAAAAACACACTTACAAGTGCTAATTTAGCTTTAGATAAAAGAAAACAGTTGACAGACGTTTAAAAGTATGTTATTAAAACATTGTCATTGCCCAAAGCTACTATGTATATATAATAACATATATAATGAAAGGCATATATAATGATAGACTACGTAAATAATTTAAATGTACCTATTGGTGAGACACGTAGAATGAATTGTCCTAATTGTAATGGATATAAAACTTTTACTGTTACAAATAATATGGGTGCATTGCTATGGAATTGTTACAAAGTTTCTTGTAACGTAAGTGGAAAGAAACGTGTAAGATTATCTGTAGATGATATACAAGATACATTAAATAAGAAATCAATTAATATTGAGAATGAGTTTGAGTTGCCTGAATACATTGTAAAATCAAACAATCAAAATATTTTAAATTGGTTTAAACAAGTAGGTGTCGATCACAATATTGTTGATTTCTTCCATGATGTAAAAGAAAACAGAGTTGTGTTTACAATACAAGAAAATGGTAGGATTGTGGGTGCAATAGGTCGTTCTCTTGAAAAAAGATTGCCAAAATGGAAAAAATATGGTAAAAGTGGATTGCCCTTTACTTTTGGTACTGGTAATGTGGCAGTAGTTGTTGAGGATTGTTTGAGTGCTTTAGCAGTTGGTGGTGGAGTATGTGTTGGGGTAGCAGTATTAGGTACGACATTAACTGACAAGCATAGAGAGTATCTCTCACAATTCTCAACAGCGATAATAGCATTAGACCCTGATGCTTTACCAAAAACTTTGGCATTTGCTAAAGAATTACGTGGACATGTAAAAAATGTCCATGTTTTAAAAGTTAAAGACGATTTAAAATACAAAAACAAACAAGATTTTATTAATTTATATAATTTAATTCCAAAGGAGATATTAGATGGAACTAGCATTAGTACGTAGTCTTATGGATAAAAGTTTCTATGATGAACATAGAGGTGCAAGATGTCCAGACAGATTATTTAGCAAAGATACAAGAAAAATAAAACAAGCAGTTGATAAAGCTATGGACAGATACGAAAGAACTGTTACACCAGATGAGATTGAAGCACTTTTTATGTCAGATAATCCATCTTTAACAACTGCCCAAAAACAAGCATACTCTTCTTTGTTTAGAAAGATAAAAACAGAACAAAAGCTGGGTAGTGATATAGCACAAGAGGTGTTATCAAAGTTATTTCAACAAGTTGTTGGAGAGGACATAGCAAATTTAGGATTTGACTATGTAAATGGGTCACAGACTAGTCTTGAGCCACTTCGATTGTTGTTAGAGCAGTATAATGATGATTTTACACCCGATTTAAATGTAGAGTGGGATGATATGGAGATTGAAACATTGATAGCAAAGAATGCTCTTGAAGCTAGATGGCATTTTAATATACCTGCACTTACTAGACAGATTAGTGGAGTTAATGAAGGACATTTAATTGAGATAGGTGCTAGACCTAATACAGGTAAGACATCTTTTCATGCAAGTATGATTGCTGCACCAGACGGATTAGCACATCAAGGTGCAAGTTGTATTGTTCTTTGTAATGAAGAAGGTAGCCACAGAGTAGGTGCAAGATATTTAACTGCTGCAACAGGTATGCCAATGCGAGAGATTAAAAACAATCCTTCTAGGGCAAGAGATTTATACAAACCTGTAAAAGAAAAGATTAAGATAAAAGATGCCACAGGTCGTGATATGTCTTGGGTAGAGTCTGTGTGTAAATCTTACAAACCTGATGTTGTCGTTTTAGATATGGGTGATAAGTTTGCACGTACTGGTGGCTTTGCAAGAGCAGATGAAGCACTAAAAGCTAACGCTATACATGCTAGACAAATAGCTAAACAACATAAGTGTGCTATGTTTTATATGTCACAATTATCTGCTGAAGCAGAGGGTAAAGTATTACTCAATCAAAGCATGATGGAAGGAAGTCGTACTGGTAAAGCAGCAGAAGCTGACTTAATGATATTGATTGCAAAAAATCCACCAAAACAAGACGATGGAGATGAAGAGGATATTGAAAGACATTTAAATATTGTTAAGAATAAACTTACGGGTTGGCATGGCATGGTAAATTGTCAACTAAATTATCAGATAGCTAGGTATGAAGCATGAAACAAGGAGATTTCTTTGAAATTGAATTATTTCATATTGATGGCAAGACAAAAACATGCAGTAAATGTAATGAAAAGTTACCACTAAAAGCATTTAGTGTGTCGTCGGGTGCTAACTTTTTAAGACCAGAGTGTAAAAAATGTAACAACGAACTCACTAGAGTAAGAAATGAGTTAAGAAAAGCACATGGTATGCCTAATAAAGACTATAAATGTCCTATTTGCGACAGAGGTGAGTCTGAAGTAGCTGGAAAAGGTGGCACTAGAAATGGTGCATGGGTTTTAGATCATTGTCACGATACTAGTACATTTAGAGGTTGGCTGTGTCATAGTTGCAACAGGTCTTTAGGTGGATTTCAAGATAGTCTTGACATTTTACGTAAAGCTATGTTATATTTAGGTAAACATAAGGAGAAAATAAATGAAAATGGTACTTGATGTAGAAAACACAGTAACTAAACGAGATGATAAAATGCATCTTGATCCATTTGAAAAAGACAATCAGCTTATTATGGTAGGCTGTCTTACAGAAGATGGAAAAGAATATCTGTATCACCAAGATACAGGATTTGATGGAGTACAAGAGTTACTCGATAAGACTACTATCCTAATTGGTCACAACATAGCGTATGATCTTATGTGGCTTTGGGAATGTGGCTTTAAGTATGATGGCGATGTATTTGATACAATGTTAGCTGAATACATTTTATTACGTGGTCAAAAGAAACCACTATCTCTTGAAGCATGTGCAGAAAGATATGAACTAGAAACAAGAAAACAAGACACATTAAAAGAATATTTTAAGAAGGGTTTAGGTGTTGATGAAGTTCCTAAAGATGAATTATCAAGTTATTTATCATCTGACTTACATGCAACACAAGAGTTGTTTCATTCATTAGAAAATGAATTAAATAACAATTCAGATAGCATAGGTTTAATTAATACTGTCAAACACACAAATGATGTATGTATTACTTTAGCAAAGATATATAAAAGAGGTTTTAGTGTAGACGTAGAAAAACTAAATAATGTTAAAAAAGAGTTTGAAAAAGAAAAACTAGAGATAGAAAAAAGATTATCTACACAAGTTAGAGAACTCATGGGAGATACACCTATAAATTTAAATAGTCCTGAACAAATGTCTTGGGTTATTTATAGTCGTAAACCGAATGAGAAAACAACTTGGTTAAATAATTTTACACCTTATATGTCTAAAAAAGATTTATATACAAAGATAAAAGAAGAGTCAAGTTTAGTGTATAAGACAATAGCAGTCAGATGTAATAATTGTTATGGGTCAGGTATTATAAGAAAGATAAAGAAAGACGGAACACCATATGTTAATCAACCTAAATGTCAAAATTGTGTTGGATCTGGTTACATATTTAAACCTACTAAAGCTATCGCAGGATTAAAGTTTAATCCACCCTCTGCAAAATGGGTTAGTGCAAATGGGTTTAGTGTCAATAAAAATATGTTAAGTGTTTTACAGCATGTATCAAAAAGAAATGATTCTATTAAAGCATATAACTTTTTAACTGATCTACAAAGATTGTCTGCATTAGATACATATTTATCTTCTTTTGTAGATGGTATAAATACACATTTAAAACAAGATGGTAAGTTACATGTTAGATTATTACAGCATAGAACAGCCACAGGCAGATTTAGTGGAGCAGACCCTAACATGCAGAATATGCCTAGAGGTGGTACATTTCCTGTAAAACGTGTATTTATTTCAAGATGGAAAGGTGGTAAGATATTAGAAGCAGATTTTGCACAGTTAGAGTTTAGAACTGCTGCATATTTGTCACAAGATAAAACAGCAATAGAGGAGATAAAAAATGGTTTCGATGTTCACAGCTATACTGCAAAAGTTATTAGCGAAGCAGGTCAAAAGATCACTAGACAAGAAGCAAAAGCACATACATTTGCACCACTCTTCGGTGCTACAGGGTTTGGGAGGACAACTGCTGAAGCAACATATTATGAACAGTTCACGAAAAAATACAAAGGGATTGCTACTTGGCATAAGAAATTGGCTAAAGAAGCATTAAATACAGGTAAGATAACCACACCATCAAAAAGGGAGTTTGCGTTTCCTAATGTGGTAAGAAGACTAAATGGTAGTGTATCACACTTTACACAGATTAAAAATTATCCTGTGCAGTCTTTTGCAACAGCAGATATAGTTCCATTAATATTGATGGCAATAGATAAAAGATTAAATAAAGCATCTTACAAGTCTTGTGTTGTAAATACTGTACATGATTCTATAGTGATAGACGTACATCCTAATGAATTAAAGGAAGTCATGGCTATAATAAATCAAGTAAATGATGATATGACATCTATAATTAATCTTCATTTTGATATTAAGTTAAATGTTCCTCTTTTATTAGAAGCAAAAATAGGTAACAATTGGCTTGACATGAAAGAAGTTTTATGATATAACATAGAAACTTACAAAAGAAAAGGAGTCAGATATGACAGAATTAGTAACAATAAATACAGATAATTATGCAACTATGGCTAAAGCTATGGGCATAGCAACTGGTAATTCTAGCACAGTTAAAAAAGCTAATAATTTAAATAGATTAAGAATATGGCACTCACCTATTATGGGTAAAGCAGAAGTAAATGGTAAAACAAAAAATGTTGAAGTTATCGATGGGGGAACTTATAGACTTGAAGTTTTAGAAAACGACACATCAACATATTATTATGCAAAGACAGCTACAGTGAGACCTTATATGCAAAGGTATATGTATAGAAGATATATAGCTAATATAAATGCAAAAAATGGTGAGCCAAAAGGGGTCTTTCATAGAACTATAATGTCAGATAGTTTAAGTGTTGATTTAAAAGATAATCAAGGAACATTTAACTGTGGTAAACCTACAGGATTTGTGGAAGATTTTAAATCTTTACCTAAAGATATGCAAGATTTAATTAGGCAAATTAAAAGAGTAAGAGTTGTATTTGGTACAATAAAATTAGATAATCCTCTTGATGAAAAAGGTAAAGAAGTTAACATTGATGAAATGCCATTTATATGGGAAATAGATAATAAAGACGCATATAAAATGTTGGGAGAACAATTTTCTACTTATGGAAATAAAGAAAGACTTCCATTACAGCATCACATGTTTTTAAAAGAAACAAACGAAAACCCACTACCAAATGGTTCTAGTTTTTATACACCTAACATATCACTAGATTTATCTAAAGTTTTAGAAATTAAAGAAGAGGATCATAAAATATTTTCTAACTTTCTCGATTGGATTAAAAACTATAATGATTATATATATAAAGAGTGGTCTGATAAAAATTTAGCTAAACAAGAGCAAATGTCTGATGATGATATTGATACTGTAGATCAATTTATAGATGTAGAAATGGAAGATAATGTTAAAAAATAATCCTTTTCAAGTACATAATATTAACTACCTATCGCCTAGCAGTATAAATACCTACATAAGCGATGTGCCTATGTGGGTATCTAGGTATCTTTTTGGTATTAAATCAGACAGTGGTGCAGCAGCAGTTAGAGGTATTGTGCAAGAGTCTGTATTAGCTAATAAGTATGAAACAGGTAAATTTGATTTTAATTTATTAGAGATGCAATTTATGACTAAATGTACAGAATCTAACATAGATTTAGGAGATATAAAAGTAGAGAAAGAAAGAAATAATTTAAAAAAATTTGGTGAAATTCTTGATAAAAATTTTAATTATAAAAATTTAAAAGACTATCAAGAAAAAGTTGAAGTGCAGTTTGATGATATGCCAATACCTGTTATTGGTTATATTGACTTTAGATTTAAAAGTAAAATTGTAGATTTAAAAACATCTGCAAGAATGCCTTATAAACCTACTGAAGCACAGAAAAGACAAATGGCACTTTACTCTATGGCATATCCAAATAATACTGTAGACTTATTTTTTGCAACACCAAAAGATTATAAAAAATTTACACTTAAAAATTTATCTGCATACAAAGATCAACTTAAAAAAGTTGCTTTTAGTATACAGAAGTTTTTGTCTATCAGCAATGATAGACATGAGTTAGCTTCTTTAGTTTATCCAAACTTTGACTCATGGACTTGGAGTGATAAACTAAAAAAAGAAGCAAAAAAAATATGGAGAGATAAATAATGACAGATTTAAAAGTAGATGAAATGGCAGAAATGATTAAGGAAAAAGAAAAAGAACTCTTTGAACTTAAAAAAGAATATAGAGAGCGTAGATCAGAGGGATTACGTCATGCTATTGAACAACGTAAAGAAGCTGAAAAGTTAGTGCGTGAAGAAATGAAAGCACTTGGCTATGACTATGGCTCTACTGTACGTTATTGGTTATAGATGTCAGCGTATAGTGCTAGACAAATAGCACGTAAAAATGGGTATAGGAGTGGTTTAGAAGATGCAGTTGCAGAGTTTCTAAAAGAACATAAGATAAAATTCCTATATGAGAAAGTTAAAATAGAATGGGAAGATTTAGCTTATCGCACCTATACCCCTGATTTTGTTTTAGATAATGGGATTATTATAGAAACAAAAGGAATATTTACTGTTGCAGATAGAAGAAAACATGTCTGTATAAAAAAACAGCATCCTAGTTTAGATATAAGATTTGTATTTACAAATAGTAATAGAAAACTTAGAAAGGGTGCAAAATCATCTTATGCAGAGTGGTGCATACGATATGGGTTTAGATTTTATAATAGAATCATACCTGAAGACTGGCTAAAAGAAAAAGGTAAAAATAACCACCCTAAATTTATAAAGTTTATGGGTAAAAAATTAAGGAGATAATTATGATAGAGAAAATACCAAATAAAAATCCTGCAGCTTGTTATATAGAACTTGTTCCTGATTTATACAAAAATAACTCATGGACAGGTGGGCTTAGAATAAATATTATAACATCTAGAGACAATCCTATGCCTGAAGAAAGTGTAGATAGTCTAATACATTTATCACAGTTAGTAGCAAGTACAGTAGCTTTGATGGAAAAAGACCCTACTTTAGCAGATAGATTAGAAGAATTTATTAAAGAACCTGAAGAAACTAAAGAAAATTTTAAAGAAGGTAAAGTTATAAAACTTAATTTTAAAACAAAGACAAGAGGTGAAGCATGAAAAAACCAACTATAAAAGAGATAATAGATTTTGAAAAAGATACTATACCCCACTCAGATATGGTTAATCATCCACCTCATTACAATCAATATGGAATAGAGTGTATAGATGCTATAAAAGCATGTACTGGAAAACATTTTGATTCTTATCTTCAAGGAAATATATTAAAATATTTATGGAGATTTAATTATAAAAATGGTGTAGAGGACTTGAAAAAAGCACAATGGTATCTATCTAAACTAATAGAGATAAAAAATGACAATACGAGTTAAAATAATGTTAACACTAGATATAGATACTGATGAGTATGCTGTACCTGCAGATGGTAAAGTTGATGATGAAATAGAAGATTTCGTCAGAGAATCTTTTCACGATTTAGAGGGTACTAATATAAAAAACTTTAGGATAATAAGTGAGGAGATATACAAATGAATAACATAACATTGCCTACAGACTACCAAAACTTTATAGCACTTTCACGATATGCTAGGTGGATTTCTGAAGAAAACAGAAGAGAAGAGTGGTCAGAAACTGTAGATAGATATTTAAATTACATGCAAGAGCATTTAGTTAAAAAATATAACTTTGATGAAAAAGTTTATTATGAATTACAAGATAGATTATTTCATTACATTACAGATTTACAAGTAATGCCAAGTATGAGAGCATTAATGACTGCAGGTAAAGCACTTGATAAGTGTCATGTAGCAGGGTATAACTGTTCTTATCTACCTGTTGATAGCCCTCGTGCTTTCGATGAATGTATGTACATTCTTATGTGTGGAACTGGTGTAGGATTTTCTGTAGAAAGACAAAATATAGATAAACTTCCTATTGTTAATGAACATTTTGAGGACAGCACTACAATTATTAAAGTAGGTGACTCACGTTCAGGCTGGGCAAAAGCATTACGTGAACTTATTGCAATGTTATATGTAGGACAAGTTCCTGAGTTTGACGTTGAAGATGTAAGACCCGCAGGTGCTAGACTTAAAACATTTGGTGGTAGAGCATCAGGTCCTGAACCTCTTGTTGATTTATATAGATTTTGCATTAACATGTTTAAAAATGCAGCAGGTAGAAGACTCTATCCTATTGAGTGTCACGATCTTATGTGTAAGATAGGTGAAGTGGTTGTAGTAGGTGGAGTAAGACGTTCTGCTCTTATCAGTTTATCTAACCTAGGTGATGATCAAATGAGATATGCTAAATCAGGTCAGTGGTGGGAGAATGAAGGTCAACGTGCATTAGCTAATAATAGTATTGCATACAAAGGTAAGATTAGTATGGAAACATTTATGCGTGAGTGGTTGGCACTTGTAGAAAGTAAATCGGGAGAACGTGGTATATTTAATCGTAAGTCTGCTATTAAACAAGCAGAAAAAAATGGTAGACGTAAAACTGATTATGAATTTGGTTGTAATCCATGTAGTGAAATTATATTGAGACCATATCAATTCTGTAATTTATCTGAAGTAGTTATTAGAGCAGAAGATACAGAAAAAACTCTATTAGAAAAAGTAGAAATGGCTACAATACTAGGCACATTTCAATCTACACTTACAGACTTTAAATATCTACGTAAAATATGGAAAGATAACACAGAAGAAGAAAGACTACTTGGTGTATCCTTAACAGGTATTATGGATAATCAATTGTTTAATGATTATAACACAGTGTTCTTTGAAGATGGTCATCAAGTATTTGATGGATCAAGAGTTGGTGGAATACTTACAAAATTAAAGGAGAAGGCTATTGAAACAAATAAAAAGTATTCAGAAATGCTTGGCATACCTCAGTCAACTGCAATCACATGTGTTAAACCTAGTGGTACAGTTTCTCAACTTGTCGATAGTGCAAGTGGCATACATACTCGACATAGCGAGTATTATATTCGTACTGTACGTGGTGACAACAAAGACCCACTAACGCAGTTTATGAAAGAGAGTGGTATACCAAATGAACCTGACGTTATGAAACCTGATAGCACAACAGTGTTTAGTTTTCCTATGAAAGCACCTAAAGGTGCAACAACAAGAAATGAAATGTCAGCTATACATCAATTAAATTTATGGCAAACATTTCAAGAGTATTGGTGTGAACATAAACCATCTGTTACAATATCTGTTAAAGAAGATGAGTGGATGGAAGTTGGTGCGTGGGTTTACAGAAACTTTGATGATATATCAGGAATTAGTTTTTTACCCCATAGTGATCATACTTATGCACAAGCACCTTATCAAGAAATAAAGAAAAAAGAGTATGAAGAACTAAAAAACAAAATGCCTAACAGTATAGATTGGAATTTATTGCAAAATTACGAAAAAGAAGACAATACAGCTGGTTCAAAAGAGTTAGCTTGTAGTGCTGGAGTTTGTGAGGTCGTAGATATACAGTCTACATAATTAGGTATATTACCCTTCGGAAGGTATGTTTCACCCCTCTGAAGGGCTTTATATAAAGAAAAATTTTTAAAAAGGAGAAAAATTATGAGAGAAATGTTAATTGGAGCAGCTAGAACCTATTATATGGGTATGATTAATAAACATATAGCAAATATGGAAGTAATACTTACAAATCCTGTAGGAATTGGTGAAGATGCACACCAAGATATACAAGCTGTTATTGAAATAGAATTAGGAAAGATAGCAGACTACCATGATAAACTTGAAGTGTTACAAAAGTTTTTTGCTAAACCTCAACAACAAGAGGAGAAAAAGGATGATAAAACAAAAAAATCGTAGACATGGACTTAGTAAATATGATGCACCTTTAAGAATACAATTTGAAAAGGGTGTTATTGCTTTTAATAGAGGATTTATAAAAAGTCCTTATAATATTAATACTATGCAATATAGAGAGTGGCAAAGAGGTTTTAACTTTGCCTACGCTAAAAATTTAAAGAAAGTAAAAGAAAATGAAAATAGAAGAAGAGGTAAGGAAATTTATGGAAGATAAAAATAAAAGTATGATAACTGCAAATGCTTATCAAATGGAAGCAAAAAAGACAGCCGTATTTCCTTCTAACAAAGCCCTAGAGTATTTATCTCTAGGGTTAGTTGGAGAAGCTGGAGAAGTTGCTAATAAAGTTAAAAAGATAATACGTGATAAAAAAACCAACGTAGATGTAGCAAGTGAGATAGGGGATGTGTTGTGGTATTGTGCAATGTTAGCAGATCATTTTAATGTTAATTTAGGTAAGATTATGGAAGAAAACATATGGAAATTAAAAGATAGAAAATTACGTGGTGTTCTTCATGGAAGTGGAGACAGCCGTTAATTATTTTTTATAGAATTCTCCTGCACCACTAGGTAACTTATTTAAAATATCAAGTAGGTTAATTACATCTTCTGTGTATTTACCTTTTAAATTTAAGAGATCAGGCTCTCTTCCAAATTTAATTCTAAACTCTTCTTTTGCAGCAGATTTTTTTCTATAACTTGCACGATTATATTGTCTAAATTTTAGTTGAGTATTAAAGTTTCCTTCGTCTGTTTGTTTTAACTCATTCATTATATCTATTCTAGTGTCGGTGATCCAATCATCTACTCTTTTAGAAACTAGTTTAGGTCTATCAGGATAATCTTCTTTAAATTTTTCTAGTAGACCCTCTTGACCAAAATCTTTATTCAATGCTATTCCCATTCTATAATTAAACGCTTGATCTATTTCTGCATTATTTGTCTTTCCCATAAACTTTGAATAAGTAAATCCCATTTTATTTAATTCTATAACATAAGGTGGTGGTTTTCTAGTTAAATTAGCACCAAATAATATTTTAAAAAATGGTAGAACATTTTCAGGTATATCAGCAGTTCTTGGGTCTGCTCTAAAAGGTAATTCATCATCAAAATTTAATTTATTTGTTAGTTTACCAAATCTTTTTTGCCAAGGTCTAGAAAATCCCTCTGTAAAATTACCTACAAAATCATTATTTAAATCAGGATTTTTTTCATATTCTCTAGCCCAATCATTATATGTAGGATACATATCACCAAATTGAAAATAAGGTTGACCATATCCACTAATAATCTCACCCATGATTTCACCTAAGTTGTGCATACCATATCTAAATTCTAAATCATTTGCAGCATCTGAAGAATTTGCATAATTTACTAAATCTTCTAATATTAAATAAGAAGAACCTGCACCTCTTAAATTAGCACCAGATACTGCTTGTATTAATTCATCAAATTTAAATAATTTTCCATCTCTTTTTTCTGTGTATCTATTTATTAACTCACCAAAATATACATATGGTGTTAGTGGAAAATAAGGTCTTATGTCAAATTCATTGCCGTATCCATCACTGTGTTTATACCACTCTGAACCTCTAGAACCAAATTCTTTTTGTGTTAATGCCCATCCTGTAAATAAAAGTGTTGCTGCACCAACTGTTCCCTCTGCAATTTGTTGAAAACCTAAATCAGCAGTTTTTTGATCTCTTCCTTCTTTTTTTATTTGTTTTAATAGTCTATAAATACCTGATATTACACCACCGGGAGAATGATTGTATTGATACTCTAACGCTTTAATTGTAAATCTAGGAAAAGGGTAAACTAAAGTTAAATAGTTATTTACCATAAAATCATTTATTTGTTGACCTCTTTTTGTTTTAGGTCTAGCTGCATAAGTAAATTCTAAAGCGTCATCTACTGCTTTTGCTATTATTTCAGGTGAAACAACTTTACTTAAACTTTTTAAACCTTGTTCAGCTAATAGATCATCATAATCTATTCCTTTACCTTCAAGTTGTCTTATTAAAGATGCAGTAAACATGCCTTGTCTGTATATAGATTCTTGTAATCTATTAAATACATTAAAAGTATTTAAGACAACATCATAACCATCTAAAACATAATCAAAAGCATTATAGCCATTAGTGTGATCTTTTAAATTATGTTGACCTATATTTCTTTTAGCTATCTTATTGCTTGAGTCAATATACTGACTTGTTAAACTATAAAACTGTCTTCTTTGAGCATCTGTTCCTAAATTATCAAGAATAAATTTTGTTACATCTCTAGCTTCTCGTTGATTAAAAAATGTTTTATCTATTTGTGCAAATATAGAGCGAAGCGATGCTTTTCTATTTGGATTTAAAGTTAATTCAAGAGCAACTGTTGGAATAGCATATCCTGATCTAATAACTTGTGCTACATTATTTCTAACAGCAGTTGCTACACCTGATACTAAAGAAAGAAGTCTATTTCTTTCTGCTTTTCTAAAATGTCTCTCTTTTATACCTATAAAACCACCAACTGTTTCTAATCCACCACTTGTAGCATCATACAATTGAGTCATAAATTTACCAAAACTAGTATCTTTTATATTAAAATTTCTTGATAAAAAAGATTCCTCTGAAAGTTTAGTAGCTACGTCATCAACAGTTTTAAAAGTACCCGCTTTTCCTATAATTTTTGATAATTGAGCAAACTGTCCTAGTTTATAACCTAAATTACTTGCTTCAGAAAATAGTGCTGCGGCTAACTCTGTCTGTGTTATTCCATATTTTCCTAATATATTTGCAATAACTCCACCAGATTCGTGTTCAGCATTAGATAATATATTTAACAATCTTTCAGAAACTGTTTCATTTTTCTGTAAGGGAAGTGCTAATTCATCCATTCTATTTTTTCCAACAACACTTATAAATTTAATTTTTCCTTCTCTAACATTTTCTATAAGTTCGCCAACAGATGCAGTTGTTCTCTCTATTAAACTTGTATTTAAAGAGGGTTCATAGAGGGCTTCATCTAAAAGTTCATCGTCTGGTAATATATTTTGAGCATCTTCAGATTCTTTAATTACTTTCGAATTTATGCCTTTTACTTTTCCTTCTTTATCTCTTAATACAGATTCTTTTCCATATTTTTCTTCTATACTTTTTGCTAATTTTTCTCTTATTTCTTCGGCATCTAACTTTAATCTTTTATTTGTTGTTTGGGCATTTTTTAATTGTTCTTTTTGTACTTTTTTTAAATTTTTTGTTAATTCACCTCTAGTATTTTTATCAACACTTCTCATATCTCTATATACAGAACCTGTTGTTACAACACCTGTAGTTACTGCCGCTATAGCACCATTTGTAGCTGCCCTTTTGTAATCTATTTCATTACGTATGCCTAATTCTATTTCTGCATTTTGTACTAGTGTATCAACAAATGCAGCACCAAGAAACTCTGCACCAGCTACAGTGCCACCTGTTAGAAATGCTTTTTTAACTGCATCTTTAAATAACTCTTTTCCTGCTGTAGCTTTTGCACCCGATGTTACTGCCCTACCCACACCTGCTGTAAAAACAGTAACAGGATCAGATAAAGTAATTGCTACATTAGTGGCTGTCGTTTCACCTATATCTGCTATAACTTGTAACGCAGACATTCCTTCAAATCTTTTACCTTTTGTTAAAGTCCAAGAACCATCTTCTTCTGTAAAGAACCCACCATACTGTTCTGTTTTTTTCATAAGATATGCAGCATTTTCTAGTTGTTTAGAAAATTTCATTGCATCTTTTAAATCACCTCTTTCAAAAGCATCTTTTTCTTTTTTCTTCGTGCTATTTATCCATGCTATCTCCATACCTGCACCAATAGAATTATTTAAATTTCTATTTTGATCTAAATAGTCATCTACTATATTTTCATTTGTAGCTTCTTCGGGGAAAAAGAATGTTTTAAAAGGTATTTCAGATTCAGGTTGAAAAGTCGTTTCACCAGTATCAGTTATTATTTTTTCACGTAGTTCACGATCTAAAAAATATTTTTTAATAGCATCTACGTATTCTTTATCATTTTCTAAATCTTTAAGGGAAAGTTTTTGAGGTTGGATTTCTTGACCTTCATCATCTGTCTGAAGAAGGTTTTGCATTTGTTGTTCGATTAATATTTCAGAGGGAGTGTAAGTAGGCTTTTCAAATATTGAATCACCAAGTGCTTCAGAAGATGCACTCTTCTGTAATTGGTTTAATTCATCTGCACTTAATGGTTCAATACTAATTTGACTCATTATGTTTTCTCAGACTCTTTAATTAAAAGAGAGCTGTTTGCATCTCCACCCCAAAGATAGTATCCAGCTACACCACCTAATTTAGCACTATATATTTTACCTTTGATCATTTTGTCTAAGTTTTCTGTATCTAATTGTTCTATTTTAGCTACTAGACTTGGATCACCATTCATAGTAAGCCAATTAAAAGTTGTGTTACCATATCCAACTAACAATTCTTTCATGCCTACTACTTTTAATGAGTTCGTATTTTGAACTGCTTGAAAAGCATTTCTTAATTGACTTTGATGTAGGTTTGTAACCATTTCATATTGCTCTTTACCTGTTACACTAGTAACATTGCCTGTAGGGTCTATATCATAACCTGCAATCGCAGATGCTTGTTTAAATCCATCATTATAATTTTGTCTTACCATAGTTGTAGATAAAGTACCCATTAAATCTATTTCTCTTTGTAATTTTTGTTTTTGTAATTCAGTTACGCTTCTTGCAAGTTTTTTATCGTCTTTATCTTCTTTATAATCTTTTGCAGCTTTCATTAATTCAAAAGGTATATCAGCTGCTTTAACATCAAAAGTTGGAACTTTTTCTGTAGACTTAGGCATAGCTAAATCAACTTGCTTTCTAATATCTTCACCAACTCTAGGTTTAAATAATTTATATAATCCTACACCACTTACTAAGTCATCTGGTATATCCATCATATCTGCAGGTCTTCTTACAAATTTATTAACATACTCTGCAAGACCACGACCACCAGTTTGTGCTTGTGCATAAGGAAGAAGTTCTTTAACCTTTATACCAACTTTTTCTGATTCTCTTAAATCAGATAAATATTCTTTTGCTACTTCTGTGTTACCACCTGCAGTCGCCATAAGTTGTGCAGCGTAATCATATTTATTAACACCTTCAGCAAGTTTAGACTCATCAACAAAACTTGCAAACTGTTCAAGAATGTCTTCAACTTCTTGTTTATCTACTTCTAACTGTTCTGATCTTTCTTGTCTTCGTCTAATATGATATTGTGCAGTGTCATCAGCTAAATTTTTTGTTCTTTCAATATCATTTTTAAGCTGTTCATCTACAGCTTTAGCAGCACCTGCAATAACATCTCTAAATTTTATACCACCAAACATTATTGATCTCTCCTAGCCATTAAACCTTTTGGTTTTTCTTCTTCCTCTACAATATCTTCTTCTTTAGTTTTACTATTTTTTTTCTCTTTAGCTTTTAATTTTTCTTTTAAAGAACCTAATAAACTTTCTCTAATTCTACCTTTTTCAGGGTTTTCTAAACCTGTATCATATTTTATTTTAGCACTATCTCCTATTAACATCATCATTTCTATAAGAATAGGCATAACTAACATACCTGTATCAACAGTATGTTTTCCTTCCATAACACCACTTAACTGTATTGAGTTAGCCATAGTTGTTAAAGGAACACCCATTTCCATAACTTCAACTAACTGATCATTAAACTCTTCTGATGACATTCTTTCAGTATAATGTTCTATAACTTCATCAATAGTTGTAAACTGTGGTGGTGACTGCCAAGGAAATGAACCTAATTCAGATGTCATATGCATTCCGGGAATAGGTGCATCAAAAACAGGTTCTTTAAAGTTTGGGTCTACTTTTCTATTCTGTACCATTTAAATCCTTTCTTATATTTCTAATTTGCATAAGATGATTAACTACAGATACAAGAGGTTTTGTAGCTTCGTTTTGTTTAGACATATTATTTGTTCCTCTATTATTATCACGAGTCAACAAACCTTTATTATTGTTTTTAATAGGTTCTTCTTTATTAAGATTTTTATTTATGTTCATGTATAATAAAGTTGAAGGATTACGCATTGCCATATTCAATACTCCTTTTATTTCTTATAATATAGTCCATAATTTTTCTTGTTGCCCATTTAAATATTGGTTTATTTTTTATAAATTTAGCATAACTTTCACCATGCCTATCATATAAATTTACAAACCATTTAGGTGCATCATATCTTAACCAAGTTCTAAATACAAACCATTTAGGATTATTTTTACCATAAACTTCTCTTGCAACCCAACAGAACATACCACTTATATAAGCACTTCCTAATGTTCCAATCAAACCACCTAACGCTTGTCCAGCAGTTGAACCTGATGCCATTGCTTGTACTGATTTTTGTGCATCAGCAGATATTTCTGCTGTCGCTATTGTTACCATTCTATCTAACTCGTTTTCAGCACTTTGCCAAGCATACTTCATTGTATCTCCATAATAACTCCACAAGTTGTCATATGCTTGTTTAGAGATACCTAATACAGCATTTGCATTTATTTCATTTGCTCTGTTTACAGCAGCTGTATCGGCAGTAGCTACTTGTCTTCTCCACTGTGCATTGTTTTGTGCTATCACAAGTTGATTTTGTGCATTAAATTGATCTCTTTGATTATCTATTTCTGCATTAAATCTTTCTTGTGCATTTTCTTGACCTGCATTAAACTGTTGTTGTGCATTATATTGTGATGCATTAAACTGTGATGCTTGTTGTCCTAAATTAGCAAAAAACTGATTTGTTTGATTTTGAGATGTAGCATTAAATTGTTGTGCAGCAAACTCTTGTGCTTGATCTGTAAACAATGCTTGTGTTCTTTGTTGTCCTTTAAATAACTCTGTTTGCTGTTTATTACTTACATTAGTCATTTCAAGTTGTAAAAAACTTTGTGCTTCTTGCACAGCAGCTTGTTGTCTATTATTTAAATTAGACATATCTAAGTTTGCTAAAGCAGATGCTTCTGCCATAACCATAGCTTGTCTATTTGATAAATTATTTAAATCCATAGTATTTGCATTACGAGAATTTTCTAGTGCAACTTGTTGTTCAGCAGTAAAGTTCATATTAGCTATATCACTTATCTTACTAGCATTTTGTACTCTAGCTTGAAATGCTTGGTCAAACTCTTGACCCATAAAAGTAGCACGTTGTTGAGCAGCCAACATTGCTCTCTGTTGTCTATTACTTAAATTTTGTGCTTCAAAACTTGCTATTGTTTGTGCATCGGCTGATGCTATGGGTAAAGCTGATTCTAGAGCAGCTTGTATCATGGCTTGACCTGCCATAGAAGATGCACCTAAACCTCTTGCCGCCATTGCCGCTTGTACACCTCTTAATGCACCCGCAGCCCAAGCAGGAGGATTTGTAGCATCAAAGTTATCTGTTAGTTTTGCTAACTGTCCTTGTACTGTTGCTTCTTCACTTGGTTTTGTTTCTGCCGCTTGTATTTGTTCTGTAAACTTTGCAGCTTTTTCTGCATTAGCTACACCACTAATTAACTCACCTGCTTGTATTTCTCTCTGTACAGGGTTTTCCATTTTTGTAATTTTGCCTTGTGCGGCTTCTAAATCAGTTACAGCAGATTCTGTTTGTTGAGCAGCTATAACTTTTGCACGAGGATCATCTGGGTTTGTTTGTGCAGCTTGTGTTGCATCTAAAGCAGTTTCTACTTTATCTGAGACAGCTTCAGATTCTACAGTTTTTGTTTCATCAACTTCTTTTTTTCTGTCTTCATCTGTAATAGTATCAGCTTTTTCTACTTTAGCTTTTGTAGTACCTGCG
>CEUT01019544.1_pt1 | contig 22398 bp, 29 predicted proteins | sample 531401 | NCBI WGS metagenome assembly CEUT01 (sample SAMEA2622821, study PRJEB7988) | marine metagenome | biome: marine biome (ENVO:00000447); feature: surface water layer (ENVO:00002042); material: "saline water (ENVO:00002010), including plankton (ENVO:xxxxxxxx)" | depth 5 m | reverse complement strand
CCATATTTAAATCTTGATAAATTGTTAACCCAACTTAACCAATTCATATATGGTAAGTGAGTCAAGTTTTCCATTTGTTCTTCATTTTCTATCTTTCTACCCATTGATGGAGCGAATATATTTTCCTCAAACTCTTGAGCTACAATGTAAGAATCAAAACCACCATACCATCTAACCATGTTACCACCAATGATTACTCCATCTCTAGCATCAGGATTAACAATATGTGGTTCTATCTTATCTGTAATCATTAATGATTTGTTTTGAAATACATTTTCTTTTCCTGTCAACCCTTTATAATACTCCACATCAATTTGATTGTGTGCGAATATTACATCCGTTTCCATTAATGTATTGTAAAACCATATCTGTTGATGTAATGGATAATCTTGGAAATACCAATGAGGACCTTCCTGCATAAATCCTATCTTTTTACAAACTCTTTTCATTTGACTAATTAAATCAAATTGCATTAAATCTTCAATCTTTGTTTTTGGTATTATTACTATACCCAAATCAAGTTTTTCATCTAAAGCTGATGGTATGTTAAAAACTGGAAAATGTTGAGCATCAAGTCCAACATACCAAGCATACTCTGTTCTCATATTATCAAAGTCTCTTGGTATTTTACCAATAAAATTTGATTCACTAAAAAAAGCTATATTCATATTAATATTCCTCATTTAAATACTCTAAATATTTTTTTAATCCCATCTTTAAAGTATTTTTTGGTTTCCATTCAGGTAAAAATTTACTTGAGTCCGCTTTAGTATAGGCTTGATAACCTTTAGGAACAACTGATTCATCAGCGTAATAATATTTTACGTTAAGTTCGTTACATATTTCCTCATACTTATAAGAATTTCCACTCCCAACATCATACACTCCACTTTCACATTTTACCGCATGTAGATTAGCGTCGACCACATCACCAACATAAATAAAATCTCTACTTGGATTTACAGGAAATATACCAAACATTTTTGAAGAATGTATTCTCAACACCAATGATTGCATACTGTCTTTATGTTCTTCACCTGGACCGTAAACATTAAAATACCTTAATGCGACAAAATTCTTAACAGTATTCAATCCATATTGTTCTGCTAAATATTTAGACCAAGCATATATGTTTTCAGGTAATTCTCCATTACCATATATCGCAGATGATGATGAGTACACTACTTTTTTATCATATTTTTTAGCTAAATCAAATAAAACTTTACTAAAATAAAAGTTATACTTTAGCATTTTATTATAATCTTGAAGATTTACATCAGAAATAGCACCCACATGAAAAATTACATCTGTCTTTGAAACCATTTCCTCTAAATTTTCAGAGTAATCTTTGATTGAAAAATCTACGTTAATTAAATCCACATGATGTCCTTGTTTTTCTAACTCTGATAACAAGTTAGCACCCACAAAACCATCAGTACCTGTTAATATACATCTCATTTATTAATCTCCCTAAATACATCTTTGAATGTAAAAAATTTGTCTTGATTATTTTTTAATTTAGCTAAATTCATTTTAGATATATTACACAATATTTTCCACCATTCACCTTTTCTATTATCACAAAAACCCATTGGGTTATCTTCATTTTTAATATATAATCTTTTTTGTGGATGTCTTCTGTTGTGAACTCTCAAAACATTCTTGACAGCATACTGAACAAAAGTATCTCCACAAATTAATTTCGCCATATCAGCAAAACTTGTATCTTCACCACTACATAATAAAGCGTGAGGTATATTCACACCCGCTTTAATTAAGTCTGATGATATTACTAAACAAGACCCATCAAACTTTGGTTCTTTTAAAATTCTAATATCTAATTCATCATACCTATCATTTATTTCATTCATAGTTTCAAGTGTCATATATGATTTTGGACTCTCTGGTGCATTTAAATTCCACTCTTCAGTATCAACAAATGGTAAATCTGTCATGTCCACATGTTCTAATTCTTTCCAACCACTATCCCACATTTTTCTATATGCAAAAGTTAATACGAATCTGTTTACCCCGTTACTCTTTGAATATTCACTAATAGATTCAATTATACTTAAAGTTTCTTTTGGCCATAAACTATCGGTTTCACCCCACAAAACAAAGTCGACTTTGTCACACCAATTATAATTAAAATCTCTTCTGTATCCAGCTATGTTATAAACATCGTGTGTATCATTTTTTTCATCAATATATATGTTAGAAACACCAGTGTCTTTTAATCTTTTTACTTGGTTTTTAAACTTCTCATTTATCTCATCCATAGATATTTTATTGACATCAACCTCTTCAAAATATTGAGATATATTCCAACAGAAATGAAAATTCAAATTATTTTTGTTCTCTATATCTTTTACCACTTGTATACAAGAGTCTATATATTCTTTAAACATTTCTATTTCATAGAACATTACCATAACACCAATTGAATATGTATTTTTTAATTTAATCATTTTTTCTCCAATATATTTGTGGTTGAATAGTCACCTACTCTATCAAAAAATATTAACTTGTCAGCGTGTTTTTCACCAATTACTTTTTTACCTTTCCAGTCAGAACCTATTACCATTATAGATGGATGTAACCATTTTAAAGTTCTTTCAAGTTCTGTAGTGGAATCGAATGGAATAACTTTATCAATATATTGTATTGATTGTAACATAAACATTCTATCTTGTAAATTGTTTATAGGTCTATTCTTACCTTTATCTTTTCTTACTTTTTCATCCGTATCAATACCAACAATCAATTCATCACCCAAAGACTTAGCGTATCTAAATAATTCGATATGACCCCTATGTAGTACATCAAAACATCCATTAGTCCATATTTTCATTTTGACTATCTCCTTTCCACACTCTGTAACTATCTTCATCAAAGTGTTGTGTTGATACTTCAAATATAGTTCCATCCGTTAAGGCTTCTATCTGATGTGGTTGTCCAACTCTTTGCCTAACCACATCACCAACTTTTAGTTTTTGTTCGTGTACATCAGCATTTTCTGTATCTATCCATCTGTAAAGAAATTCACCTTTGTCTACATACCAAGTTTCATCTTTAATTAAATGATAATGCATTGAAAACTTACAACCTTTTTTAAATATTAAAAGTTTACCACAATACATTTCGTTATTTTCAATAATGATTTCTTCACCCCATCCCTTTGGAACTTTACAACCTTCACACACTTTTGGTTTAATTTGGTGACCCATTATATCTCCTCAATTCTTTTTGTTTTGTCATCTATGAACAAATCCCAAGATGGTTTCTTTTGTGTTTCTATCCTTGTGTGTTTACAACCCCACTCTTTCAATTGTTTTTTGGTTAAGTCACTCCAATCAACACCCGTCGCTCCACCACGAGCTGTCCAATAAACTATCTCATGACCCTCATCATAAAATTTATTTATTTTATCTATTTGTTCTTGTCTTGGTACAGCTAAATTGTAATCTCTCGTGTACCTTGTACCTGAATTTTCTCCCAAAGTACAAATTGTCTCATCTATGTCTACATATATTGTCATAATTTTCATATTGTTGCCACTCCATGTTTTTGAACTACTATTGTTGCACACTCTTGTGCATAATTTATTGATTTTTTAACATTAAAACTTTTAAGATATTCACAAACAAAACCAGACATAAAAGTGTCTCCGGCTCCTGAATAATCTTTTACCCCATCAACTTGAGGTACAGGATATATTATGTCTTTGTATTGACAACCATCTGAACCTTTAGTTATGATTAAACTACTACTAAGTGTTTTTTCATCGATGTATTTTTTTGTTTTTTCATACTCCACCTCATTTATTTTAACAAAATCTACACCATACATCCAATCACCTAAAATTTTTTTTGTATCTAAAAAAACATTTGAATTATTATTTATCAAATATTGTATATCTTTTTCTGACAAAAATCCTTTACAATAATCTGAAATAATTAATCCATCAAATTTATAATTACCATATGTATTATTTTTTACTTTTTTAAGTTCATCTGAATCAATCTTATCTGTATAATCATCCTCATCAACTCTTAACATGATTGAATTTGTTTTATCATCTATATATCTTGATTTAGTTATATTGTTAGGATTAGTTATTATTTGAACATCAACATTCATAGTTTTTAAATTTGCAAGTACATTCCTAGCCATACCACCGTTTTTAATTTTTTTAATAGGATTAAAAACAGGAACTGGAGCCTCTGGACTTAATCTATCACATCTACCATAAATATGAATATCAGTGCAACTATCTCCTATCACTAATACTTTATTCATTCCACCATGTCTCCTCATATAATTTAACCTCAACTATATTGTTAAAATCAATCAATCCAGTACCGGTATCTCCTTGTCCAACACGAGTAATATCGGTTTTTATATTATCATCTACTTTATTCCAAAAATTTTTCATTGATTGATTAAAATGAATATCATCATAAATGATAAACCCCTTATATTTATTATCTCTTAAATATTCATAAACTTTTAATTCAAAATTACCATTGTGAGCTGTATCTAAAAATATAAAATTAGATTCTAAAAGAATTGACTCTTGTTTTAAATCAAAAATATTTCCAACCCTTCTTTCAACATTGTTTGGTAATTCACAACCAAATTTATGAGAAGTAACATCATAACTGATAATTTTGTTTTTAGGATTGGTAGACAACGCTAAACAACTTAAACCATGATGTGTACCTAAATCAATAATTAAAGTGTCATTTAATTGTTTAGAGATAGACGAGAGTAATTTATAGTGAGTGACACCAGCATCATAGTTTATAACTGGTTTCATATCATCTCTTGAAATTTTATCAATTAAATGTGATAAATCAATTTCTTTAATTTCATTAATATTTATTTTCATTACCAACTAACCTCCCAATCTTTAAATTCGTCCGCAATACAATCTATTTTATAATCTTTTCTACCACCAACATTTTCTTGTATGATATTTTTTGAAGTATTTCTAATACCATTCAACCCATGTGTCAACAATAAATTCTCTCCAGCATTAATTCCATTTCTCGCTTCAGATTCATTATGCCATATGTGAAGATTCATTTGTGACAAAACTACTATAGCTCTAATATCTTTACCACTTAACTTTACATTTTCATCTTTTAATATTAAATCTATATCGTGAACAATGTCTTTAATTTCTTGCGAGTATTCTTTTTTATGTTCTGTAATAAAAACCTCTTTTAATTGAATTATAGATAATCTATCTATAAGTTCAGCTAGTGTTGGTAGGTATTTTCTTTTGTTCATTTAAATATTTCCTTTATGTGATTAATTAGTCCTTCATAGTTTCTTGTATTATCTTTCCATTTTTCAAAATCATCAAAAAATGGATAAATTGGTGCATTAGACAATTTTTTAATATATGCATTATCATTTTCTAAATATCCTGGTCTTAACTCTTGAGCCTTTAATGTATAAATAATTGTTGGTTTATTAAAAGCAGCACAAAATTGAGAGCCACCACCATTTATTGACACGAATCCCTCTGTTTCAGAAAACAACATTAAATTTAATGTGCTGTAATCAAAATCATATTTTTCATACAAATCATTCATATTTATTACATTATCAAAATATTTACACAATTCATAATCATTTACAATTCCGACCCCATCTACATTAGCCTCTAATCTCATGTCAGTATTTAATGTTTGAACTTCATTTTGGTCAAGAGTAAACTCTGTGTTGTTAGGTCTTTTATAAATAACATTATACCCTTTTTCAGAAAAATAATCAAAAATATCATATAGATTTTTTATATCAAAATATCTGTATGGACGAAATCCAAATTTACCAGGCTCTATGTTAAATATATTGTTTACCACAACAAATGGTTTTAAATCATCAAATAAATTGGTTTTATAATGTTCATGATATGGTGGTGATTCCCATTGAGAGTAATCCAAAACACCATTTACGTTGTCTTGTTGTTCTTTTGTTAATTCACTATAATCTTTACCCATCACAGCCTCAGCGTTGTGGTGAATCCACTTGTTTGGTATATCCTTTAAAGCTTGTTTATTATCTAAAGACCTAAACTCAAATCCCTCCTCCACTTTATCTGTGAAATAGTAAAATGGTTTCATACCTTTACATACCACAACTTTTTCTAATAGATTATTTTTATGTAACCAATATACATAGGGTAACGCTAAAACTATTTCAGAGGCAAATTCTGGATTTGTTTCAACTATTTTTTTCATTGTTCCTCCAATTAAGAAGATTATTTAAGTCCTGTTGATAATCTTTCCCTTCTTTTCCACCCTTTACAAGTAAATTTTCGTTTCCAGGTCCTCCCTTTATAGCTCTACCTCTACCCTCTTCATGCGTTTCATCTATTATAGACCAATTATCTTTTTCATTGGAATAAAATCTTGACAATTGATGTACTTCATAATCTGGTTTAATTACTTTTATACCAGCATCTTGTGCTAACCAAGCTAAGTACACATCACTTCCAGTCCAAGTAGAAACTCTTTTAGTAATTTCAAACCATTTTCTGTTTATTGATGGCATTGTTGGCCAGAATTTACCTCTGTCTTCAACTGGTTGTGTCATAATTAATAAAGGTTCATTCAAATGAGGTAGTACAGAATCAACTAAAATTTCATCCCAACCAGAAGTTGAACAAAACATATCATCTGAAACATATATTATTACATCCCCATCAGTTTGTTCCGCAATTAGGTTTTGATATTTATATATGTGAAAATAACCAAATCTCTCAGTTGTTATTACTTTATAATCTATACCAGTTTGAACTATCATCGGATGTATTCTTTTTATAGTTTCAAGTGTTTCGTAATCATCATCATCAACACAAAAAACACACTCAACATTAGATTTGTTTTTACAATTTGATAAAAACGATGATAAGCTATATACAAACTCAGCTGTTCTTTTTCTTGTTATCCAAGTTAAATTTATTTTCATACTCTTTCTCTCCAGTATTGTAACAAATCATCCCAAATGTCATTCATCTTTTTTTTAGGTTTCCAATTAAAATGATTTCTAAACTTTTCAGTAGATGGTATTTGTAATGTTATATCTGTTGGTCTTAATCTATCTTTATCTAGAACTTTTACAAATGGTTTATCTGATTTTGAAATCATAGAATCAAGAGCATCACCAACTTTACAAGTTTCATCACCACCTATATTATAAATCTCACCATACTTATCACTTTCTGAACATAACCAATATGCTTCGATAGCGTCCTCTATGTGACTATATGTTCTTATCGAATCTAAATTTCCATGTTTAACCACATAATTACCACTCTTCTCACCTTTAGCGATTTGATAAGCAAATGATGATACAGCAAATTCTTTACCTCTCCTAGCACCTTCGTGACTAAACATTCTCGTGGTTATAATTTTCATACCAAATGCTTTATGATAATATTGTGACATCAAATCGTGTCCAACTTTTGATATTGAATATGGATTAGCAGCTCTGATGGGATTAGTTTCTTTAATTGGTATTTCATCTTCTTTTGGCATACCATACACTTCACTTGTTGACACACTTACAATTGTTGGATTAAATTCATTTGTTTTTATAGATTCAAATAAATGAGTAGTTCCCAAAACATTTGTATGTAAGGTGATGATTGGATTTTTAAAACTTGATTCTGGAAAACTCTGTGCTGCAAAGTGAAATACTTTGTCAGGTTTAGATAATTTAACAGCTCTATCTACACTAGCATAGTCCACTAAATCTCCACCATATAATGTAACTCTTGGATTGTCAATTAGATGGTCGATATTCTTTGTATCTTCCATCCATCTTTTAAATCCAAATACTTTGTCATTTGTGTTTTTTAAAATATAGTCAGCCATGTGACTACCAACAAAACCTGTTATTCCTGTGATGAATGTATTCATTATAACCTTTTTCCTTTGTATATATAAATATATAAATTCAAACTAAAACCACCTATATTTTTAATTTTTTTGCTGAATATTTGTAATAACCAAACCTACCATCTGGTTTAAATTCAGCTTTCATTCTACCTTTACCAATGTAACCATCAACAAAATCATCAACTGAATTTATTCTAATGTCAATTGAAACTCTTGTGTCTTTTTTGCGTGGTTGATTCGTATGTAAACACAACGAGTTAAAATAATAAATTTTTGATAAACTTGATTCAACTTTATTTGATAAATCATCCAACAATGAATTAAAAGATTTTTTATTTATCGCATCATATGTTAACTTATCCCAATCATTTTCATAAATGTCCAACAATTCTTTACTATTTTTTAAGTTAAGAACTGAAAATCCTGTATCATTATTTTTTGTCAAAGAAAACCACATGTTTGTTTCTTGTGGTGGATGACCATATTGACAATCGGTATGATATCTTGGATAATGATGGGCATTTTTTGAATTTGGAAAATGGACTCTTATTGTTGGATTTGATTGAAAATAAAAATCATAATCAAAAACCTCTTCGTAAAGATAAACAATAAACTGATGATACAATCTTAAAAACTCTTCATCAGTTTCATACAAAAACTCAGAAAATTTATTAACGCCTGAATTAAAATCATAGTGTTTATGTTCTTCATCAACTACGTTGTGTAGTTTCTCTAATTTAAAATCTGACGTTTTAGTTAAATTTTTACTTTTAATTAGTCTGACAATATCGTTTCTAAATTTAATATTCCAATCAGTATCTATTTCATTCATACTATTTATCACTATAGTAATCACCCCATTCAACTAAAACTGTAGAACCATCTCTATTATAGGCATCTTTAAATGATTGAAATATTTGTTTAGGTTCTATTAATTCAACTACTTTGACATCCGTTAACATACTTTTTAAAGCTTCAGTAAAATCTTGAGTGTGTTGTGAACCACCATCAATTGGTTTTTTAGCTCCAACAGCTACTCTTACAATCACTTTAGGTATTAATTTATTTTTTGTCATCTCTTTCATCTTATCTATATGGTTTACTAATTGATTGATTGACAAAATCATAAAATTAAATCGTGGATAAATTGATATTGGAATATATCCTTCAAGAGAAAGTCCAGCACACATACCCATCTGAACTTCTTCTATTACGGGTAATTCTACAAGTTTATTTTTTGGAACATCACCTAAAGTTCCTGATATTGCATGACCAGAAAAAGCTGTAGCTTGTCCTAAAAAAAGTGTGTTTTCTTTTTCACCTAACCATTTCATTGATTTTATTAACTCTTCTTTGTATCTCATCTTATCTCCTTAAAAGTTTACCCAAGCACCAGTACCATGATGTGGATATCCGTTTTCATATCTATAATACACAACATCATCTGGAACATCTTGTCTTTTACCCCAAGCCGCGTCCGTTGGTGTGTGAACACTTAAATTGTTATCTTCAATAACAAATTGTAATGGTAAATCAAAGTTTTTAGCATACTTGTATGATTCGTGAAACACACCAGTTTCAAATGTCATATCACCTATGAAACACCAAACTTTTCTTTCAGAACCCTTTCTTTTCAAAGCCATAGCACTTCCTAAAGCTATAGGGATAATACCACCAACTATAGCGGAAGAATAGAACTTTGGTTTATCACTACTCGTAGCCATACTACGACCTTCAATTATTTCTTCAGTTAATTTTTCTCTATCAAATCCATGTAATAAAGCATGATAGTGATTTCTCCAAGCAGAAAAAACCCAATCATCTTCGTGAATGTATTGGAATATTTCTATTAATTCATCCTCATTATCTTTTGATAAATGAATTGGTGCTGGTATTTCACCAGCTTCATATGTTTCTTTAATGTTTGTTTCAAAAGAAATAAGTTCTTCTTTTGTAATTTTTACATCTCTAACTTTTTCTAAATGTTTTGGTATTTTAATCATATTTAACTCCTGTTGAATGAAACTATAGTAAATCTGTTGTTTTTAGCGTAGTGTGTTATTGGACTTATAAAATGTGGAAATCTAAATTTCTTCATATCATGAATAACTATTCTGTTAAACTTTGGGAATATAGATAACAACTCATCATCTTTTTGTCCAATATGAAGTATTCCACCCCAATCCCAACACCAATTTTTGTTACAATAATAAACACAACCAATTGAACCAGCATAATCATCAATGTGTGTTCTAAAAAAATCCCCTTCACCATGAGAGTAACATCTCACATCATAAAGATTTAACTTCTCATTAGACAACTCATTTATTTTTGGTTTAAAATATTTATCAAAAATAAGTTTTGTCTCTTTTTCTAAATTTTCAGAACGACTAAACCTAGCCAAATATTCTTCATCTGAACTTGGAAAATATTCTGAATTCATTTTAAATACATGTTTATAATGGTTTTCTCTAACTTGATTTATTTTCTCCCACTCTGTTTCTTCTTTAAACAATGTTTCAATGTCATTAGCTATGTCATTAGGTAAAAAATTATCTATCACACAATAACCATTTTCTAAAAAATTATTTTTCATTTAAGTACCAATCAATTGTTTCTTTAATTCCTTCTTCAAATGTGTATTTTGGTAAAAACCCTAACTCATTTTTTATTCTATCAACACTAACCATTCTAAATGGAATAGTCGTTGGTTTAGATTCATCGTAATAAATTTCAGGACTTAAATTAGAATGTTTTACAATACAATCAACTATCTGTCCAACAGTTACAGCACTACCATTACCTAAATTATAAGGTTTCATTGAAACACCTTTTTCTAAAACCAATAGAGCTCCTCTAACTACGTCTTTTACATATAAAAAATCTCTAACCACATCAGGTGTTCCCCAAACCTCAAGTGGGTTTTCTCCACTAAGAACTCTGTTTATCAAAGCTGGAACAACATGACAAGTTTTTGGATTGAAATTATCATATGGACCAAATATTGCAGTTCCTCTTGTTAGTGCTATTTTCATATCTGATATATTAGATACATGCTGCATCATTTTTTCTCTGTATCTCCTCATCCAACCATAACCATAATAAGATTTATATGGTTCATCATCCCAAAACTCATCTTCTTTTATTGGATACCTTCTATCAGGATAACCAGTAGAACTATTTAAATCTAAATAACCTTTAACATTAGATTTATACGAGGCTTCCAATACATTACCTGTAACTTTTATGTTCTGCATAGACACCTGTAAGTCAGTAGCCACATTAGATGGATGACATATCATACCTCCAGAATGAATCACATAATCAGCTCCCTCTACTAACCTAAAACAATCATCTATGTTTTCTAAATCAATATTTTCTAAAACCTCTACTCTGTCATCTGAAATTTGTAGTGGTCTTTTATGTGTATGAGTTCGAACAATAGCTCCCTTTTCTAAAAGTTCTAACAAATAATGAGAACCTACAAAACCACTTCCACCTGTAACTACTACCTTTTTATCTTTAAAGAACATTTAATTTCTCCTTATACCATTCTATTGTTTTTATTATACCATCCCTCAATGATGTTTTTGGATAAAATCCATATGAGTTGGCTTTCTTCATACTCATTAATCTTTTCATATCACCCATTGGTTTGGTAGTATCCCACACAAGTTCCTTTCCAAAATATTCAGATATTATTTCAGCTATTTCTTTTATTGTAACACCAGTTCCACTACCCAAATTTACAGGTTCTGTAACTTTGTTTTCTACCATGTGAATCATACCTTGAGCGACATCCTCTGAGTATATCAAATCTCTTATTGGTGAACCATCTCCCCACACTTCAATCTTATCATTTTCCATAGCTTTTTTAATTAGTGATGGGATAACCATTGACCACTGTCCAAAATTATCATCTATACCATAAACATTAGCTGGTCTTACGATTGAACAACGATTCCAATCATATTGTTTCATATATGCTTTAACATTCATTTCACCTATTCTTTTTGCCCAACCAGCGTACCAATCATTCTCTGATGGAAATGTTTTCCACACATCATCTTCAACAAACACTTCAGTCGGGTGATAAACACCGACTGAACTTGTGTATAAAAACCATTCAACCCCAGCGTTATAAGCAGCTTCAATCATATTCGCATTAAATTGTATCATGGGGACACTAAAACTAGCTGGTTCTTCCATACATCTTTGAGGTGAACCTTTAATACCTGCTAAATGAAAAACATAATCCATACCCTCACAAACTTCTTTACAAGTTTTTCTATCTCTTAAATCATTTGGTAAATCTGTGGTATAGACATTAGCTAACTTATGTTCAAGTAGTTCAACTAATCTTTTACCAATCATCCCATTAGCACCAGTGACTAATATATTTTTATTTTTAAATGTCATCATTAGTTTTGTCTCCTAACATTTCTGAAATACAAACCCTTCTCCATCTACTACCTCTATCATAACCTCCAAAATTTTTATGTGTTTCATCAGTTATTCCATATAGTACACAATCACTTGGTTGTATGTCCAACTTTTTACATATTTTTATTTGTTTATCTCTAAATTTGTTTTGATTATAATCAGGTTGAAAATTATTACAAATATCATATCCTACACCAGCTGATATTTTAGAAACCATTCCCATACTTGTAAACACATCAACTGTGTCATCATTAAAATCTTTTTTACATCTTAAACCAATTCTTAATCTGTGAGTACCATAAAATGCTTTACTTAAACTAAATGAAACTCCTTTTATACAATCTCTGTCTAAATTAAAATCAATGTCTCTAGCGATAGAATAATAAGCACAATCAATAAACACTGGAACATTTAATTCATCACAACTATTCAAAATATCTTGAGTATCAGGATGTTCAGCACCATAATCACTAAATGGTAAAGATATTATCACAGCATCATTTTTTCTTATTTTATCATCTTCTAAATACGCCCACTCGTGATTATTTCTCCAACTTAGTGTGTGATAGAGAAAATCACCCTTAAAACATCTCATTCTTTTTGTCTTGTTTTCAGCATAAAAGAAATCAAATGATTGAGATGTACCATGTACAAAACCTAAGTTATTAAATTTATCTAATCCTGATAGATTATTTAATTCACTTGATTTTATCCACTCATAATATGTGTTCATAAATTTAGTCAATATGTTTTCATCATAAAGATATTTGGAATCAACAGACTTTTTTATAAAATCATAGACTTCTGAATGTTGTACACCTAAATTTTTTCTACCGTTAAATGTCATTTAATTTCCTACATAAATCAATTATTTGTTCTTTTTTTAACTCTGGATGATTACCAATGTATAATCCATAATTATGAATATGGTCAGCGTTATCTAAATTGTCACATATTTTAAAATCATATTTCTCTAAATATGGTTGTCTAGCTTGATTACCACCACCAGCAGTTCCAACTCTAAACTCAACCTTTTCTATATCTAACAATTTACAAACTTTTTGCATATATTCAAAGTCTTTTTTTCTTAAAATTAAAGGTAATGCAAAATTACTATTTCCTTCTCTAATGTAATCTGTGAAAAATTTGTTAGAATCAAGAGTGTCTAACCATATTTCTAAATTTTCTTTTCTACACTCTATGTTATAATCTAGTCTATCCATTTGAGATAATCCTAAAACAGCATTAAGTTCTTGATTTCTTACATTATAACCAGGAACAGCAAATGTAAATAAAGGATTGACATCATTATATTTTTTCTTATATTCTTGTTGTAATTTAGGTGAAGCTTCTCTTGTCATTCCATGAGACCTATATAATTTAGCGTAATCATATAATTCGTCATCATCTGTACATACCATTCCACCCTCTATTGATGTTATATGGTGTCCAAAATAAAATGAAAAATTAGATACATCTCCAAAGTTACCAACTCTTTTTCCATTGTAAGTTGCTCCGTGTGCTTCACAACAATCTTCAATCAAGAATAAATCATATTCATTCGCTATGTCAATAATGGTTTGATTTATAGCGTTAAATCCAAGACAATGTACTAGTGTAATACCAACAGTGTTCTTAGTTATCGCAGCCTCTATCGTATCATATGTTATTGACATATTATCAACTGAAACATCTACAAACACAGGTGTGAATCCAAGATTGACTAAAGGTGATACATCTGAAACCCATCCCAACGGTGGTGTAATAACCTCTCCTAATCCTTTTTTTTCTTTCATTATTGAAGCCATAATGTAATTAGCGGATGCACCAGAGTTTACATAAACACTATGTTTACAACCTACCCAATCAGACCATTGTTTTTCAAACTCTTTTACTTTTTCACCATTGGTAAATCTAACTCCATCTGTATTGATAAAGTCCGTTAGTGTTTTTTTATCCTCTTTTGTTATACTATCGTTTATAAGTTGCCATTTAAAATTCATTATGTTCATCCTTATTTGTTTTATTTGTTTTTAAAAAATTAATTATGTTTTGATATGATGTTTTATCTAAACTTGGTAACAACTTCACTAATTCCCTATTGTTAGAAATCGGTGTTAAATATGTAAAATTGCCAAACTTAACTTTTTTATTTAATTTAGAGGACAATTCACCTAAAGTTATATAATCTGAAGCCACAAAATCATATGTTCCATTTATTTTATTGTCGATACAAAATTTTATAAAATTAAAAATATCTGTATGTGTTATATAACTTAAATTAGAATCTGCAGATAAGGACAATTGTGGATTTTTTTCTCTCAACATTTTTAAAGTGTTGTTCATTTTCATATCTGAACCTATTAGTGAGGAGCATCTTAGTATTGTTGGATTGTTAGCTTTTTTTGTCACCACAGACTCACAATATAGTTTTGTGTGTTTATATAATGAATCGGATTTAGATTTAACTAAAATTGATGACAGATAAAAAAATCTTTTATGATTTAAATTTAACAACTTATCTGTAAATAAAATGTTGTTTTTATATTGATTATAGTAATCAACCTCTTTTGTCTTTGATTCAGAAAATGCACAATGAATGATAGTATCAAATTTTTGATTAGAATTAATTATGGAATCTTTATTGTTTTTATTTAATCCAACACAATCCAATTTATTATGAATAAATTTACCCAATCCACTATCAACTCCTGTTACCAAGATATTTTTATACATTGAATCTACACTCTCCTCTTAAATGTAGTGCATTCTCTAAAGGTAATCCAGTTATGTGAGCGGTAAGTTTTGGTGTCAATCCTGCGTTTCCAGTGGTATGATACATACCATAATCCCAAGTAAATATGTCACCAGCTTTCCATTGACTTAAAACATTGTTACCAATTTGTAAAAAGTGTCCCCAGTCCCAATCTTCCAACACTATTAAGTACCTTTTTATATTTTTAATTTCAGAATCTAATAACTCAATACCTTGTTTTTTATATTTATTTACCACACCTTGATATGTATCAAAGTGCCAAGGATTTATTTGTCCAGGGTCTTGTCTAAACAAAGCTACAGAATAATTATCTAAACCACTCATATCTGCCATTTTGTTGAATATTTCAGGAACTTTATCACTATTGAACAATTGATATTTTTTAGTGTTGTGTTTAGTGTATCCAGCATCAATATGTTGTTGTTTACCCCAAGCTAGATTGTGAACATCCATTGGTTTATCTTTATCCTCTTCCCATATATCTATTGCGGTTTCTGGTTCTCCCCATTCAACATCTCTTATATGTTGAGAAAAGTCCGTAACAAATCTTCCAACATATTGATAATCAGTTGATTTTATCATAGGATTATAATGCCAATCACCTAGTGATTTTTTATAGTCTAGTAATGTTTTATTTTTCATTTATTTATCTCTTTTTTGTAAAATTGGATTATCAATTGGCCAATCTATATTTAATCTTTTATCATTCCATTTAATTGTAAATTGGTCTTCTACATCAGGATACTTTCCCTCATAAGCCCATTTATAACTAAAAACTGAATTATCACTTAAAACTAAAAAACCATTTCCCACACCAGGTGGAACTAACACCATTTTTCTTCTTCTATCATCTAATATCATACTCTGATGTTGTAAATATGTTTTAGAGTCTTTTCTGTTATCTACTAATATAAAGAACAATTGGCCAAATAAACAAGTAATTAATTTATAAGATTTAAAATCTCCGTGAATACCTCTTAAAACATTCTTTCTTGAAGTGGATACTTTATCGTGGTTAAATTCTACATCATATGGAAATTCATCTTTTTTCCACGTTGTCCATAAATCACCTCTGAAATCTGTGAATACATCTGGTTCTATTATTTTGACATCATTAATCATATTTTATATTGTTTTTTTATTCCACATATTATTTTTCCACACATCTACTTTTGAATAATCAAAATCATTTAATTGATAATTAACCCAATCAGCAGCGTAAGGTCTATCATTGTCTTGAACACCAGCGTATGCACATATTCCTGAACCGACATTTATAAATATCGCATCAGTATATTTTTGCATACGATGCATAAGTGCCATCCCAGCGTGTCCAATTCCAATTAAAAATATTTTTGATTTTGATTTTGATAATTGTTTCTCAAGAAGTTCATCGGCATAATCTATTTGGTCACATAAATATCTTTGTGGCATTTTAATATAGTCTGTAAACCCATTAAATTTAAGGTAATCTAAATATTCTTGTTTACCACATAATTCTTTTATTAAGTCTAATTTTACATCAGCACCAATTAAACCTATTTTTCCATCAAAAGTTTCTGTAAACCATTTGTTATAAACCATACCAACAACATAATCACATAAAAAATCTGGTTCTTTGTTAAAAATCTTTTTAAAATTTTCATAATCGTGTGGATGTAAATTCATACCATGATAGTCACATTTAAAAACACCATCGCGAAATGGTGTTAAATCTCTATCTGATACATTAGAATCACGTTTACCAGGTGAAACACTTCCAACTTGGTGATTAGTTAACCAAAAATATTCTCCATCAGTAAACTTGTAAAAAGTTTTGTTTTCATTATTTTTAACTAAAGTGTGAATATCATCTTTAAAATTATGATAACTGCTCTCAAAATTTTGATACTCCAATGATGGTTGACAATCACATTTATTTTTTGTTCCTGGTATTTTATAATCAAAAACTCTTAAACTCATTTTAGTTCCTCCTGATGAACATTCTCTAACCAACTTGTAACATACTTTTCAATGTCTTGTGTGGCTATCCAATTTAATTTTATTTTAGCGTTATCATCTGTACACAAAGTAAATGGATACTCTCCCTTTCTAGCAGGTATGTATTTTTTATCAACACCCTCGAATAAATCAGCTAATTCGTTTATTGAGTAATTTACTCCACTACCTAATTCAAATTCTTCTGCTCTAAAATCTTTCCCAATACATTTTACTAAACCATCAACGATGTCATCTACATGTGTAAAATCTCTTCGCTGTTCTCCATCACCTGTAATTGTCAATGGTTTATTTTCTTCATATTGTTTTTCAAAAATACCAAGCACTGTAGCGTAATCACCCGTTCTAATGTGATGAGGACCATACACATTATAAAATCTACAAATAGTTGTATTTAAATCATAAACCTCACTATATAATTTACATAATTCCTCACCACCATATTTAGACCAAGCATATGGACTACCATATAACCCATGATGTTTTGAACTTGAACCAGCGTATATGACTTGTTTGTTGTTTTTTCTAGCATACTCCAAAACATTTAATGTACCATTAAAGTTGGATTCCATAGCAGATTTTGGATTCTTCAATGATGGTTGTATCCTAGCTAATGCAGCTAAATGAAATATAACATCTACATCTTCAATTTTACAATCACAAGAAACCTCACATTCATCTGTCAGACTCAAGTCCCAAAAATTGTCCATAACATTAGCGTTATAATATTTACAACCATCTTGTTCATTTTCTTTAAAACCAGTTGAATAATTATCGATAGAAATTACATTATGACCATCTTTCAATAATCTTTTTATTAAATTTGTACCTACAAAACCTGCTCCACCTGTGACTAATATTTTCATTATTATATCCTTATTTTTTATTTATTCCCATAAAAATGTTTATAAGTTTTTTTCATCCAATAAAGTGTTCTTTCAGCGTTGTTATTATTGGGTATAGCGTTAAATTGATATATACCTGGTATAACTTTCGTAAAAGTTAATTCTTCATCCAATATCTGCTTGTTGTATAAATCTGCCATACAATATTGATATGGTAAAAATTTCATATCTGTTTTAGCTAAATTAACTATAAAATTAACTATTGGTTGGTCTGTTCCAACATGATATGTCTCTTGCATATTTTTTATTAAATCCTTATTATCAAAATAAAATTGTATTAATTCATCCCAAAGATGTCTGTGTTCTTTGTTAACAACTTGAAAACCCGCATTAAAATAATTCCATAAAGAAAACATTTTTCCATTAAAAACATGTTTTGAATAATTTTCTAAACTTCTACAAATCCAATCATAACTACCATCGGTCATTGTCACAGTATATTTTCTATCCGTTAATTCAAAAAAATTAGGACAATCTGGATGAATAACAGCATCAGCGTCAGTTATTAATATTTGGTCATAATCAATACCACTGTTATCTAAAACATCAAATGCATAGTACCTGTGATAGTTTATTCTCATAATATCATTAGGATGTATCAATTCATCTAACACAACTAATTCACAATTGTTTTTGTTACACCAATGTTTAAAACTTTTTATACCATATTCATATGGAGCACTTCTATACTCCATATCAGGTACTTTTACGGCTGTCATAAAAACTACATTTTTCATTCTACAATAGCTCTCCCTTTTAGTTTTTTCCAATCTTCTTCTGGTCTTACTTCTAAATTGGTATCCCAAGTTCCCATAAGAACATTAGCATCTATACCTAAACTTTCTGCAAAATTAATCATAGCCTGTACATCTTTAGGAAAACAACTACCACCGAATCCAAACTTACCATCAGGACCAGGAACTGCCAAATGTGTGTGTCCTATTCTACCATCAAGTGAGAAACCCTCTACACAATCATTCCAATTAGCACCACACTTATCTGCTATCTGATACATTTCATTCATATATGAAACTTTAGTTGCGAAGAAACAATTACACATATATTTAATCATTTCAGCAGTTTCAAAATTGGTTTTTATTACAGGTATATAATTACCAAATCTCCATTGATATAACTTAGTAACTGCATCAATATCTCCACCACTACCACCCAACACAAATCTTGATTGGTTGATAAAATCTAATTTAGCAGACCTTTCTGTTAAAAATTCAGGATTAAATACTACTCTCATTAGTGGATATTTTTTCTGTATTTGTCTTGTAGTTCCAGGTGTGACTGTTGACCTTAATAAAATAATTGGCTGAGTATCACAAGAATCTCCTGGTTTTGTATAGTCTATCACGTTATGTATATTTTCAAATACGTCATAAATTATGTCTAAACTTATTGAACCATCCGAATTTGATGGTGTTGGAACAGAAATAAATACGAAATCGGAATCATTTATCACTTCTTCTATCGTGTGAGTTGACTTATCATTTTGTTTATCGTATATTTTTACGTCATCAACATCACATCCAGTGTTAGCTGAAAATCCGTGAGCCACAGACGAACCTACAAATCCGTTTCCAATTATTCCTATCTTATACATTTAATTATCCTCCGTGTAATTATTTTTTATCACATCCCAAGTTTGGTTCATTAAACTTATTCTGTCTGATATACTAAAACCAGTAAAATGCCATATGTTTCCATATTTTATGAAAAAGGGTGTTTTATCTTCATTTAATTGCCAATTATGACTAAAAAATTGTTTTACATGCATCCCTAATAAATTCCAATTTGGTGTCAATTCTTTCTTTTTAACTTTGTGTTTTACCAAATGATAATTTAAGATAGTTTGTTCTTTACCACCACCTAATTTCCAATTATCAAGTTCTTCTTGATTGTCTAAATAAAAGTTAAGTACATCCTCAAAAATAGATAAATATTTACTACCAAAAAATAAAACACCGGCATTAAAGTAAGAATTTAAATCTATGTTTATATCTGGAAAGAATTTCTTATACACATTTATACTATCATAAAGCCATCTAAAATTAATATTGTCAACAACACCACAAAACTCATCTTTTTTAAATTTATTAAATATGTTTGGTGTATCCCATTTAATCATGGTGTCTGAATCTACTATTCCAATTTTATCGTAACCAACAGCTTTTTCATAAATTAATTCTTTATTCCATACTGGTCTTCCAAACCTTTTGTCGTGTTCTGTAATTAACATAAAGTCCACATCATTTTTATCACACCACCATTTCCATGTGTTTATAGAGTAATTACTATATTCACTATTTTTGGTATTGGATGTGTGGTGGTCTACAGCCACCATATAAATCAAATTTTTAGACATTCTTTTTCTCTAATATTTTTACAAATCCAACTTTTTTATTATCAGAATTAGTAGTTCCAGCTTTCGAATCAACAACCTCGTAATCACTTTCACTTACAAAATCTTCAATAGCTCTATTCAATTTATCATCAGACCAATCATCAACCATAAGAACAGGTATGTTTAAATTACTCGCAGCTCTTAACTCACCTAACAAAATGTCATATGTGTGCCCCGCGTCTAAAAATGCAAAGTCAAAATTTATTTTTTCAAAAGGTGCCTCATCCCACCAAGAGTTATCAAAACACTCAGGTGATTTTTTATTGTAAAATATTATTTCACCTTTGTTAAAATAATCTTTAATTTTTTCAACAAATATTTTTGAGTTTGAGTTCATGTCAATAGTATGTACTTCAAAGTCATCCAAAAAATTTGAACACATCCAAGAAAATATTCCTGCATTTGTTCCTGTTTCTAATATTTTAAAAGGTTTATACTTTTCCAACACACCTCTGATATATACAAGATTTTCCCAAGACTCTTTACAAAACCTGTAATCTAAAATTCCACCATTTCCACTAAAGGCTGTTCTAAATTTATTTTTATCACCTACTTCTAATGGCCATGGTCTCACTAATTCGAACAACAATTCATCTTCCATATATTCTTTTATTTCAGATGGTATCTCATTTCTCAATGTATACCAATCAGAAGCCCATTTTTCTGCGTGAAATTTTTCTTGACTTGTCACTTGTTTCATTATTAAATCCCCATATTAATTTTTTTTATATAATTCATAAACTTGTTTTTTAAATACATTAGGATGATATAATTCATTTAGTTTATTCCAAGCGTATTCTATCACTCTAAATTTTTCATTATCATCTTTCACATAACTATCTATTTTCTCTTCAAGTATTTTTAAGTCTGTTGTCGCTGTTTCTGGAAACAATACTGAATGAGTTTCATTCATCCCACCAATGTTTATACTACCAACATTTGCAACTTGAAGAGCTTGTTGACCTGGTTGACAATCCATAGGGTCTAAATTGAAATGAAAAATAGATTTACTCCATAAATTTACAAAATCTTTTTGTGGTAATGTTTTATCATTCGTAAAATCATTATTATATTGTGATGGTTTTGTCACAACCTCCATATTATATTTATTACCTATGTATTTAGCAAATTCATATGTGTTAACTCTACGATGTATAGACTGTGGTAAATATGCAAATATAGTATTTTCTTTTTCTGATGTATAAAAATTGTCAAAAAAGTAGTCCACATTAATTGGTAAAGTTACAAAATTAATTTCTTTATTTAAAAAGTTTTGCATGTATTTATAAACTTCATGACTCCTTAAATCACCTACAGCTGTGGTTACCACTCCGTCACATTTGTTTAAAAATTTAAATCTGTTTCTATGCCTCTCCATTTCAAAATTATATGGTAATATTGGACATCCATTTTGTAAATCCATCCATATTTCTTTTATCCAACCAAAAAGTTTTGCATTTGGATACTTATCTCTGATTATCTGTACATCAAATTTATCTTTTGTTTTATCATCAAGTCCACATTTTTCACACGCGTAAAATATAAAATCTAAATTTAAATCTGGTAAAGATTCTAATTCACTTAAATTTAAAAAATATCCCTCATCAAAAAGAAATGGTGCGTACCAAGTCGCTGTAAAACACTCTGGAGAAAGAGAATGCCAAAATGTGTATGGTTTATCATCTTTAAATCTATAAGCTTTTTTGTTTTTTATGTAATAAGAATCAATTGTACAAGTATCTAATATTAGTGCAAAATTCAATTATATACCCTCGTAAAATAAATTTTGTTTCTCTTGTCTATCTATTGTTTTAGGATGATAGAATGAAAATTGCTCTTCAGCTGGTAAATAAGTATGTTCTTGATAACCCGTTAACACTTCATGCACTTTATTCTTCCACAAAATATTTGGACGATTTCTCCAAATTCTACCTTGATAATCAGGAAAGT
>CEUT01026005.1_pt1 | contig 22484 bp, 20 predicted proteins | sample 531401 | NCBI WGS metagenome assembly CEUT01 (sample SAMEA2622821, study PRJEB7988) | marine metagenome | biome: marine biome (ENVO:00000447); feature: surface water layer (ENVO:00002042); material: "saline water (ENVO:00002010), including plankton (ENVO:xxxxxxxx)" | depth 5 m | reverse complement strand
TCCCATTATACATACTTATCGGCATTTGTCAATAGGTGTGTGCAGTTATTTTGAAACTTTTTAGGAAATAATACTAGTTGACGTAACTCGTTGCTACGTAAGGACTTACGTTATAAGAGGCAGGGTACGCAATAATAACTTGTAAACTTTAAGTACTGCGACTTGTCAAAAAAGGCTGGGTGGTTGAATTGCGATCATGCATCGCGAAGCTGTGTACTATCTAAACCTATTACATACATATATATAGGTAATCTATGTTGATTCTATTAGAACCTTTTTTCGTTTTTGTTATTATATATCCAAGCTCATTAATCTCAATGTATTGTTTCAACTCGTCAATATGTGATTCAGTAAGTTCCGTTACATGCATTATTTCTTCTCCGTTTTAACATCGCGACACAAGACGCATTTATATTTATTTTTCCCTATCATCAGAAACACCTTCGTCCCGCAGTGCTTGCACACGTTTGAGTCGTAAACTACTTTCGGTGACGATTTTTTGTTTTTCTTTGTCATCGCATTTGCTCCATATACGTATTTCACGAATAGTCCTGCCACATCCGTGACAAACGCCGTCTATAGCTCCACAGTGTCTCGTACAGGGTGATTGTATCATATTTTTATATCTCTACAGTTGATATCTGAAGCCTGTAGGTCGCCGTGTATATCAAATAGCTCCTGATCAACCCACCAATCCTCGACCGCACCGTGTCCATCAAGCATTACGTTTTTAACCAAGAGGTTGTATCCCATGTTGTACAAGGCTTCTCTCCATCTTTCGCACTCTTCTTTAAAGTTATTTGCGCTATCTGTAGCTAAATAAAGGTTGTGTTCAATTGTCATAAACTTGAATTTGTATTTATCAAAATTGAAATCGTTAAAAACCTTGTCTTGAGCCGCATCTACATCCATCGAAATATAATCTATAGTATCTGGACAATTATATTTTTCAAGTATATCGTTAATATTTTCTTCAATTAAATCTGCTCTCACCAGATTGCAATCCCTGAACTCTTTACTGGAATCAACCCAATACTGCTCTAGGTCTATACAAATACCGTTCCATTTACGCTCCTTTTCTAAAAAGAGTGTGTCGCTATGAAATCCGCGAGGTCTTCTGCTTGTCTCAAAGTTAGTACCAGCACCAATATCGAGAAAATAACCACTGTCTTTGTTGAGCAGGTAATTCGCTGCTTCATCTTGTCGTATCTGACTGTAAAACATAATAATCCTTGTTTGAGTATATCTAAACCCCTAGCTTTTATCCTACCAAGCAAGTCCCGGCAGGATATGAAATACTAATTAGTGAGCCACAAACCAGACGCTTGCTTGAGGGTGTGGGTGAGAGCTATCAACTCACAACTTTATAATTTTTACAAAGTTTTCTATTACTAGAACCGCTCGTCTGCCAAATGTATCAGGTACGGGTAATACCTGAGTCCAACTCCTAACAATCTTATTAAATTTTTTATCTGCTTTCGCGTCCAAGCGCCACGGACAGGACAAGTGTTTTACGTGACTGCGTTATAAAAAATCATCAATTCTTAGTATTCCGACATAATTCGTCGTACTATAGTACTCTCGCAAGCTATTTTTATCAAATTTTTATCTAGAAATAAATAAAATTAGACTTTTTATCTTTAAAAGTGTATAATAGATTGACATAACTAACCAAAGGAAGTGAGAAATGAAAAAAACATCTAAAAAAATAGAATCGACAGTTAGCTGCAAGGCCACAGCCTCTCTTCAGGCAGAGGTTGTTGATGAATTGTACGCACAGGACGGAAACTTAGAAGAATTATTGGAAAAGGCTAAAAATGACAATAAATGTGGGAAAGATGCGTGTCAGTGCAGCGGAAAAGACAAAAGAGATTGACTCTCTTCTTCTTTTAGGCTGTGAAAACTGCAAAGTTTACAAATCTGACAACCCAGATGTAGATCTAAGAAATCTATACGAGCCAGAAAAAAATATTTTTTATAAAATCGCCGTAACCAAGAATGAATTATCAAATTCTTATGAAGAATACGGCGTAGGTGAGATAGTAATAACAAAAGAACAGTTTTTTCTAAAAAGAAAGAACATACTTAAAATAGTAAATATTCACCATACCTTTGGTGCTACAGAGTCAAGTTCTAGATTTGTATCAGAGATCGACCTACCTGAAGACCACTCCATACTGGTATTCTCTTATTTACCTGAAGACTACAGATCTTTATTATCTTTAGATCATTCTGTTATATGTTCCGAAGATGAGTTCTCGGCAAATCCTGTACAACTGGAAGAGAACACACTTCTAGGTAGACTAAACAATCGTTTACAGTCTATAGATCAAAACGAACTATGGTCTATTCTTCTTCAGGGGTATGATGGCAAGGACTTACAAAAGTTTTTGCAGAAGTTTACGGAGGTAGACAATGAAGATACCCTCTAATATGTCAGAAGATTCAGTAATGAAAGTCATGAATAAGGTAATAGATAAGACTGCTGGTAAATATACCTTTTATGGATACTCAATTGATGACATAAAACAAGAATCCTACATTATATGTATTGAAGCCCTTGAACGATATGATGAGAAACGCCCGTTAGAGAACTTCCTCAGTTCTAATCTATCTAATCGACTGAAGAACTTTATCAGGGACAATTACTTCATTTCTACCACGGACTCTGAACGAGTAAAAGTCATACAACCGGCACAGTTAGATTATGAAGAGAAATTGATAGACTCTTTTGAAAAATACTCAGTACGTGATGAGGACGTTGACTCTAGTTATTTATTAGAAAATATAGACAGACTTCTTCCAGCCTCCATGAGAATGGATTATCTCAAAATACTAGACAATGTATACGTTAACAAAAATAGAAAAACAGAGATAAACGAAAAGATACTAGAGATAATGCAGGAGATAGGCTATGAAGAAAGGTAGGATCTCTAAAGAAGAAGAGGGAATTATCGAGCAAAGCATAGGCACAATGTCTTATGAAGAGATAGCTGTAAAGCTTGATAGAGACCCTAAGAGCGTTCAAGACTTCATCAAGCGTAAGTTCAAGGTTGGTGCATCCAAAGAAGAGAAAGCGGCTTTTGAGCTTGACCAGAGACCTTACTGGATAGAAGTAAAGCAGCAATTCACAGAAGAAGAACTAAAGCTTTTTAGATATCACTGGGCTAGAATTATTTCTCAGTTTCGTGATGACGTTATACCTACAGAAGAACTACAGGTTGTTGACCTTATCAAGCTAGAGTTACTCATGAATAGGTCACTCAAACAAAACAAAGACAACATAGAACAGATATCGGCTTTAGAGGCTCTTGTTCAAGCGGAGAGGGCGCGTGATCCAGATCAGCAAGATGTAGACATGGTTTTTAATATGGAGCGTCAGGCGGCTTCTCTGAAGGCTTCTCAGGAATCTCTAAACAAAGACTATCGTGAATTGCAAACAAAGAAAAACTCCATGCTCAAAGAAATGAAAGCAACCAGAGAGCAAAGGGTAAAAAGATTAGAAGATAGTAAACAGAGCCTTGTTGGTTGGATAGCTTATCTTATGGGTAATCCAGACGTAACAAGTCAGTACGGAATAGAAATGGAAAAGATGCGACTAGCAATGAAGAAAGAGCAAGAGAGACTTGCGGGCTTTCACAAGTATACAGACGGACAAGTTGACCAACCTTTTTTAAACTCGGATACAATTAAGGACTAAAATGAAGACAGCTATAATATTTGGTGTAACAGGACAAGACGGCAGCCACTTGGCGGATTTGCTACTGGAAAAAAACTATCAAGTTACAGGTGTAACAAGAAGGACTAGCACAGATAACACGACACGTATTTCGCATATACTTAATAACGAAAATTTCAAGCTAGCTAGCGGCGACATCACAGATGCCTCCAGTGTTTTAAATATACTTAAAAATCACGGAGAAGTAGATGAAGTCTACAATCTAGCTGCGCAATCTCATGTTGCTGTTTCTTTTAATCAACCGGGACTAACTTGGGACATAACAGGCAAAGGCTGCTTGAATATTTTACAAAGTTTGGTCGATCTACAAATGATAGGTGCTAGATTTTATCAAGCAAGCAGTAGCGAGATGTTTGGAAAAAACTACGATATTGAAGTGGGGATGACCTCAGAAAGTAAATACCAAAATGAAGAAACTAAATTCTTGCCACAAAGTCCATATGCTATAGCAAAGTGCGCTGCTCATTACATGACTAGATTGTATAGAGAAGGTTATGGACTACACGCAAGTGCCGGAATACTATTTAACCACGAAGGACCACGTAGGGGTGAAAATTTTGTAACAAGAAAGATAACAAAATGGGTTGGTGAATTTAAAAGATGGGCGAAAAATATAGGTGCTGTAACTCCAAATTTTGATCAAGATAATATTATAGTAGGAGAAGACACTTTCCCAAAACTGAGATTAGGAAATCTTGACGCATATCGAGATTGGGGATATGCAGGAGATTACTGCGAAGCGATGTGGATGATGCTTCAGCAAGACTGCCCAGAAGATTATGTTATTTGCACAGGTGAAACACATACAATTAGAGAATTTTTAGACTTGGCTTTTCGTGAGGTCGGTATTCAAGAATGGTCTGACTACGTAGTGCAAGATCCAGAATTTTATAGACCAGCGGAAGTTGATTACCTGAGAGGTGACTCAAGTAAAGCAAATAAAAAGTTGGGGTGGACTCCTAGGCATAGTTTCAAAGAACTTGTAAAAATGATGGTAAAGCATGATCTAGAATGAAGATATATAAAGTTCACATGGTGTTAACTCTTGTTATGGCTAGATTAAAAAAATATACATTAGAAGATTACAACAGTTCAACGCCAATTATTTTTGTCGAAGCAAAAGATCCCGACGACGCTTGCTACAAGGCGATGCACAAACTAGCTTCTAAGATATTAAAAACAGACCATTCAATAGAAACTTTGAATTTTGTAAAAGATATATTTCATGACATAAGAATAATAAAGATTGAAGTGCCATGAGAAGAAACTATGACGATCCCGTTTACAAAGACTGGAGGCTTAAAGTATACAAAAGAGATAACTTTACATGCCAGATGCCGGGATGTAAATGTAAAAAGAGATTAAACGCGCACCATATACAGAAATGGGCAAGTGCCTCTATGTTGAGATATGATATTGATAATGGCATAACACTATGCAAGAACTGTCACGACAAAGTAACGGGACATGAACAGCATTATCAACGATTATTTCAAGATATAGTGAGAAAGAATAATGGCTAAATACAAAACTGCTCCGGGATACACAGTTGTAAGAGATACAAGAGAGCAGCAGGGATATTTCTTTAAAAAATTCAATACCTGTCAAGGCACTGTACAGAGAAAACTAGATACAGGCGATTATTCTATTCTAGGAATGGAAGACAAGGTTTGCATAGAAAGAAAAGCTAGTGTTTCAGAGATAGCGCTTAATTTAGGAAAAGGTAAGTACGCTTTTTATAATGAAGTAGAAAGAATGAGAGACTATGAACACAAGTTTATAGTTTGCGAGTTTTCTATGGAAGATGTGATGAGATTTCCAGAAGGGGCAAAAATACCAAAGGAGCTTAAAGGTAAAGTAAAAATAACCGGTAAATATATTCTAAGATGTTTAATGGAGTTTGCGGTATTCAATGATGTTCATGTTGTATTCGCTGGTAGCGAAAGAGGAGCATTTGATTTAATTAGCAGTTTATTAAAAAGAATAAATGAAAAATACACGATAGGGCGCAAGTCATGACAACAAATAGAGATAGTGTCGGTGAAATCCACGCTTACAATCTAGATGTAAAAAACAGAGAAATATATATAAATGAGTTTGATGACTCAGGAGAGTCTGCCGGTGTAGATCACAGAATGCTCCAAAACTTTATTAAAAATATAAACATATTAAAAAATCTTAGCAAAGAGCCAATCACAATACATATGCAGACAGTTGGCGGCTGTTGGTATTCTGGTATGGGTATATATGATGCTATAAAAAGCTGTAGGTGTAAGACTACTTTCATTGGATATGGTCAACTATGCTCTATGGGTACAGTAATAATTCAAGCGGCGACCAAACGTTTAATTACTGATAACTCTGCGTTTATGGTTCACTGGGGTAGTAGCGAGATAAGTGGATATTACCTTAGTTCTCAAAACCTCGCTGACTTTGAAAAGTACGCTGCACAGCAAATGATAGACATATATTCAGAAAGATGCCAAAAGGGAGAATACTTTAAAGAGCGTCAAAATAATTTATCGAAAACTAAATCATACATAAAAAGAAAATTAGGAAACGGCGACTGGTACATGACAGCAGATGAGGCTGTTTACTATGGGTTTGTCGATGGAATTTATAAATGAACAAACTTAAAAAAATAGATGAAGCTTGGCTAAAAATAGATGTAGACGAAAAAGATCTATTTAATCCTACATCAATGCTGAATCCTTCAGATGATGATTTTCATCTTAAACTAACTTGGCTTATGACTAGACCAGAGTACTTCTCTTTTCTAGTAAAGCAAATATTTAATATACAACTTCTACCATCTCAAGCGCTTATCTTGTACGAGCTATGGAACCGAAAGTTTCCTATGCTTATAGCAAGTCGTGGTTTTGGTAAATCTTTTATGCTATCTCTATATTGTATGCTGAGAGCGCTTATACTTCCGGGCAGAAAGGTCGTAGTCGTAGGTGCTGCGTTTAGACAATCCAAGGTTCTTTTTGAGTACATGGAAACCATTTGGAACAATTCTCCGATTCTAAGGGATATATGCGATGGAAACTCTGGACCCCGTAGAGATGTTGATCGTTGCGTCATGCGTATTAACGATTCAAGGGTTACTTGCCTACCTCTTGGTGACGGACAAAAAATTAGAGGTCAAAGAGCTAACGATATTATTAGTGATGAATTTGCTTCCATACCTCGCGATATCTTTGAAACGGTTGTTGCAGGTTTTGCTGCCGTAAGTTCAGACCCTATTGAGAATGTTAAGCGACTTGCCGCAGAAAAGAAAGCTAAAGAGCTAGGCATAAATATCGAAGAAAAAGATGAAAACAAACTAGAAGATAAAGATAATCAAATTATATTGTCAGGTACTGCGTATTATGACTTTAATCATTTTGCCACATACTGGAAAAGATGGAAGTCTATAATAAAAAGCAAAGGCGAGGAGACAAAATTAAGAGAAGTGTTTGGTGGAGAGGATGTTCCAGATAATTTTGACTGGACAGAGTACTCTATAATGAGAATACCTTATGAATTATTGCCAGAAGGCTTTATGGATGCGTCACAGGTCGCTAGATCGAAAGCGACTGTCCATGCTGGTATTTATCAAATGGAATTTGGCGCAGTCTTTACGCGCGACTCAGAGGGCTTTTTTAAGAGATCCTTGATAGAGTCATGTGTAGTGGACGACAAAGAACCCTCAAAAGATTCTAAGGGTAATGATATCGTCTTTGAAGCAAAGCTTATGGGAGACCCAAATAAGAAATATGTGTTTGGTGTTGACCCTGCGTCTGAGGTTGATAACTTTAGTATAATTGTACTAGAGCTAAATGAAGATCATAGACGTATAGTACACTGCTGGACTACCAATAGGTCTGAACACAAAGAAAAAGTAAAAAGAGGATATTCTACAGAGACTGACTTCTACTCTTATTGTGCTAGAAAAATACGAGATCTTATGAAACTGTTCCCTTGCGTCCATATTGCTATGGATGCTCAGGGCGGTGGCATTGCGGTTATGGAATCTTTACACGACAAAGACAAGATACAGGATGGAGAAGTGGAAATCTGGCCTGTAATTGACGATGACAAACCTAAAGACACAGATGACCAACGTGGATTACACATATTAGAAATGTGTCAGTTTGCTAAGTACGATTGGTTAGCAGAAGCAAATCACGGACTAAGAAAAGATCTAGAGGATAAAGTTATTCTATTCCCTAGATTTGACTCAGTTACAGTTGGTATATCAAACATAGAAGACGGCATGAAAGGCCGCATGTATGATACTCTGGAAGAATGTGTAATGGATATTGAAGAATTAAAAGATGAGCTATCAATGATACAGATGACTCAAACGGCAAGTGGTAGAGACAGGTGGGATACTCCAGAAGTCGTCGTCGCCGCAGGAAAGAAAAGTAAAATGAGAAAAGATAGGTACTCCTCCTTGATTATGGCGAACATGGCGGCGAGGAGAATAGCTAGAACACCAACACCTGAGCAATATCAATTTTTTGGAGGCTTTGCTTCTAATCTACCTTCGGACTCTAAGGAAAAAGGAGAGAAAAATATGTTCAGCGGTCCAAATTGGTTTACAGAGAATATGCGAGATATTTATTAATTTGTGTATAATAAGATAACAATTGAAATGCAATCCAATTACCTATAAAGGGCCACAATGAAAAAAGAAAATTCTATGATAACTTGGAACGATTCTGACGCTTCAAGCAAAGCGGTTGCGTTTCAACAGTTTTCAGAAGCTGGGGATAGCTACGCCGGTGTAACAAAAGCTAATCATTATAGAGATTTTAAAGACATTGAGCCAAATAGGTCAGTTAGACCCGGATTTAGAACATCTGATTACCATGCGTTCAGACCAGATGAGCGAGTCCCGTACAAGCAAAAACGCGCAATCAAGATGTGCATGGATGCATACGAGAAGGTTGGCATAATTAGAAATGTTATTGACCTAATGGGCGACTTTGGTTGTCAAGGTATCAATATAGTACATGAGAATAAAAGCGTAGAAAAGTTCTACCAACAATGGTTTAAAAAGTGTAGCGGAAAAGAGAGGTCTGAAAGATTTCTTAATTTGTTGTATAGATCAGGACAAGTACCTGTGTACAGAAGCTATGCAAATCTAACTCCAGAAGTTGTTAAGTATGTAAAATCAATCGGTCAAGACATAACTGTAGAAGTTCCTAATTTTGAAAGGAATCAAATACCTTGGAGGTATAATTTCTTTAATCCAGTTTCTCTTGAGGTTAAAGATAGTAACATTAATCTTTTCTTAGGAAGAAAAAATTTCCAAATATCACCGTCAAGCTTTTTAGATAATTTTAAAGATGGCTCTATTCCTGCTCACATGCTAGACACTTTACCTGTAGACATAAAAGAAAAAATCCAGAATGGAGAGAGAAAAATAACACTAGATCCAGAAAGACTTTCTATGTTTTATTACAAGAAGGACGACTGGTCTAACTGGGCAAACCCTTTGATTTACGCAATTCTTGATGACGTAATAATGCTAGAGAAGATGAGACTCGCTGACTTATCTGCGTTAGATGGCGCAATCTCAAATATCAGACTATGGACTTTAGGTAATCTAGACCATAAAATCCTACCAAACAAGGCTGCTATTAATAAACTTAGAGATATCCTTGCTAGTAATGTTGGTGGAGGCACAATGGAACTAGTCTGGGGTCCAGAGCTTTCTTACACTGAGTCAAATAGTCAGGTGTACAAGTTTTTAGGTTCAGAAAAATACAACTCTGTTCTTAATAGTATTTACGCTGGCTTAGGAGTTCCTCCTACGCTTACAGGTATGGCTGGCAACGGTGGCGGTTTTACAAATAATTTTATATCGCTCAAAACACTTGTTGAAAGATTGCAATACGGTAGAGATCAATTAACTGCTTTCTGGGAAAAAGAGTGTGAAATTGTCAGAAAAGCTATGGGCTTTAGAAAGTCTCCACATATTACTTACGATCAAATGAGCTTGTCTGACGAGTCCTCTGAGAAAAATCTTTTAATCCAACTGGCTGATAGAGATATTATATCACATGAGACAGTTCTTGAAAGATTCAAAGAAGTCCCATCTGTAGAGAAAATGAGGCTTAGAAGAGAAGACAAAGCTAGAGACTCAGAAACCTTACCAGAAAAAGCAGGTCCATTTCATCCTCCACCAAAGCCTCAAGACATGAAAGAAGAAGCAAATCTAAATCAAGTAGAAAAGACTAACGATTCTGACCCATCTCCGGGAAGACCTTTGTTTTCTAAAGATGAAGAACCTAGAAAGAAAAGGGTTGAAAAACCAAAGTCAAAGCCGGGGGTAGCAGAACTGATCACTTGGGTTAATGATTCTTTTGACAAGATATCAGAAATAACAACGGCTGCATATCTAGGTGTTCTAAACAAGAAGAACATGAGAGGTCTAGCTAAATCTCAATCCGAAGAACTAGAGCAGCTAAAATTACACGTACTGTCTAACATAGAGCCTCTATCTGAAGTAACTACCTCTAAAATACAAAAAGTGATTGGCTCCACTAAAAAGATGCCCAAAGACTTCTCAAATTCTATGGAAAAATCAAATATTAATCTATCAAATCTTAACACAGAAAATTTTAGAAGGCAAGCTATTTCTTGCTATATCCAGTATGTTTTAGACAATTAATGCTGTTTTTTTAAAAAATAATTTTTTTTGTGTATATTAATTGTAGAGGTGATACATGACAATAAAAATATTCCAAAACGAAATAAATGACGGCATTGGCGAACTCATAAAGAGTACGGCTAGTGTTGCATACTGCGCTGAAGCAACGGTCCAGAAGGAGATTCCTGAAGAGATTGTTGTAAAAGCAGTCGCTGAAAACAAAGACCAAGTTGATCTATACTATCTAGAATCAGTTTTAGTGTCTTGCGGTTGGAACAAAAACGACGACGTGTTTATGCCAGAGGCGACTTGGGCGGCACGTAACACCCCAGAAGATAAACAATTCAACTTTATGCACAATGAAAACGATATCATTGGGCATATCACTGGTAGTTATGTTTTAGGTAAAGATGGCAAAGCTGTTTCTGATGATCAGGAAATGCCAGAAGACTTCGATATAATTACTCAGGCAGTTCTTTATAATAGCTGGACAGACAGTGAGAATAAAGAGCGAATGGACAAAATTATTGCGGAGATAGAAGAGGGTAAGTGGTACGTCTCTATGGAGTGCCTTTTTGCTGGGTTTGATTACGCCCTATCTAGTGATAATGGCTCTAGAAAAGTTTTAGCAAGAGATGAAGAATCTTCATTCTTGACAAAACATCTAAGAGCTTACGGTGGTACAGGTGAGTACCAAGGTTATAAAGTTGGTAGGGCATTAAGAAACATTGCCTTTTCAGGCAAAGGTCTTGTTTCCAAACCAGCCAATCCAAGAAGTGTAATTTTAAAAAGTGTAGCTTTTAATTTAGATGACGACTCTCAATTCGATATAGGAGAATTTAATATGTCAGATAATTTACTTGAAAAGCAATTGGCAGACGTTCGTGAAGAACTTGTTTCTGCTAAAGCTGAAAATGAGGCTATCAAAGCTAAAATTGAAGAAGCAAAAGACAAAGAGTTTGCTTCTAAAGTAGAAGCTTTTGAGGCTACTGTGGAAGAAAAAGATGCAAGCATTGCAGAACTTGAAGAGAATATCAAAAGTTCACAAGCTCGTATCGCTGAGTTGGAAGATACTCTTGCTAAGTCGCAAGAAGAACTTACTGTCGCCATGAAAGAGATGGACGACATGAAGAAGAAAGAAAAAGCCAAGAAGAGAGTTGCTGCTCTCGTAGAGGCTGGTTTCGACCAAGAAAAAGCAGAAGAAACACTTGCTGCTTTTGAAAGTGTAAATGATGATTCTTTCGATGTTATCCTTGCAGCAATGACTGAAAAGTTGAAAAACACAAAGAAAATGAAAAAAGAAGATGAAGCTGAAGCAGCAATGCCTCCAGCACTCAAGGAAGCACTAGAAAAGAAGAAAGAGAAAGAAGCTAAAGCTGACGAAGAAGCTGAAGCTGAAGTAACTCCAGAACTTCTTGAAGACGTGGAAACTTCTGAGGCAACTCTCGTAGATGCTACTCCAGATGTTGACGAAGTAGAAACTACAAGAGCTAGTATTTCTGACTGGCTTTCCAATAACGTACTCTCAACTAAGTAATCATAATAGGAGATTTAATTATGGCTCTCAAAGCAGATAGATACGAAGAATCAACAGATATTAGCTTCTTTTATAACGAAGGTACTGCTACTCGCGGTGGAGTCGTTGTACTTGATGCTGTTAATGCTTCTGGTGCAGCAATGGATCAAGGCGCTAACAAAGTTAAGTATGCAGCAGCTAGTGCTACAGATGTTCCTGTTGGAATTCTTCTTAATGATGTTGTAAACAAAGACCTTACCAGAACTCATCTTAACCAGTATAAAGATGAAGTTCAAAAAGGCGGTAAAGTCACCGTTCTTACTCGCGGCTGGGTTGTTACTAACAACATAACTGGTAGTCCAGTTCCCGGAAATGTTGCTTATGCATCAGAAACACTTGGAGAAATTTCAACTGTAGCAGCAACAGCGACAGCTTCTGGAAACTTGGCGATTGGTCGTTTTATGTCTGGTAAAGACGCAGACGGTTATGCTAAAGTCTATGTCAACCTTCCAAACCACGGCGCTTAATCAATTAACAAGGAGATAAATACAATGTCATATACAGAAAGACCAAGCGAAGAATTTATTTCAGTACTTCGCAAATGTGGCGACTCCGATATGGAAGTCGCACTCGCAGCACAGAGAGAGTTTGCCAAGGCTTTGGAACTTCCTTTGCGTAAAGGCGTTCTCGTTGGAAATATTCTTGGTAATATTTTCGAGCAGATTAATGTAGAGCCGGGCGGAAGCACTGAGTATCCTCTCGACTTGCTTTCTCCGGGACTTGAGGGTGAGCATGTTGCTTACACTAATCCGGGTCACGGTCGCGTCCCTGAGCGCGCAGTCGAAAGCGATTACGTCATGATTCCAACATACAGCATCGCAAGTAGCATTGATTTCTTGCTACGTTATGCTCGCGAAGCTCGTTGGGACATTACTGCTCGCGCTATGCAAGTTTTGGAAGCTGGTTTCGTTAAGAAGATGAACGACGACGGATGGCACACATTGTTGGCCGCTGGTGTTGATCGTAACATCTTGGTTTATGATGGTGATGCAACTGCTGGTATGTTCTCCAAGAGACTTGTTAGCTTGATGCAAACCGTTATGCGCCGTAACGCTGGTGGTAACACTGGTAGCGGTGATCGTGGTCGTTTGACCGACCTTTACGTTTCTCCTGAAGCACTTGAAGATGTACGCAACTGGGGCTTTGATCAGGTTTCTGACGCAACCAGAACTGCTATCTACAATGCTGGTGGAGATGGCGCTCCTATCACCAACATCTTTGGTGTAAATCTTCACGATCTTGACGAACTTGGCGAAGGTCAAGAATATCAGGCTTTCTTTGAGGATGGTCTTGGAGGCTCTGTACAAGGTAGTGACTCCGAGCTTGTTGTTGGTCTTGATCAAGGAGCTAACGATAGCTTCGTGATGCCAATGAAGCAGCAAGTTTCTATTCACGAAGATCCAACTCTCCACCGTCAACAAAGAGTTGGCTGGTACGGTTTTGCTGAACTTGGATTCGGCGTTCTTGATAACCGTAGAGTTATTCTCGGAAGCTTCTAATCTAATATTTATATTATATAGATTATCTGAAAAGGTGGTTCAATTGAGCCACCTTTCTTTTTATGCTCATTCCGTTTAAAATGTGTATAATAGACTGTATATTTGAAATTAGGAAACTTTTTTAGGAGTCTTAAAATGGCACATATGTCAGATTATCTAGAGTCTGGTCTACTTCACCATGTTTTTAGGGGTGATACCTTTGCCAAACCTACTGGTATGGCTATAGCGCTAACTAGTGGTGTCCCTGTAGAGTCTGGCGATGCCCTAAACTTAACAACTGGCGGTTTTTTAATGGAACTTCCTAGTGGAGATCCATCGCTAGGAGATACTGGTTACAGAAGAGTAGAGTTAGGTCCACCCGCAGATAGCGGTAATGTTACTTGGAAATTCTATGAAGATGATTTTAACGCTGGTAGCGGTGTTATAAAAAATTGTAATCCAATATACTTTGGTACAGCTTTAACAGAGTGGGGCTGGGTATCAGGTATTGCGCTTTGCGAAGACAAAGAGTGGGGTTCTGGAAAATTAATTATGCAATCCCAGTTGGACAACCCAAGATATGTATTTAAAGGAGATTCTCTGAAGTTTGATGCAGAAAAACTAAGAATACAATTTAAGTAAGGTGTAAAAATATGACATCCCTATCTAGGTTAGAGTTTAATTCTTTCATAGAATCGACTCTGCCAGACAATTCGTCTAGGCAAATATCAGCATCAGATTTAAGACAGAGCTTCTTTAATCTAGCAGACTCTATAGAAAATTTTAACGCTACTATAAATATAAACTCGTTAAACTTTGGAACAGAGTCTCTAAGAACTACTTTTGCGGGAGAAGATTCTTTTGCAAGAAAAGGTAGCGTAGGTTTTGCAACTGAAGATAATTCAGCTTATGGGTATGCTTCTTTACAGTTAACTTATACGGGACTGAGAAATACCGCCATAGGTTCTTATGCTCTTTCCTGCGCTTCTCTTGGAAGCGACAATGTAGCTGTTGGTGTAAACGCACTAGGTGGATTAACCGTTGGGTCTGGGAATGTTTCTGTAGGTAATTATTCTTTACTAAAAAAGAAAAGCGGCAATTTTAATATAGCTATTGGTCATGGTGCTGGTTATGTCAGTCATGCTGATAGTCATTTCAAATTTAATTTAGGGGTTTACCCAGAAGCAAGTGGGGATTGTGAAACCACCCATACTTTTGATAAGTCACCATTACTTCACGGTGATCTAAGCAGTTTGCAGCTTGCTATAGCCGCTTCTGGATTTAGGGGAGATGAAAAATTATCTGTTTCTGGAAATATAATTCCTTATGAGTCTGGTGTAGGGTTTAGCTTAGGTTCTGGTGAATATAGATGGGATGCTTACGTACAAGATCTTTATGTTAGCGGTAATATTACAACCCAGAACCCAGTCTATTCACTCTCTTTATCCGATGGTTTCTCTGCACCTGAAGTAATAGCTAGTAACGAAACGGTATTTATTAGTGGTATTAGCGGAATAAAAACTGATTATGACACATCCTCTAATCTAATGAGAGTGTCTGCTCATCCAATTAGTGGATATCTTCTACAAGAATTAAATCTACTTTCCGGTCTTGCGCCAGCTTTTGGTGAAGATGATGGTCTTATATGGAATGTTAGCGGTTGGGCAAAACAATATGCTGATGGCGTTGGAGTTTCCGCTGGAGCGTATACTCACTGGAGAGTTCAAGATGAATCTTCTGTGGGCGAGAACATAACAAACCCATCCACATCTGAGAATACTGTTACATTTGCTGGCGTTAGCGGTAACTTTACAAACTACAGAAGTGACACTAACACACTAGAAATCTCAGCAAAACCTATTTCTGGAATCCTTCACGGTATTATTGGTCAAAGCGGCGCTCTGGTTAGTGGCTGGGCTTCTGATACAATAATTAATACTGGTAATTTGCTTGATGGTAGGATCACAAATACTGGAGAGGCGGTAAGCGGTTGGGCTAACCACACAATAAAACATTATGCCAACATTAGCGGTGTGGCCGTTAGTGGCTGGACTAAAAGTGTCAGCGGTTACTTTGAAGATAATTTTGTAAAAAATGCTCCGGGAGGATCTTATACCAAGTGGACTATTTCTGATGGAACGACAACAGACGATATAATAAATCTTGACACTGTTTCGTTTGGCGGTCTTTCTGGAGTAGAAACAAATTTCAGAAAAGACACAAACACTTTAGAAATATCTTCAAGGCCGCTATCTGGTGTTCTTCAGGAACAAATAACTGACATAACAAAAGAAAACGGCATAATAGATTCAAAGCTTACTTCTTATGTTACTAATACTACATTAACAGACTTTAACAATAGCATCTTTGGTGGAGGAGATGTATTACCAGAAAATAGCCTGAGTGGTACACTCCATGCGACTATAGATAATTCTGGAAATTATTTACTAAACCTTATTCACTCTAGCGGCAACGCAATTAGTGGTTGGGCTGACTATAATATAAACTATGAGAACTATACTGAAGGCGCATTAGGTCGGGTTAGTGGATATGCTGAAGATTATACAGATCATATATTTAATAATCTAAATGATCAATCAAATCCAGACGGACTATACAACCACTGGAAACTAAAAGACGGTGCGGGTAATACCAGAGAAGTAAAAAGATTTAAGTCTGTTAAGTTCACAGGAGATAAAGGTCTTCAAGCTAATATATCTGATATAGATGGTAACTTTGGACTTCAAGTATCCGCCGAAGGCATCTCAGGATGGGCTGATTCTACGATATACAACTCCGGTGTCCTTGTTAGCGGCGCACTACATAGAATTATTGACTCTAGTGGCGATGCTTTAAGACACAAGGTGGATGCTAGCGGCAACGCTCTTAAAAATACAATTGACGCTAGCGGAACTGCAATATCTGGATGGGCTAACTATAATTTCTTCGACGAAGATGGTTATGTTGGCTTAGTTAGCGGCTGGGCGACACAGACTTTTAGCCCTATTGTTCCCGGAGGTTCATATACCCACTGGACTATCTCTGACGGAACAAATACTGATCAAATTCAACAAGGTGATCCAAATGTTATATTCGGTGGTATCAGTGGGATAGAGACTAATTACAGGGGTGACACAGATACTCTTGAAATTTCAGCACGGCCTGTTTCTGGTATGCTTCAGCATCGAATTGATGCTTCTGGCTCTGCTATTAGCGGTTACTACAACTACCATTTATTCTCTACTGACAGTCAAGCTGCACTACAGCAAGCTAAAAACAGTTTACTTGATAATGTAATATTAAATGGTTATCTCGATAGAAAAGAGCTTTACCAAAGTGGCGTTTTCTTTGATACACGCGCTAGTGGTAATATTGCTTTTCATGACCAGAGAGCTAGCGGCCTTATTGCCACTAATGACTCAAGAGCCAGCGGGCTTATAGATCTTGTAAGTGGTATCCTAACAATAACTCCCGGTAGTGGTTTAACAAAAGTTTTCGATGGTGGTGATACCCTTTTCCACACAGACGGTAGTGGTAATTTTGAGAAGATAATACTAAGAAAAACGGGTGCTAGCTTATTAGATCCTGTTGGTCAATTGGTTTCTACTACTGAGGGTGGAAGAAACAATGTTATTAACGCTAGTGGATACTTACAAGTACCTGCCGTTCAAGAACATTACGATCTTCCAGATCCTCATACCGTTGGTGATAGTGGCGTTTATTTTGCAGATAGTCATATCTATCAGTCAAACGGAGCTTCTTGGTCTAATCCTCCTGTGATAGAAGGATTTATGGCTGAAGACTTAGATCCACCTACAGATTACCTTAACGAAACCAGCGGAAAGATTGTAACAAGGGTAGTTAATAATGGTGTATTACAGGCTGGTCCAGAAGCTTACGTGATAAATAGAGATCACACATTTGCTGCAAGCGGTGGGTATTTCTTAATGGCTATGAGAGTTAACAATGAATACAGGCCAGTGTGGAGTACTTGCTCTGGCTGTCCAGATTGTCCATAGGAGAATAATATGGGTAGGGGTGCAGGTTGCTGCAATTTTAAATACTCTGTAAACTGCACTGCACCTCCGTGTCCGAGTGGAAGTTGTTGCTACGTAGATACAACACAAAGTATTTCCACAGACAGTCTTTCTATAGAAGCGAATTTAGATCGTTTTAAATGTGAAGATGGAGTGACTGAAAACTGCTGTCTATCAAAATCATCGTCTTTTTTTAACAAAGATGCTGAGTGTGGAAGTGTTAATGCCTGTGGCGATAACCAATCTGTAGCTATACCTACTATTGTTAATACTGATCGCGCTTTCGCTTTACTAAAACATGACGGGACGGTTGTTTCTTGGGGTTTTGGGTCGCAAGGCGGTGATATGCCATTTGTGGTTGATTTTTACATCAATACACTCAAGTACGTGAAAATCAAAGAGCTTTATAGTAATTCACTTGCTTTTGTGGCTGTAGATGAAGATGGAAACGCTATCACTTGGGGACAAGTTGACCAACCCCACTTTAGCATCACTAAAAGCGTTATATCCGGTAGCTTTGGCGCCCTTTTTGGCGTTCCTAACGTAAAAAAAATAATACCTAGTCGTGGCGCTTTTGTCGCTATAACAAAAGATAATAAAGTACGAGTCTGGGGCGAACCTTCGTATGGAGGTGGAAATAATGGTAGACCACTTTCCAACGATTCCCTATCTGCATTTGGGTTTTCTCACACACATTCGCCCTTTGTGCCGTTCCCTGAAACAGAGGTCTCAAATATAGTTGAAGTAGTTGCTACCGATAGAAACTTTGCGGCTTTAGGTGCAGATAGTAAGGTATACATATTTGGCGCTGGCGACGATAACACCAATAATCTTGCCGGTGCGACCACAGAGGGTCTCGATGATTCTAATCTACTTTTTCCTAGACTTTATGATTTTCGTGATGTAACCAAAAACGGTAAAGTTGAATTGGGAGATCTATCACATGCATCATCAGTTATTCAAAACTCAAGCTCTTACCTGTCCGATTACGATCTAAACAAGGATGGAGCCAACAACAACGACGACCTAACCCAAATCAGTGATTTTTTAGCACATGAAAGTCCCAAATACGATTCAGGTTTTTCAAATGTAAAAAGAATATACTCTAACACGGAATCTTTTGCTTTTCTTAAACACGACGGAACTGTTGATGTTTTTGAATCCCGTAAGCGACCTATAAGTTCTAGCTTTGGTACAAACAATACGGGAGGCACTATAGGATTAACAACTCGCTCAAATCTAACAAATATAAAAGAAATATACAATACAGATGAAGCTTTTTTAGCTGTTAGAGAAGATGGAAAAATGGTAATATGGGGCAATATAGAAACTACGGAGAATACAGATTCAGATTTTTACGATCAAATTCATAAAGTTTATCCAACCAAACATGCTTTTGGTATAACTTATTTCCATACCGAACCTATTTTTAGCAGAACTAAAGTAACATATCGGTTCCGAACGCTTGGCTCTTTCGTTCCCGGTCGTGAAAATTTAATGGAGCAGGTTCATCCTAATTATGGCGCAGGGAAATTGAGTAATCCAAATCAAGAAAGTATTTTTGAAGAACGTATGGTAACGGGATCTTTGCTTCCTAATCTTGCTGACCACTTTACTAGTCTTAAAACAGACTTTTATACTAGCGGTTATGCTATTCATCACAATAGTCGTAATGGATTTATGATTTTGATGGGAGCTAGCCCATATCCCAATAGTTATCATTATTCCCATACAATCCGAATTGACAGCAATTTTGGAAACTATAAATCCGATATTCATAAATTGATTAGGAATCCAGCCCCTTTAGATAAAATCAGAATGAAGGGAGCTAAAAACTATGTTTTTACAGATAGGGCTACAGCTTGGTTGGTGACCGGTGACGAAGGTGGACAACGGAGTGGTCGTCTCAGGGAAGATCTCTTTACAGTTCCTGACTATGTTATTAGCATAGGTAATCACCACTACGGAGGTCTTGGAAGCTCGTATCTTAGTGATGTCGAAGCAACACACCGCTTCGATAGTACCGGAAGACTCCAAGGCAAGCAAAGTATCATTGGAAACAGAGGGTCGTGGATTGGACTTTTTAGTAACACGCGAGCATTCTGCGGAATTAGATTCATACTTAATAATCCTGAAACTTCTGAAAAAATCCCGATTGAAGAACCTCCAGATGGGGGTCTTTGGCCTGTCTCCCAGCAGCGTGATGTTAGCTATGAAGTAGTAGTATGGGGAGACGAAAATAGCGGAGGATTTCAATCAGCGAATCGTCGTGTCAGGGATTTTGCAAACATTTTTGCAAACACAAAAGATATGAGATTTACATATGCAGGATGTCATCCAAACTACTGTGATCAGGATATTAAATGAAAAAATTATCAATAGGAATAGCGCATCACAATGATTTTAGCGGTGCGTGGTTTACAATTCAGGACATAAGAAAAGAATTAATATTTAACGGAAGGAAAGATTTATTAAAAAAGATAGAGTTTGTAATTGTTGAGAACGACGCCGAATCAGAACACGCTGATTCATTGAAAGATTTTTGTATCAAGAATCTAGCAAAAGATAAATCTCTTTCGTATAATATATGCAGGACAGAAGGAACGGCGGTATCCAGAAATACGATTATTGAAAATGCAAACGGCGATTTTGTTTTAGTGCTAGATTGTCATGTATTGCTTTGCCCAACGTTAGAAACTATAGACAAATTAATAAACTTTATAGAAAGCAATCCAGATGATGATAATATTTACTGTGGCCCTCTTGTTGGCGATGACGGTGAATCTATTTACACCCACTTTACAGACGAGTGGTCAGGAACAAATTTTGGAAAATGGTCGTTAGCTTTTCAGTGTGAGTGTGAAGATTATTATTTTGAAATTACTAAAAACGAAGAAATAAAGGACTTGGTTACAGGGGAGATTCAAGAAAACTGCCCTAAATGCGGCTTTAAATACTCACATGGCAGTAGATGTAAACCATGTGGACATGTAGAAACACCTCCTTTTGAGATTGGGTCACAAGGTCTAGGTTGTTTTTTGGTTAGAAGAGAGTCTTGGCTTGGATTCAACGAACACGCCAGAGGCTTTGGTGGAGAAGAATACTACATACATGAAAAATACAGGAAAAACAACAGAAAGGCTATGTGTCTACCATTTTTGAAGTGGATTCACAGGTTTTCAAGACCTGACCGTATTCATTATAAACTTGAAGTAGAACACGTTGTAAGAAACTATATATTAGAATTTATAGAGTTAAATCTAGACTTATCTCTAATTTACAACTATTTTGTTACAGATAACAACTTTGACGAAATAGTGTATAATTCTTTTGTGAGAGAAGCAAAATATCTATATAACAGGGAATAGAAATGCCACTTATAATAGCTGACAGAGTAAAAGAAACTACCACAACTCAGGGTACAGGTACTATTACCCTTGGCGGCGTTACGTTTGGTGGATTTCAGTCATTTTCCGCCGCTATAGGTGAAGGTAACACAACTTACTATTGCATACAAAATGAAAGTAAATTTGAAATAGGTGTAGGTACTTACTCTTCAGGTACACTAAGTAGAGACACAGTATTAAAAAGCTCTGACTCTGGTTCTAAGATATCTTTGGTTGGTGTGTCAATAGTATTCTGTGTTGTTGCTTCTGAAAAACTTCTTTTTAAAGACGAGAATGGAGATCTATCATTACCTGATAATTTAAACGCAGATTACATTTCTGCTGCCAGTGGTAACTTTACTAATTCTTTGAAATCTGACAGCTTGTCTTCTACTTCCGTTTCTGCTAATGATGTTATTGTCAGTTCTTCTTTAAATTCTAGCGGATTGTTAACACTAAGAAGAGAATCTGCCGGAAATTTCTTTCATGCCTATGTTGATGACATAAATGATAGAACTATTAGTTTGTACACAGATGCTGTAACACCAACTTGGAGATTAGGATTAAAAAATTCTCCTTCTGTCGAAACAGATCCGCCTACTTATGGCTATGTCTACGCTACGGATGCTGCCTTTGGTTTAATTGGCAATTCAAACAACCAATTGACTTTATCTAATACTGCACCGTTTACAGTTAAACATCAAGGTGTTGACGTAATAACTGCGCACTATGTTACAGGTGTGCATTTACAGTCAAATAGCAGTGCTTACCCTGCACTTATCGTAAATGGCGGCGCGGCTTTGTCTGCTGATATTCAAAGGTGGGACAACAACGCAGGAACAACATTATCGGTCGTTAATAATGAAGGTAACTTTGGAGTAAGAAATAGCAATCCGTCTTATCAACTAGATGTTACTGGCACTGGTAGTTTTAGTCAAGCGGTTAGGTTTGGAGACGGAACCTTACAAACAACCGCTGGTCTTCCTCACTCTAGCGGATCACTAATAGACCAAAATACTGCCAGTTCTGGATATTTTGAGTCTAGAGTAGATTCAGCAGATACTAACATCGCTGCAAATACCGCTGACATTATTACTGTTTCAGGTATTGCCGCTAACGCCACACCCATTTTTGATGATGTATATGTTAAGGAATATATTTATCATAATGGCGATACAAACACTCACATTAAATTTACTACCGACGAAATCAAATTTGTTGCTGGCAACAGGACAATGCTTACATTGGAGGAGGCTTCTAATGATAAGGTTGTAATTAATGATGGTGGAGTAGATATCAATTTTCGGGTCGAAAGTGCAAATGAAGAAAATCTTATTTTTACAGATGGTGCAAACGATAAAGTAGGTATCGGCACATCTCAACCTCAATATCTTCTTGATGTCTCTGGGGTTGGCAGGTTTGCTGACGGAGTTAGGTTTGCTGATGACACCACCCAAACTACCGCTGGACTACCTTCTGCTAGTGGAGGTGTAATAACTTCTGTTAGTGGTTATTTTGAATCTAGGGTAGACTCGGCAGATTCTAGTATCTCAACTAACTCTTCCAGTATCACTGCGAACTCAGGATACTTTGAGTCTAGAGTTGACTCAGTAGATAGCAGTATC
>CEUT01007257.1_pt1 | contig 22493 bp, 34 predicted proteins | sample 531401 | NCBI WGS metagenome assembly CEUT01 (sample SAMEA2622821, study PRJEB7988) | marine metagenome | biome: marine biome (ENVO:00000447); feature: surface water layer (ENVO:00002042); material: "saline water (ENVO:00002010), including plankton (ENVO:xxxxxxxx)" | depth 5 m | reverse complement strand
ACTTGATTCGCTGCCAACCCAATGCCGTCTCCTCTTTTGTTAAGTATTTGAAATAGTTCTGTTGCGATAGCCATTCCTTCTTCAACTGATACCTCTCGAAGTTTCTTATGTATTAACGGATTATTTTCTTTTGTACAATTTATTACTTTCTTCATACTAATAAGTTACGAAGAAATAATGTGCTTGTCAAGCAGTTTTTTTAACAATGTGTGATGGGATATTATATATAGCTCCCGTAGTAGTAATAACTCTGATAAAACCAGCAGCAGAGTCACCTTCTATAGTAACTTTATCACCTCTACGAAGAGCACCTTTATCGTTAAAAAAGTCTTTGATTAATATTGCTTTTTGTTTTTTCATTTATAAAACCTCTCTGAAGATGGCATGTGTCCGTTATGTGAAAGGTAACAATTAGGACATAATAATCTCAGATTTTCTAGTGTGTTATTTGTTACATCTCCATCTACATAATCTAAACGAAGAGCAACTGATTCTTTTCCTATGATGATTTCATTGTATCCACAAGAACTACATTCCTCTTCAACCCACTTTTCTTTAAGTAGTCGTTTCTTAATGTATCCAGCTCTCATACGATACTTTTTACTTCCATCAAGGATCTGGTCAAGTGATTTTATCCACCTACCATAACCTTTCTTGATACCAACACCTGATTGGTTCAAGTGTCCTTCAAACAAACCATACATTTTAGCATACTTACGATAAGTTAAGTAACTTACACTTAACCAACGAGCAGCAGCCATGTTAGATTTAGTTTGAGACTGGGCATCTTCAATCATTTTTTTGGTAAGAACAAGTTTCTTACCTTTGATTCTTATCGGCTTTTGAAAGTTACGACTTGACATATATTTCGTCTTTGTCTTCTAATTGAATTTCTTTTAATTCTTTCACATCAAAAGCAATTCCATCTTTAACCTTACGAAATGTTTTAGCTTGACTATCTGGTCTAAGTCTAAATACTTCTCCGATATTTACATCACCAAAGTATTCTTTTTCCCAATCCGTACCAATTCCTGGTGGATCGTATCTGTCTTGAGCATGGTCATTTGACATTATTCTTCTCCTGATTCTTGTAATTCTCTTATTATCTTTGAAATAAACCCAAAGTTTTCTGATACTGAATCAAAAGGATTAATTTCCGAATAACTCACTTTAGCTGCTGTGTTCTTTTTATAAAGAGTGATATTTAACTTATCGTACATATCATCGATAGCACTTCTAATTTTCTTCAACTCTTCAGCTACTTCATTACTTATTTTTGCCATTACTTTCTCCAAAGTTAATTTCTTGTTGATTGTTGTCTTTTTCTTCTGATGGCTTTGGAATCATACCTAACTCATCATAACTCATCAATACTTCATTGATGTTATCTTTCAAAGATTTTAATTCGTTGTATGCTAAACCTCTGACAAACCATTTTTCTTCTTTATCCACAATGGTTGTCATCAAGTTATTGATATAAGAACCTAATTTATTTTCCATTATAACCTCATATTACACTTATAAATAGTTAGTTAGTCTTACAAACAACTAAGTTTTTTTCGTATGTTTCAAGTGATTTGATATAAAATTTAAATATATCATATTCCATTACACCTATCTCTCCACTATCTTGTAGCATTTTTGACAAGTTAACTAACACCTGAAAGTTTTCATTGTTTAATTGTTCAGCGTTAAACTCCACACAAATGTCATGTAACTCTGATATTTTATTATTACCATATAGTTTTATTTTCTCATCCAAATCAAACTGAGTGTTTGGTTGTTCCTCTTTTCTGTATTCACCAATGATATCTGAATCACTTAAATCCAAGTATATCTTACTACACCAAGGTTCTAACTCATATAACATCTGTTTACTACAACGATAAACTACAAAACCTATGTCATATTTAGGTGGCACTATTGGTTTCAGATACTCATCATGTTGAACCATATGTCCCCACTTACGAATAAAGTTACGAGTTGACCTAAGATTCTGAGCTAACCACTCTGATGATTCTCTACCCTTCATAAAGACTTGACCTGCTGGATTCCTCATCGCTCCATCTTTAAATCTACTACCTCTACAAGTCATGTGATAAACGTAACCTTGCCATGTCTGTATTGTCTCATAACCAGCCAACTGAAACCTATTAAAGATATCAGAGTCCTCTTTTGATTGAGGAGCATACAACGGGTCATGACCACCGATACTTGTGAAATCATCTTTGTATATAGCCCAAGGTGCGAATATACCTTCGGTGATTTTTTCCTCACCATATTTGTCTTCTTCAAGAAACTCCATCAATCCCATCTCATCAAACTCTTCTGGTTCTATACCAAAATCTTGTAATACTTTTTCAGGACCATCGGGATGTAGTGGTGGTTCTATTCTTGTAGCAGATACTACCTTACCTCGTTCCAAATGTTTTAAAACTTCTTCATCCAAACCAGGACAAGCATACATATCAGCGTGATATATCATCACAATATCATTACTAGCCATATCTACTAATGTATCGTAAAGTATCGTGTGACCTAATCTTGTAGGACCTTCATTACGATGTATCTTTATATTCTTATCTTTCTCAGCAATCTCTTGCATCCACTCCCAAGTTCCATCATCAGAGAAATCATCAGCCCAACATATCTCATGTCGGTATCCTAAGTTCCTTCTAATACTACTATAAGACCACTTAAGATATTTCAGGTTATTTCTACTTGGTTGTATAAAACTTATAACTCTATTGTCCATTAAATTACCTCATAATATCCACCGATACCAAATGGTATCTTAGTGTTGATTGTTAAATGACTACTTTCTATATATCTTGACTTTGGTATTACTCTAAAATCAAAACTTACCCTTGTATTTCTTGTTATATTTTGTTTGTTTCCATGTGTTAATTTTGTAGCACTCCACTCCACACACTCACCATAGTTTGCTCTAATTTCTTGAAAGTCACCCTTATCTTCTTCTGTTTCAGCCCATATCGTGTTAGTACCATAAGCCTTTGTCAATGGTACAAAGTAATTTAACTCTTGTACTTTATTAGCCCACTCTTCATTTCGATAATGTTTGTCCTTATGGAACTCACCAACTGAAATGTTACCTGGCAGATGAACTCTAAATGTAGGTATCTTTTGGTAAACTATTTCTTCTCCAAATCTTGGTTTAATTATATCATGTAAAAAATCTGTATACAACTCGTCAAAACTTTTATCTTCTCTGATTCTTTTATAAAAACACTTATGCCAAATTGTAGATTGGTCATTCTCTCTTTCAAACAAATCATAAGTTTTTTCATAGTGTAAACTGGATAAACCACTCATGGGTAAAATACCTTTATCATCAAACCAATACTCAATTATACTAAGGAACGGGTAAGTTTCTGTATTATAATTTATTTTATCCATTTGTAATTCTCCAATTTTCTTTCCATTTTTCCTCTGTATAGTTTTGTTCAAACCTTTTTGTTATTGTGTCACTACACAGATTGTAGAATCTTTCCGACCTTAGTTTTCTAGCAACTTCTTTAGCTCCATCCAAATCACCAACTTCGACTGTAGTTAATGGATGTAATAATTCTTGTGTATCTAATCCTTTGTATCCGATACAAGGTATTCCATGAAACCCACAATTCATAGCAAATGTACCAGCCGCATGTGTTCTCATCAGATGAACACCTATATTAAACTGACCAAGTGTCGTAATCCACTCTCTCCAATTCATGTAATTTAAATAATTAATATCCTCTATCAAGTTCTCTTGGTCTTGTTTTCTACCCATAGATGGTGCCCAAATAGAATTACCTATTTCTCTAGCTACTATGTAGGAATCAAATCCACCATACCAACTAACAAAGTTACCACCAATCATTGTACCATTTCCCCACTCACTTCTTGATACTAATCCTTCAGGTATCATAAGACTTCTCATTACTCTAACATCTTTACAACCCAAACCAAGATAGTAGTTTACATCAGATTCATTGTGACAATACATCCAATCAGCACTTACAACAGTATTATAATAATGAAATTGCTGTTCTACAGAATAATCTTGGAATAACCAATGAGGTCCTTCTTGCATTACAGCTACCTTATCACAACACTCTCTAAATGAATCCAAGTTTATATTTGGATTATTCTTTGGTATTATAACAATACCCAAATCAAACTTCTCAGTTGGTATGTTATTTATGTTGTAATGTGGAGCATCTAAAGCCATCATCCAAGCATACTCTGTCCTAGCGTTAGGGAAGTCTCTTGGTACTTTACCATTAACTTGACTTTCTGAAAAGAATACTATTTTCAATTTAATTTACCTTTTAGTAAAAATATCATATAATGGTATATACCATCTGGCATTTGTATTTCACTTAGAAAAGATTTCCAAACTACATCATAACCTTTCTTCTCAAAGGTATCTATCTTGTAATGTGATATGTGTTCACCAAAACAATCATCTTCAGTATCTACAGTTGAAACTATAGCATATTCACAATGGTCTATTATGTTGTCTAAAATCTTATAATTAGTACCCTCTTCAATATGCTCTATTGTTTCTAATATACAAATAGCACCATAGTCTTTTTCTATCGGATTTAATATAATATCTCTAACCTCATATTCAACATTAGGCGACTTCTTTTTTGCTGCTTCTATAGATACAGGACTAAAGTCACTACCATAACAATCAAAATCAGGAAGTCCGTTTTTTATATCAGTAATTGTTTGACCAGCAGCACAACCAATTTCTAAAACAGATTTTCTAGTAAAGACATCTTGGTTTTCAATCAACAGATGTTTTGTAACATATTCATAATTTATAGGATCAGTTGAAAACTCATAATCACCATCCAAGTCAAAGTCTCTTTTATGTTTTTCGTGCCAGTAATCTACAGTATTATTACCTCTAAAATGTTTGTTCTCCATTATAGTGGGTACTCCCGATATACTTCACACCAATGGTCAATCATCTCATCCATTAGAGTTTCAAATGTGTATTCAGGTTTCCATCCAAGAGTTGTTCTTAACTTTGTAGAATCACCACGAAGATACTTAAGTTCTTCTGACCTCATAAACCTAGGATCCTGAGTTACATATTCTTTATAATCTAAACCTAATTTAGTAAATACATAGTCACACATATCTCCAACAGAGTTAGTAACTCCTGTAGCACATACAAAGTCATCAGGAGTATCATGACTCATAATCATATGCATAGCTCTAACATAATCTTTAGAGTGTCCCCAATCACGATATGCTTCTAAATTACCAAGTGGTAGTTTATCTTGTAACCCCTTCGATATCTTAACTGCTGATTTAACAACTTTATTAGTTACAAAGTTAGAACCTCTTCTCGGAGATTCATGGTTAAATAAAATACCATTAACAGCAAATAAATTATAAGCAAATCTATAATGTCTAACCATATTATAACCAAAAACTTTTGTACAACCATAAGGACTTGTTGGCTCCATCTTGGTAGTTTCTCTCTGATAACCATCTTCATCTACTGAACGACCAAACATTTCAGATGATGAAGCTTGGTAGAATTTAGCAGTTGGACAATTGTTTTTATAAGCCTCTAAAATATTAACAATACCAAGAGCATTTGCCTGTACCGTATATTGTGGAATATCCATACTAATTCTAACATGACTCTGTGCTGCTATGTTATATATTTCATGAGGTTGAATAGTTCTTATCAACCTTTCTAACGAACTGATATCTGTTAAATCTCCATATTCAATATGACACCTTCTGTCAAATTCTTTTACTCTTGAATATTGATTTTCAGCTACTGAATTTCTTCTAATTATCCCATACACCTCGTAACCTTTGTCTAACAAAAGTTCTGCTAAATATGAACCATCTTGTCCATTAATACCAGTTATAAATGCTTTCTTCATGTAAACTCCTATTTAATTTTCAATATTATTTTAGTGTTAATTCTATTTTCATGTGGATTATCAAACCACAACTCAGGAACATCGAAATCACTTAGTTCTATTTTTTCAAATGACCAATTTTTTTCTTGTTCCAATTCTTTTACTAAACTTTTGTTTGTTAATATGTACCCACCTTTCACAATTGTTTCAAGAGCCCAAGTCAATAAATCTCTTCTGTGATTTCTAGCATCACTCATGCTACATACATCAATTTCAAGATAAGCTATATCATCAAGAGGTGGTGTTTCAATTGTAGTATCTAAACATTTAATATTATTATGTCCCAATGGATTAAAAATATCATAACCAATCACTCTATCTTCACCAAACTTATGGCAGAGTAGTTCTATAGTAGTTCCTAATCCAGTTCCCAATTGAACTAATTTTCCCCTTTTAGGTATGGGTAAATTACTAACAATATGCTTGGTGATTAAATAACTATGATACTTATATCCAAAATAAGACCACATAGTTAAACCACCATCAAAGTAATCATTCCATACTTTTTTGTATCTATTTTCTTTTTTCATTACTTATCCTTTAAACTTAGACCTGTAATTTCATAAAACAATAGTGGTTTCATACTAGCATTAGATGACCAATGTAACATCTTATGTTTCCATTCAAAAATATCACCTTTTCTCCATTGACCTTTTATTACATTACCAGCACCAAAAGATTGTCCCCATTCCCAATCAGTTAAGAAAGTACAATATCTTCTGATATCTAACATATCATACTCAACGTCTGGATAATCTATATTCATATACTTTTTTAAATAGCTATATGTATCATCATGTACTGGCATACATTGACCAGGATTAATCATGATAGCACAATAGTGATAATGTGATATGCCATATCTATCAGATAATGTTTTTTCCAATGTTGGAAACTTTTCATTTATAAATTCAATAAAATAATTGTCTATAGTATAACCAATTTTTCTCATATAAGCAACTCTTTTATTAATAATTTTACTATTTACATCTTCTGCTGGATTACCTATATGAACTCTCTTTATACCACCTTCATCATATGGATTAGATAAAATATTATCTACAACATCCGAAACATTATTATCAATATTTATACTTCCTATATGTTCTAACTCATTTTCTGGCTTAGCAAATTTATCATAATGCCAACCAGGTGATACCTTATCAAATTTAAATTTCGACATAATCGCTATCTCCTAATAATTTTGAAATACAAACTCTTCTCCACTCGGTGCCTCTATCATAATCACCAAACTCAGGATGATTTTTATCAGTTATACCATGCAACACAGTGTTAGCAGGTGTTATATTCAAGTCCTTACAAATTTCAATTTGTTTTTTTCTGAATGTATTTTGATTATAATCCGTATCAAAGTTGTTACATATCTCATAACCAACACCAGCAGCTATCTTTGATATACAACCAAATTGATTGAATAAAACTGCTCCATCATCTTCATTTACTTTTCTACATCTTATACCAATTCTTAATCTTTCAACACCATAAAAAGCTTTACTCATACTAAATGCTATGGTGTCTATACAATCTCTATTTAAGTCTAACTCCAAGTCTCTAGCAATACAATAATAAGCAGCATCAATAAACACTGGTATTTCTAACTCATCACATTTATCTAATAAAGATTCGGTGTCTGGATGTTTAGAACCAAAGTCACTAAATGGTACGGAAATTATTAATGCATCTCCATTTTTTAACTCATCATCTTCTAAATAAGCCCAATCAAAATAGTTTTTCCAAGACACTTTATGGTAAGCATAATCACCTTTCAATGACCTAAGTCTTTTATTATGATGTTTCTGATACCAAAAGTCAAAAGCCTGTGATGTTCCATGAACAAAATCTACAGCACTAAATTTGTCTAAACCAATTAAAGTATTAAGTTTACTTTGTTGAACCCACTCGTAATATCTATCTACAAACTTAGTATTAATTGTCTCATCATATAGATACTTTGGACTTACGGCATTATTAACAAAATTCATAACTTCAGAATAAGGTATTGGTCTTGAATTTTTACCTTTCCTTTCCCAAAAGTCTTCTATCTTTATTCTTTCCATTTCATTCTCCAACTAATCTAAATAAAATCTATTTTCATTTTTAGGATCGTCTGCCTTAGAATGTATGTAGTCTGGTACTAAAACTGTATACTCTAAATCAACTCTATCCATATTATGCTTCCACCAAACCTCATGTGAATGTGGTAGATAAGGATTTTTAGCCCAATCATCAAAAGAGTTAGGTCCTTTTTCTTGAATAGTATTCCAATATTCTGAATCTATTATCCTCTCAAGTGTTTTTAATAGAAAAGTCTTTTTGTAAATACCACCAGTACATAGTGGAAAAGGATCTCCATTTAGACCTGGTATTTCTTTTCTAAAAACATAATCCCTTGAAATCTTAGCCTGTTCAGTTCCCCACCTCATCGATGAAAATTCTTCATTACGAGTTACATCTTGATAAGACGATATCCAATTAGTTAATTTATTCCAATAGTTAAAATAACAAGCTGGTAAGAAATCTAAATCATTTTCATCTAAAACATCGAAAGTATATTTGAAATGCTCAGCATCAACTATAACCTTATCCTCTAAAAATATTTCCACATATTTAGTATCAACATCTTTTAGCATATCAATAATAGTTGGTATCCAATATTCATTTATCCCTTCGGTATAATTGATATTATAATGATTTAATCTATCAGAAATATTATTACTAATATTATTTTTAAAAAATATTTTAGTCTTAACATCACTCCAAATATCATTTGTATATGAATCCAAATGTTGTAATAACAAATCGTCTTCTATAGATGGCAAAATATATCCTAATAAAGTTAAATTCATTAGTCTATCCATTCCTTATCATTTTCCACACCCTTATATGGTCCAGTTTTGTATTCGTAGACTATAGTGTCTTCTTCTAATATCTCATAAGCATGACCACCTCTAAATGTCATAGAACAATCACCAGGATATAATATAGGTGTTTCTATCACTTTATCATCTAAGTCGTACATCATTACCTTTACACTACCCCTTATCACAACCCAAGATTCTTGAGCAATAACTTGGTTTTCTCCACTCTTCCATATATGTTTATGTGGTTTGAAAGTTCTTCCCTTCTTTAACTTTAATGTAGCTAATTGAAGAAATTCGTTTTCAGGAGCAATGTCACTTCTACCATCTACCTCATTCAACCTATAAACTAAATGTAATAATGTATTTGGTTCTACTTTCGAATATATTAAATCCATTACTTTGATACCCCCCAAATAACATTCTCTAAATATTTCATACGAGCTGACCATGTATGATTATCAGAACAAATTTTTTGAGCTTTTGTAGATAAAGAAAAACGCTCATCAGGATTATTTAAATAAAAATAAAACGCATCTACCCAATCATCTTTAGAAACTACAGGAATAGAATCTCCAAAAATATCTTTTGCCTTGGGATGGTCACTAAATTGAAAGTTACCAGCAATAGCAATATCATATACACGAGTATTAAAATCAAAACGACCATCTTCACCTTTTTGGTGATTATAATGAAAGTTAAGATTAATCTTAGTTTTGTTATATATGGAATTAAGATTTTTATAAGCGATATTATTGTAGTGAGTTCCCTCGTAACCAAAACCTGAACAAAAACTTTTTAGTGATTTATCTTTCAAAAATGGATAAAGATAAAAATCTTGGTGTCTGTAACCATGACCACCATACTCCCCAAACTGACCAATAAAACTAAAATCATAAGTTAGAGCATCATCGGTATTATAAAAAATAGATGTATCTGCTGCGAGGGGAATAAAATAAAGAGATTTATCTAATTCTTTACGAAAATCCTCTTCTGCTAAATCATGACTCATTGTAGAACAAAACCAAAAATCTACATAATCATTAACATCTATATAATGAGGAAGAGGTGAGGCGTCTGTAATTGAAGCTACTATACAATGTGGATATTTATTTTTAAAATCATGTAAGTCTGTAAAAAAACTTTCATCAGTAGGAATCCCACCAACTAAAACTACTAAATCTAACTCTTCTTCGAGATGTGAAAGATTATAAGTAGGATCTGGATAAACTAATTTATAAACTTCATGTCCATTTTCAAAAAGACCTTGAGCCCATCCATTTCCAGTAGGTACAAAATGGTCAAACTTCTCACAGATTAATATTTTTTTGGTGATATTACTCATTATCTCTAATCAACTTTTTTAATCTAGTAGTAGAATATGGATGATTTCTGTCTATCCAAATAATCTTTAAATCTAAATCTTTGCCGGTATAATCACTTTTATCTTTATAATCATCACCTAAAAATCTAACATCAAATTTACCGACTTCTAAATATTGACCTAAACCATATTCATTCCAATAAACTCTAACATCATCTACATATGTTATTGACCTTAATATTTCTTCTCTTTCTTCTACGGAATTTATTGGCTCTTCCTTACCATTTTCTAAAGAAGGATCTTCATGTAAAGCTATGGTTAAATGAGTACAATGTTTCTTTGCCTCTTTAAACATCTTTATATAACCAGGATGTATTAAATCAAAAGCACCAGCAATAACTCCTCTAACTTCGGGTTTCGGTAATATAGTATGTAACATAATTAAGTGAGCAGACTCAACCACTCCATAGTCATGTGATTTGACATGATATCTAAAATGTTGTCCACCCAAAGTATTCAACTTATTGTCCTCATCAAATCCTGATAAAGCCATATAAGGATAATCATTATCAACACAATGTTGAGCAGCATTTACTATGTTCATTGAATTACCAGAAGATGATATTAAAATAACCATCGTTCCCTTTTCCCAAAAATGTTTTATAAATTCTACATATGCCTCGTCTCTACCAAAATCATTTATATAACAAGTCAATCGAGAAGCATCAGAAAAACTAATAGCTTTCTTACCCAACATTTTTGTATAATCTTGTGCTATATGTGAAGCAACAGAATTACTACCACCATTACCTATGATAATAACTCTATCATAAGGTTGAATAACATCTTCAAATTCAAGAGATTTTTTCTGAATAACTTCTAATTCTTTTTTTAATGTACCTATTTGCATAACTCTTTACCTTTTTATCGTACTTAAATATAACATAATAAATTTAAAATAACAAGCAATACTTTATTGATTAGGATTTATTTTTTTATTTCGTTTAATAAAAACAAATATAGGTTGTAATAGCATATACATCCATTTCCTTCTGATTGAATTTATTTTTTTACTTGATGAAAAATATTTTGATTTATTTTTCTTAACAAGTATTTTTATATTACCCCAATATTTACTTTCTTTAATTTTAACAACATGAAATCCACAACTTTCAAATAACTGAGTTAAAGTGTTTTTAGTAAAATATAATAAGTGTTCTGGATGATAAGTTGTAACTCCATTTACCTCTGTCCAATAAAAACTTGGGACTTCAAAAAAAGCTAAACCATCGTCATTCATCAATGACTTGATATTTTTTATTGCTAATATTGGATTAATAAAATGTTCTAAAGTATGTCTACAGAATATAAAATCATATTTTTCACCAAACAATTTGTTAATGTATTTTTCATCTTTACTATCAATACAATTATCTTTTATAATTTTTATCCCATCTATATGTTCAGTTTTATTTTTACCACTTGGTAAGTCTAATCCACATAATCTACTAGCGTGCTTATAATATTTTTTTATATTATTCAATACCAAGTGAGAAAAAGCACCCACTTCTAATATAGAATTTATTTTTTTACTTTCAACATCAACGAAATCATATATGTAGTCAGCAACATTTTTAGCATGTTGCTCGTAATCATCTTGTGTTCTACATTCTAATTCATAATAATTAACATCGTTGTTTATTTCTTGATAAATCATATAACAATTATTACAGACATTAATATTTAAATTATAATTTTTTTCTGTAAAAGATTTATAAATAGATTGTGAGTTACAGATAGGGCATTTTATAGAGTCCATGATTTCATACCTCTACTATCTATGTTTATTTTTATATTAAACTCATCAAATTTAATTTTGTTTTTAGAAACAACTAACATGTACCCACCATTACCAGCACCACAAAGCCTGTAACTAAGAACTCCATCGGTATTTTTTATAGTATTTTCAATACGAGAAATATCATCATTCATAACAAGAGGTGAAGTTTCTTTTTTATCTTCCCATGAATTTAAAATCAAAGTATTTAAACTTTCAAATTTATTTTTTCTTATATTTTCATCACCATCTTTAACTGTATTATATAGATTTAATCTTTTTTCTAAACCTAATGATTCTAAAACACTAGTAGAACTTCTACCTTGACCTACAGAAACTAAATAAAAATAATGATTATTAAAGTATTCGTTACTATAAAATTTTATAATTGGCGTAGGTTCACCATTTAGAAAATTTAAATATTTAAATCCTTTTATTCCACAACCAATAGTATCTTGTCTACCTGTAAGTGGATTAAACTTTCTTTCTAACTCTAACCCCAATAGACATATTTCCATATCACTTAAATTAATTTTCTTAAAAGTCGAAATAGCTTTTATCATAGACAATGTAAATGATGATGAAGCAGCCATACCAGAACCATCTGATGGTATATCAGCAGTTAGAGTTATAGTTAAAGGTGTATCAATATTAAAATACTCTAACACAACTCTTACAACATCATTCTTGATATCTGAAACTGATTTTACATATTCTTTTTTAGAATATTGAACTAAAAATTTTCCATCATATCTTTCATTTATAGAAATATAAGTGTATATGTTAACTGGAAAACTTATTACTTTACCATCTCCATTATATTCAATAAAATCTTCTAAATCTGTAGATCCTCCAAGTAATGATATTCTTAATGGTGTAGAAGCTATTATCATATACCTAATTCCATTTTATATTTAGGAAGCCAATCTTCTAATTCCATTGTAGGACTCCAATCAAGAAGTTTCTTTGCTAAAGTATTATCTGCTAATGTGACTCTCGGTTCTTTTACCGCATCTAAATAAACTCTATCCCCACCTATCATATCAGCTAACTGATTCACACTTTTACAATTACCTCTTCCTATATTTATTCCCTCTCCACTACCTACATTTTTTGACATTGATGCTTTTATATTAGCATCAACCACATCACCGACATATGTAAAATCTCTTTCTTGTTCACCATCTCCGAAAATAGTCATAGGTGTTCCATTCATTATTTGATTAGCAAAAATACCCATAACTAAACAATAAGCACCTTCTAATAATTGTCTCTCACCATAAACATTAAAATACCTTAAACAAACAGTTTCTATATCATATAATTCACTATACAATCGACAATATTGTTCACCGATTAACTTATGTAAAGCATATGGACTTATCGGATTATAATCAGCATTTTCTGTGGTGGGTAATTGTTTAGTATCTCCATATAAAGATGATGATGAACTAAATACAAACCTACGAACTTTTGCTATTCTCGAAAGTTCTAAAACATTAAGTGTCCCATTAACATTTTTATCATGAAATGGTATTGGATTTTCTATCGACATCTGTACTCTAGCTAAAGCAGACAAATGAAAAACTACTTCAACATCAAAAAAATGTTTAATATCAATACTACTTTTATCTGATATATCACATTTAATAAATTTAGCTTTAGGATTTATATTTTCTTCTTTTCCAGTAGAAAGGTCGTCTAAAATAGTAACATTATAATCAAGTTCAACTAACTTATCTACTAAGTTACTACCTATAAATCCAGCACCACCTGTAACCAAAACTTTCATTTTAACTCCAAAATATATCTTCTGTTATTTTAGGTACATCTCTGACCTTCTTATTATTACTCAACCATAAGTTTTGATACTTCTCTTTTATCCTTGGCATATATGTCGTGACTCTATCATCACCAGTCTCTTTTGCTATTCTACTATGTGAATAAGAACTTTGCATGTAATACCAAGTAGGTAAACTCAAATACTTAAATTTATAACCATTGAAAACAGCCCTAGCCCAATATTCAAAATCACCAGAACCCCCAAAGTTTTTAAAATCAGGAGTTCCTATTTTTTCGTAAAGTTCTTTTCTAAAAATAGTTCCAGGAAAATATATAAAGTTATCACTTTTAGTTAATTTATCTCCATCTATACCAAACATCCAATCGAACATAAAGGTTGGATTAGACCAAGCTTTATTTACTTCATCCTCTACTGATGGATCTGGTAGAGGTATCCCTTCTATCTCAAACTCCTCATTTACATGATAACAATTCATACAAACCGCAGCATAAGTCTCATCTAATGCTAGTAAATTCTTTAAACACAAACTATAAAATACTGGACTATAAAAATCATCTTGATTTGAAGAATGTACAAATGGATACTTAATTAAATCTTTAGCACCAACGAACCCTCCTGGTGCTGTTTTATATCCAAAGTTAAAATCAGCATAATAATATTCAAAATATTCATGATTTGAAACTACCTTTGGAATATCATCTATAATACTAGGATCTCCATTATCGTTATATAATATAAACTGAAATTCTATACCAAGAGTATCTAATGAATTTATTTGATTTATGGTAGATTTAGCGATTAATGGGTTTTTATTATAAACACTTTGTACAACAGTTAACATTATAACCCACTTATTTCTTCATTATAAAACTTATTTTGTTTTACTTGTCTTTCTATAGTTTTAGGATGTATGATAGAATATTTTTGTTCCATTGGTAAATGAGCATATGTCTGAAAACCTGTTAGTTGTTCATGTACAGGCTTTTCCCAACGGATATTAGGTCTGTTACGAAATATACGACCTTGCCAATCAGGATAGTTTATCCATCCCTTTTCATTCATCGTGTATCCATACATTCTACAATGTTGTTCTGTTATACCATCTACAGTATTTATTCTCGGAACATAAATCAAATCAACTTCATTACCCTCAAGTATCTCGTGTATGTCTTTCATGAACCAATGAGATATCATTTCATCAGCATCTAAGTTAAAACTATAATCACCAGTACACATATTCTTTAGGTAGTTCTTTTGACTAGCAAAGTCTTTTGCTAAATGTCTTGTGTCTAACTCTATGTAACCAGCTGAATGATAATAATCTAATACAGCTCTTGTTTTTGGATTATCAGAATAGTCGTCAAGAACGACAATCTCATCTTGAGGTTGTTTGTATTCTATTAGCCTATGTAATAACTTTTCAAAAGTTTCATCCTCATTATGAACCAAGATGGAATAACTAATTTTCACTTGATAAACTCCATGTTTATTTGTGTAACCTTTAGTGAAGTCAACTTAGTAAGTTTATACGACCTATATGCTTCTTTAAAATACTTATCAGCTGATATAACATCACTATAAAATCTCTGAGGTGATATAGCACTTCTTTTCTTTGGATTAGAAATCTGTATTCTAAAGTAATCCTCTTTTAAACTAATCAGATTTTCTATCTCATCTAACTCTGTCTTCTTAAAATCAGCAACCTGAAATAATTTTTTCATCTTAGTCGGATTAAGATAGTTCATGTTCAATCCTTCTATAGTTTTTCTTTCCGTATTATTATTTAGGAAAAGAAGTATAGGTCGTGGATCTAATACACCTTGTTCTGAATAGTTAAATGTAACTATCATACCAGGTATTATTCTACGAGGATTTATTGTTTGAACAGATTTAATTATCCGTCTGTTGTTGTATCTTCTCGCCAACGATTGTCTCCAATTTTTCTACCATTTTATAAGCATCTATAAAGTTAGGAACTGTAACTACTGTTTTAGGATCCTCATGAGCATATATTCTCCATCTCAGTTCTTTATCCTCTACCATTGGAACTACTTGGTAGTTTGCTGTGGTAAACACAGATGGTGCCCAGTATCTATCTTTATTAGTCTCAACACATACATCCTTAAAGTCTTCAGGAAATGGTTTGATATGAGTCTTCATATCATTATTAGAAGCGAACCCACACTCTAAACATTGCATGTTCTGTTCAACATCACCTAATAATATCATCGACTCTTTTACCTCTCCACCTGATATAGAACATTTCTCTCCATCATTTGGACATTTGACTCTAAGTGTGAAATCATCCATTATGTCACCTTCTTAAGTTTAGGTAATTTTAAACTAACTGGTTCTGGTATCTCTTTTAATAAATCATCAATTATCTTATTAAATTTATCTGCCATAGCTTTCAAAGAAAACTCTCTTCTGTTCTTTTTACCCAAACGAACAGCTTTCTTTTGTATTAGTTTTCTCTTCTTATGAAAAGTTCTAATCTTCCTAACCACATCGGCTTCATTAACATCAAACCACTTTGATGGTTCGACAATAATATTTTCCCAAAGAACTGATTTAGGAACTTCTTTTAAAAATCCATCAATCAACATGGATTCTGAATCAGTAAGAAAATCCATATGACCACTCCACTTAGAAGCAATTACAGGTAAATCACAACAACTAGCCTCTAACATCGGTCTTCCAAATCCTTCACCGTGAGTACAAGTAATGAAAACACCAATCTTTGGATGGTTGTAAAGTGTTGACATCTCTTCAATAGTAAAGTCTCCATGTATTAAATAGATATTTGGTAAGTTAACACCTTTGAACATATCCTTAACTTGTTGTATTTTCTTCTTAGTCTCTTCCCTATCAAGTACACTAAAGTTAGCTCCATTAGTCTTAAGGACAAGTGCTGGTGGATTAGGTACATTTGAAAAGGATTTTAGAAAGGACTTAATTAATACTCCTATATTCTTTCTATCTTCTCCAAACCCTTGATTACCCCATTGTCCAACATGAAGATAAGCAAAGTCTTCTACGATAAGTTTATCTAACTCATCATATAAAATAGGATCATCTTTTTTCGTCTGATACTTATCTTTTGGATAATAAACATCCGTATCTATTCCTTCAAACAATACAGCCAAAGGTTTTTCATTTTTTATCTCACCAACTTTCTTTTTTTGTCCGTTTGGTAAATCTTCCATTTTATCAAAAATACAACGATTAAATGTGTCTGCTGTAAACTTAGATGGAACTAAATTAAAGTTCATTCGGTTCATACCTTCTAAAAATGCAGGTGAAACAACATCTGTTTCTACACCAGCAGTTATACCAATATTTACCTTAGCACCCGTAGCAAACTCGTTAGGTATTCTAATATCTATTAATACATCAGGCTGACCTTGTATTCTATCTTGACTTACGAAAGTATCTAGTAATCTTTTATGTCTTGGAACTTCAGGTCTGAGATGATTTCGTGGTGTATTTCCCCACTTAACATCAAGACATTTAATATCTAAATCTTCTCTATCCATAATAGAATAAAAAATAGAACGAGCGTGGTCGCCATAACCACTACGAGTGTTGAAAGGTGCTACCATTAACACATTCCGTTTCATACTGCCTCCATATAATATTTAGGTTGTGGTTTCCACTTATCAAAAGCACCATTCATAGAATCAATAAATCTTTGTCCCATAGCTTTTGATGTCATTAGATTTTCTTTACAGAACTCTGTTCCTAATGAACCAAGTCTTTTTCTTTCTTCTCTATCCATGTTGTATAGTTTTCTTAACCAAAGAGCAGCAGTTTCAGGTTGACATCTATCATCCCAAATGTAAGGTGTCATAGGAGAACCTTGTAAAGACCTGTTAGATGGAAAGACAGGAAATACCCACTCACCATATTCAGTATAAGTCCCTAAATGATTAGAACCTAACTCGATATAATCATCAGGTGTTAAAAACTCTCCATCTTTCTTAAATCCACATTGGTCTTGTAGACCACCAGTAACATTTACAATGATTGGTGTTCCAACAGTAAGTGCTTCAGCACTACCTAACCCAAACCCTTCATTAGAAGCAAGGTTAATATAAACATCAGCTGAGTTAAATAATAAATTCATTTCGTTATCATCAAAAGGTCTACCATCAGTTTGATAAGTAAAACAAACATCATACTCAGGACACAGATGTCTATGAACTCTTGGTAAATCTGTCCCATTGTCGTCTACAGGAGCACAATGATAAATCAAAACACAATCTCTTCTTTGTTCAGGTGTTAACTCATCCATAAAATATTTGTAAGCCAGTAAAACATCACCAGGTTGTTTTCTTCTGATGTTCCTATTACTATAAAGTATCTTGAACTTCTTATCAGCAATACCATGTTTAGCATCAAAATCTAAAAGTGAAGTATTATCATCTTCTACTTTAGAAAATCTACTTGGTGATATACCATGTGGCACATAAGTTATTTGCCAATCTTCATAATTAGGTAACAATCTTTTATTTATACCATAAGTTTGTTTTGATATTGCCATTAATAAATCACAACTTTTATAGTAGTTGGTATTGTATTGTGGATCTGGTAAGTCATCCCAAATATTATAATAAAAGATTGGAATCTCTCTACGAATTTCTGATTCCATATTATAAAACCAAATCCAAAAACGAGGATCTGTATAGTGAAGAATAGCATCTGGTTTTTCTATCATCATTACTTGTCTAAGTAAATCTTCATTACCATATCCACTAACTGGATATATTCTAAGATAACCATTCTTAATTCCAAAATCTTTTTCAAGATTAGCAGACATATCAACTATTTTACCCTCTTCTGGATGTTGAATAGCTCCACCAATTTGTACCCAATCATATTCATTGAGTGTTTCTATCACGATGTCTTTAGATACAGTAGCTACTCCACTATGCATCCTTAAGTCATCTGACATTAATAGTATCTTTTTCTTAGCCATTTATAACCTCTTTATCATCTACATACTGCATAAAGAAGTATTTGTCTAACATTTCTAACTTATCATCATACTCAGCAATAATTTCCAACTCTTTTTCTATCGTTTCCATAATGTCAGGATGTTCAGCTACCCCAACACCTTTCTGTAAAAGATTCTCAACATTGATTCTATGTTTTTCAATGTGAGCTTTAAAGTGTAATCTACTAGCATCTAATATTTCTTTTCTCATTAAAACTGACTCCCACTAATATGTAAATGGTCATATGTTTCTATTTGCTCTTGAATAACATTATCATGTATGTATTGATGAATAGAACGATTGACTAACTTCTGTAAATTCATTGATGAGTTGACTGTCTTAAACTTAAATTGTTCGTATAGGGATTTAAGTATCTTAACGGAAGTCAACTTTGTTAAAGTATCTTTTTTCATAACCTATTCCTGTTGTTTATAACTCGTATATATAAATATATACTTTAATTAATAACAAGATGTTTTTTTCCAAATTTCTTAGCATAATTTATAGTTGACATAGAACCTTTCGAATCCACACCTCGTGGGATAAAAGCTACCACATAATCAGAGTAAGCAGCTATTATCTTATTACGAGCAAAGAAGTTCTTAACATTGTAAGGTTTCCCATAATCTCGTTTATCTTTCGGACAATAGATGTTCCAAGTCTCATGAAATGGGGGAAACTCTTGATATTGTAATCCCAACTCAAGAGCATATTTCTTAGCGTATCTATCAGCACCTGTCTTACATCCACCACTAACTATTATTGTATCAGCACCTTTATCTGTCTTCAACTTGAAGATAAACTCTTTTATTTTCTTTCGGTTCTCGTACTTACGACTCCCTACTATTCCTACCCTTATAGGATTTTCCCCCATTTACAATGCTCCGTATCATAAAATTCACAGAACTTACATATCTTACCTGGTTTCGCAGCGTAAGTTCTTTCTAATAGATATTTACCTTTGTCATCAAAGACACCTTTTCTAAACTCCTCAAACTTAGTCATAACCTTGTTGATACTTGGAACTCCGTTTGCTGGTTCAAACTTCTGAAGTCTTGTGATTAGAAAATCAGAATTTTTAGCTATCTTTCTCTTTAGAATCAGAAACATCACATCTATCTTATCCAACGGAACATCAAATAGTTCTGAGTAATATTTCTTGTAAAGTAATAACTGAGACTTCTTATTGAAATCTTTCTTCTGATAATCTGTCCAACCACGAGTAGCAGTTTTAAGGTCAATGATAACCACCTTACCTGATATCTTGTTTCGTATCACAACATCTAAGAAACCCATCATCTCAACACCTTCTTGGATATCTTTTAAGATTGGAACTTCTATACCAACTAGCTCCCAATTCTGTTTCATGAAGTATTTATTACGATACTTTCTGAAGTGTTCTAAGATAGCAAGACCATCTTGATAGAACTCCATCATCTCATCTTGGGTACAAGGTAATACATTCTGACTTTCTTTTATCTTGGTAAACTCAGCAACCATCTCTTCTTTTAACCGAGACTCCATATTGATTTTATCAGCAGCAACGATAGACTTGTTATACATTACCGATAAATATTCTTGTATCACGGTATGCATTGCTGTCCCAAAAAGAGTGTGTATGTTACCTACGAAAGTTCCTAACTTATCTACATAACGAAGTTTCCATTTAAGGTTACAATCGTTATATGTGGTAAACTGACTATGTGATATATGTGCCATTAAATAATCTCGTCAATCATTCCATATTCTAAACAAGTGTTAGCATCCCACAATAAATCGTGTTTCAGAATCTCGTTAAGTTTCTTCATAGGAATCTTAGTATATTCTTTATAGATGTTCTTAATGTTCTTCATCATCAAATCTAAGTTCTGTTTCTCATCCTCAAAGTTTGAGTATGTTCCCCAAAATTGTGTAGATAACTGATGAACCAACATGTAAGAATTTCTACTCATATATCTATGTGTTCCAACTACTGTTAAGAAAGTCGCAGCACTAGCAGAGAATCCATCCACATAAGTATGAATAGGAACTTTACTTCTTAATATCGTATCCATAGAAGCAATACCACTTACTATGTTTCCACCACCTGAGTTTATAAACAATTTGATTGGTGGTGTCTGTGTATCAAGATTCTGAGATATTGTTATAGCTTTTGATTCCAACTCACTTATCTTTTTATTTAACTCACAACAAGCATTTCTATTGACACCAGAATAAAAGTAAATCTTATTATCTTGTACCGATATGTGCTTCTCTGTTGTATCACCAGCTTTTCTTGGTGTTGGTTTGCTTTGTTTTTCTCCCCAATATCTTTCCATTACTTACCCCACTTACCATTTTTAACGATTGTTGCCATAATACCATAGTTAGATACATCTAAGTAAGCATCTTCCATAGGTTCACCTTGTACTGCATTATCTCTACCACTCATTAGTAAAGTCTTAAGTCTTTGTATCTTGTCATTCATTCTAAACCAAAGACCTGTAAGTGATAGGTGTATTTCCTCTTCAGTTTGTAACATAGTACCAACTGAAATATTACCAGGACCATAGTCGTGTTGTTTCTTTAAGAACAACTCGTATTGTTGTCTTTGTAATCTTTTGAACTCTTTTGTCATAACTGGCCATTCCTTTTCCATTTGTTCTACAACTGGATGAATGTCCTCTACAACTTCTAGTTCTCTTTCTTTTATATTCATGTTATACCTTTATTACATTTGTTAATTGTATTAAAATAATTGATATCGCTAATAATATACTTATTAATGTTTTAAGTGTAGGAATTTCACCAATTAGTAACCAAGCTAGTAGACCAAACACAATCGTACTAATACCAAATCCAGCCAATCTCATGTTCCAAAAAGCACCAAAGTATTCATAAGACCATTTGGTGCTCCAAAAGAATAGTGGTGCTATAACAAGACTTGTAGCGTACATCCACCAGATAGATTGTAACCATTGTTTATTCCACACAACCCATCCTTGTAACTGAAAAAATGCGAATAATGAACCAATCAATTGAGCAATAATTGCCATCCATAACTTACTCATTTAACACCCATCTTTTTTATTTCCTTTTCTGTTTTACCATACTTGGTTAGTAAAGACTTTAACTCGTCTTTGTTCATCAGTCGATAGTATTCACCGGCTTGTATCTTGCTGACCTCAAAGTATTCTTGAATAAAAGGAACAACCTTTTCATTGACCTTTGTTTTTTTACCACTAAGGTATCTTAGATATGTTTTCTTGTTTGGAAGTAAAGAACAATAAAACTTGTAGACAGCCGAATGTGGCATCACCTCGATTGTTAACTTCTGAAAGTGATTAACAATAGGTAAGAAATCATCACTCATACTTAAATAACGATTAACCATGAACGGACTAAACTTCTTTTGCTCTTCTTCCGAAAAACTATCCCAAGGTCTTTTTTTGGTAAATAGTTCATCTATCCACTTAAATAAGTTCATCTAATTCCTGTAGTGGTAACATCTCCCCACAATTTCCACAATTAAAAACTTGGATTGGAGCGATAACTTCTTTACCAGTAGGTGAAACAATAGCAGATATTTTCTTTATAACATAACCTTGTATAAAGATACTATTCCCACACGATTGACACTTCATAGTATCAGCATCCTTCAAATCAACTTGAACTTGTTGTTGTGGTAATGGTTTTTTTGGTTTCATATTCATTGT
>CEUT01006389.1_pt1 | contig 22579 bp, 17 predicted proteins | sample 531401 | NCBI WGS metagenome assembly CEUT01 (sample SAMEA2622821, study PRJEB7988) | marine metagenome | biome: marine biome (ENVO:00000447); feature: surface water layer (ENVO:00002042); material: "saline water (ENVO:00002010), including plankton (ENVO:xxxxxxxx)" | depth 5 m | reverse complement strand
CTTGGTTTCGACGACTGCTTCTGGTGCTGCTGGTACTGCTCAAAGCAGCGTTGCTAAGCCTGACGAAGGCGGTAACCACGAGCTGCGTGCGGCTGCTGTTGAGACCAACAATGCTGTTCCGGCTGCTGCTGGTGCTGTTGCTCCTGCTGCAATCGACTTTGAACGCATGCAGGCGATGCTTGATGACATTATGGTTGCAGGTGGGGACAATCCTAACTGCATCTATATGCACCCCATCATGCGTCAGAAGTACGCTGCGGCATTGCTGTGGACCGCCAATGCGGCCTCCGGTACGCTTAATAAGGACGTTAACGCACGTCCTGGTCAGGGCGACCCCGGGTTCTCTGGCTACGCCTTCTCCGGTATTCCGGTTAAGGTTTCCCGCCACTGCGGCAAGGGTTTGGCAATCTTCCTGAACACTCGTGTTTGGACGATTACCGAGCTTCAGTCGTTTGGCATGGCTGATCTGGATGGCAGCATCCTTAGTCGTGTCACGAACAAGGACGAGTACGAGGGATACATTCGCTGGTACTACGAGCTTGTTTGCAAAGAGCCGAATCGTAACGCCATTCTTTGTGGCATTACCTTCGCTGCTTAATGCACTTGAGGACTGGCCCCCCTTTAGGGGGGGGCCAGGACCTCTGGGGGTTTTATGCACCGTGATTCTGACAGATCTGGTTCTGGCCTGAGACGCTCTGGTTTCTACCAGGGCTCTCCTAATCCTGGTCCTGACATCGGCGCTCTTATGGGAGCAGCCGGTAAGTTTATGAAAAGCTACGAGGGTGATAAGAAAGAAGAATCCCCCGAAGCTAAAGCTAAAGACAAGGGATCGGGTCTTAAAGACATTGGCTCGCTTGCTCTTAAATACGGACCAATGGTTCTCAAGATGCTTGGCTAGGAGTTCTCGTGGAAGAAGCTGAAACAATCGTTGTCATCGGCAAAGGGTTCCCGATGAAGGGCTCTGAGCTAAGAGACGCTATTGACAGCTCTCGCCGCCTAAAGTCTCGCTACATTCGTATTTGGGACATGTGCAACCTGTTCTTACAGGGCAAGCAACATCTAAAATACGACTCATATAATAAGAGTTTTGCCGGTGAGCGCCGACGCCCTGGTCGCCAACGTGTCACCATTAATATGATTCTAAACATTTACCGTAACATGCTGGCTCGATTGGCAATGGCTTACCCCAGTATTACGGTACTTCCTTCCTCTGATTCCGTTGAGGACATCGTAAAGGCTCAGTCATGTGAGACTGCTCTTAAGTGGTACTGGCATAGCGAGGCTATGAACGAAACGCTTGGCGACCTCGTTAGCCACTTGCTTGTTACGGGTAACGCTGGGGTTCATACGTATTACGACTCAGAGGTTGAGAAGATCCGCACAAAGATCATTAACCCTTACGACATGTTCTTTGAGCCCGGTGCTAATAGCTTCGAGGAGTCTCGGTTTATTGCGATTAGACACCTTGTTCACAAGAAGGACCTAGCTCGTAGCTACCCCGAGTACGCTGAGTTTATTATGAAGCAGCCTGACGCTGATCTGTCTGCTCATAACAGCATGTATGCAACAGTTACGGGAACTCAAAACTATTCACTTAAAGAGCGCATTGAGTTGTTCGAGGTGTACCACGTTGACGGAATGGTGTGTCAGCTTGTTGGAACCAAGAAGCTCTATACTGGAACTTGGCCAGGAAAGATTCTTCCCGTGCAGTTTGTAAACTACACAAAGATGCCTAATCGTCTTTGGGGCACCGGAATGATCGAGCCTCTGCTTGAGTTGCAGAGTCTTTACAACCGGGGGCGTGCTCAAATCGTAGAGAATGCCGAGTTAATGGGTAATCCCAAGTGGCTTATTCCTAAGGGTGCCGGTCTTAGTAAGAACGCTCTTTCCTCCTCTCGCCCAGGCGAGAAGGTTATGTACAACGCTAATACGGGACCTGCTCCAACCCAAATCTCTGCGGCTCCTATTCCTGCTTATGTCGTAGACAACATTAAGCAGATTAACGCAGAGATGATGGACATTGCTGGTGTGCACAGCACATCGTTGGGTAAGCGTGCTATTGGTATTGAGTCTGGCGCTGCTATTGAGGCGTTGTCCTCTAAAGATGCACAGCAGCTTCAGGTGACTCAGGACAACATCGAGCGGGGCGTAAAAGATCTTGCAGAGGTTGTTCTTACCTACATGCGTAAGTTCTACCCTGAAGAAAAGATGATGCGGATTATGGATGAAACAGGCCGCATTGTTTTTCATCAGCTACGCCAAACAGATATTAACGAAGGCGCAGATGTTTACCTAGAAGCAGGGTCTTTGTTCCGTGACGAGAAGCAAGATCGGGACAAGCGAATTATGGAGCTGCTGCAAGCAGGCTTAATCGAAAAGGATCAGGCCCTTCAGGAGTTGCACTTCAAGACAGGCAACGCCTTTATCACGAAGAAGATGCGTGCTCTGTCCCATGCTCAAGATATGCTTGAGGCTGTTCTCCGTGGGGCCTTTATTGAGATCATGCCGACTGATGACCTCAAGGCATTCGAGAAGACCTTTGGCGACTTTATGCAAACTCGGACGTTCTATGATCTTGAGCCCGAGCGTCAGGAATATGTCCGGGATGTTCTTATTGCCGTCACCACATTTGGCATGGAGCAGCAGGAGCAAGCTGAGCAAATGATGAAGCGGACTGTGTTCCCGCAACAGGCTCCGCAAGAACAAGAAGCTAAGCAGCTTGTGGCATCTGCTGGTTCTCCAAATACTCAGCAGCAGATTGCGTCTGCCCATGATGATATTATTGCCCGGAAGAGGATTGCTGATGGCGAACCTAACCCCGAGGCAGGATTAACTCGCATTAGGCAAGGAGGCACGGGATGACCGGCGGAGAAGTATTTGCACTCTTCCGTAGCCTAACAGATGAATCAGACAGTACTTTTCTTACCGACGCTAACGTAAAGACTTATCTGGATCAGGGCTTTCGTGAGTATCGATCCCTTATAATGGGGATCGATCCTAACCTGTTTGTAACGCAACATCTGTTCACTCTTAACAGTCAGAACACTTACGACCTAGCAGCCAATAACCTTATGGGACCAACAGCCGTAGCTGGCCAGAAAGTCGAAAGAATCCTGCGCCTGGCACGTATCAACGATACAACCAGAAACGAGGTTATGGAGTACTTAGCAGGCGCTCCCAGCGAAATGGCTATTGGTGATTTCGGTTACGCACTAGCTAATACGACAATTAGATTCTCCGATAGACAGAGTGGATCTTTCCGCCTGGAGTACGTAGCCGAGCCCGACTTAGCAACAATGTTTACCAGTGGAAGCGCTGCGTACATCGATGACCTTAGTGCTTTTCATGCTTTGATTGCGCTAATGGGAATGCGTTACTATGCGATTCGGGACGGCGGAACATCCTTAGAGGTAGAGCGCCAACTAGCTCAGCTAAAGACCGACCTTAACCGTTTTCTTTCCGAGGGTAAGAACCAGGATCAAAGATATGTTCTAGTCGGAGACTGGAACTACGATGGCTAACATCTTCAATCAGGTTGAACTTCTTAAGTCTGGCGACTCAACAGAAGTTCAGGATCTTGTACGTGGCGAGTGGCTTCAGAACCTTTGGGTTACAAGCGACTCTGTTCGTGTGCGTCCTGGTTGGGGTGTTGTAGCCGAACTAGATACAACGTTAGGTCTTAATCTTTCTACAGCGGCATTTGGTTATGAGAAACATCTTGGCAGCTTTCCAATCCTTACAACATTCGGGCACCGTCAAGTGGTGTCTATTTTTACCGGTAAAACTTCTCCCTCATCGATGGGAGGAGAAGAAACCCAAGCCAAGTGGGCCCAGTTAACTTTTGTTCGTATCTATGACCTAGAAACAGATAAGCATTACGAAGAAGTTCTTTACAGTCAAACATCGGACAATATTGGCAGCAGTTCCTTAGAGATGTCTGAATGGTATGGTCACTATGAAACCAACAAGACCTACAATAACTCTAGCTTTATTTCTTCTACTGACGACCCTTTCTTCTTTGAGTACTTTGATGGTTATCTTTACTTTGGCAGCAAAGCTGTTGGCGTCTATGTCTACCGCCCCGCTGATTTTAGGAGCCTTCGTCGTCAGCAACTAGAAGATGCAGACACAGCAGAATACTTTTCGGGCTACGCAGAAAGCAGTCTTATTTGCAGTATGTCATTAGTTGATGGCCAGTTTGCAGATAACTTTCGTTATCTCCGCAACTCAGAGATTGGCTCTATTGTTGACATTACTCAGATTGCTGGTCGTTTAGTTTATGTAACAGAGAAGAATATTTATTTCTCTGATCCCTATAGGCCCAATGCGATTATCGCTCTAAACAATGTGACGATCCCTACTGGATCGTCGCTTACAACTTGCGTTGCTCTTCGTGAGAACATTGTAATTTACAGTGACTCCGAGATGTTTCTGTTTACACCTAGTGTCGGCAGCCTCCCATCCAAAGGCCGTCTTATTCAGGTGTCTGAGCATGTTGGCTGCCTTGGGACTAGTTCAATTACAAAGGCCGAAAACACACTGTTCTGGGTTTCTAAAACAGGCATCTACACAACTCAGGATGGTATCGCTTCCCGTGAGTTAAGCTCTGATATTCGGAACTTTTTTACTGGTCTTGACGATGTAACGAATCCTCTTACCTCTTACTTCGAGACGCTTCAGACTGCTGGCTCTGAGGGGTTTGCATCGCTTTCTACTGACCACCCAAGGACTCTTATTAAGTTTGATTCTAAAGACGTTTCTATTGCTTATTCGGTAGAAGAAAAGACGCTGCTTGTTTGTTTTGGTTCTATTAATCATATCTGGTGCTTTAAGCGGGGCTGGTCTCTCTGGCCTTTAGAGTCAATGGTGTCTGTAACTGGTGGCAATGTTCCGCAGGTAGGATCCGTTAAGAACCTTACAAACGCATTTGTTACTGAGTGCCTTGGTGATTTTTATCTAACAACTGGCCTCGACAGCATTGAAATTACTGATTCTGGAACAACTCAGTTTGAGAAGCAAGGCGCTACTGGTGTTGCAGTTAATCCAACAACTCGTTCGTATACGTTAAGCAAGCTAGGCCGTGGTGGTGCATTAGATCGTTCCTCTAAGCATGAAGACTACCGAAACCTTGCTCAGAAATACGTAGGGACTTTGCTTGGCGGAACTGATCCTTCTGGTGATGCTCGCATGGACGAAGGGATTCTTTATATCCGTCCAGCTCGCAAGGTGGTCTTTGCTAGTGGGATAGAAGGTTTCTATATCCCTGTTGAGTTTGTGCCCCGTGCCGTTGCTACAGGTCCTTCGTATAATGCTTATGATATTATTCTTAAGTATGACCGGACAAACTTTATTTCTTCAGTCAACCCGTTAAACCCAGCAGCTACTGTTAGCTCTACACTGTTTCCCCCTGAGCGCCGAGATACTGCTCCCAGGGTAACTGTTACTAATACAAACGCTGCTGGTGTAGCTGATCCCTCAGGTGAGTATTTAAGATTCCAATTTGCTATTGGTGCCGGTGGAGCCCTTAAACTAAACTACAAGCAATCTAATCCTCTCTTTGAATTTTTACTTCTTAGGAACAGTGCTAACAGCACAAGTAGCTTTGGTATTCAGACAGCAACTGCGTTGCCATCATTTACAGACACTGGTGCTACATCCAGAAGCGTTCAGAACATCTTTACCTTTGCTCCTGTTACAGCCGATGACTCTGTTCGGATGATTAACAACGCAAAAGCTCAGCCTGTTGACTGGGCTTTTAAGTCAAAGAAAGTAGATGCCCCCGGAATGCTTGTGCGCGCACGAGGGCTTTTTGCTCGTCTTAGCTCTCAGGGAGCAACGGCTAGTACTGACGGACAGCTTAGTTCTGGTTGGTTATGGGGTGTATACAACATTCTGTTGGGATCAGATCGTAAGGGATACACTACCCAGATTATTGATACCAACCAGAACCAGGAAGTGCCTAACATTACGTTTGTATCAAACAAGCAAACTGTTAGGTCTAGATTTCAAAACTCTGCAAGCAATCTTGTTGCTCGTATTTTTGCAAGTGCTAATGGTCCCAAGTATGGATTGCAGGCTAACCCCGCTGCTGGTGATTACCTTATAGATGATAAAGAGTTTGACGAGATTGCCACTAGTGACTCTGTAAAAGGAGAAGAGCTAGCATATATGATCTTTGGGTTTATGCGTGGCCGTGCTGATTCTTTGATCTTTGATACACTCAAAGCAAATGTACAACAGCTAGGAAAACGTCGGAGGACTGGTCGATGACGTTAAATATTCCTGAGTCTACATCAGAAAGAAAAGAGTTAGATCAAAGCAAGCGAGACGAAAATACTCGTAGCTCTGCTGGGAGAGGGCAACAGCTAGTTTCCGCCGGCTCCCCAATAGAGGAGCCACAGGAGTCACAGAATGGCATTCTTCTTCTTTCGGGCAACCATGGCGGGTTCCGGCTTAAAAAGCCGGGGACCCGCCTTACAGGCGTACCAGGAGCGCTGGTAACAAACGTTGGGATTATTGAGTCAAATTGCATCTTAGATGGTTTGCATTTTGGGAGAAAGCCAGAGTCGGACAATGACAAGTTTCTTCTTCGCATTGCTTCTAGCGCAAAGGTTTTAATTAAGAACTGTACGTTTGAGCGCCTCTCAAGTGACGCTTCGTCTACAGGAGCAACAAATGAAGAAAGCTTTATCCTTGTCGAGTCAGGCGCTAAAGCCATTATCTTGCAGAATACATTTCGATCCAGCGCTAAGTCCGGTGCAATGGATACTGCATCTGGTCATGTCGTTAAGCATATTGGTGGTGCTGCTGCTAACGTTTGGGTTGGCCTCGGGTTTAACCTAACAGGTCAAACGCATTCTAATGTAACTCCTATTGCGCCGGAGTTAACATGAGTATTCGCAGGATTAGTAAAGAGCAGTTTGCTACTGGAACTACTATTGATGGGGATCGCATTGAAAGCGTTCTCCAAGATATTGAAAAGCTAATCAACGACATTCCTTCAGGGGATCTTCTTAATCGCTGGGTACCTCAACACTTTCATGTTGGATACCTACCCCTGACTGCTGGAGCTGATGCAAACATACAGACTCAACTAACAGCAATTGCAGCTCCAAAGGGCCCCTGGCTGCCAGTCTCAAATAAGGTTGTTACCCCTGGAGTTTCTCCAACTCCCGTTGGAGCAGAGCCAACAAACGACTTTAGAGTTAAAGGCAACAGGCTTCCTTATTATCCTCCAGCATCTCAAAACCCTACGTTTAAAAGCACTGTTAGTTCAGGGCTGGGTGCCGAACAAATTGCCTGGGAAATTAGCTTTGCGTTATCCTCTCCGTCTGTTTTGCACTCAGTAAACGCATACTTTCTTACTGATGACGATGAGTACACCAACACGTTTAAGTATACAGGAATTGCTCCAACAGGAAGAACTGCAAGCACCTTCGTTAAAGATGTGCAGTTTCACATTTCAATAGATAATCCGTTTACCCCTGAAGACCGTAGAACTTTAAACAAGGTGTTTCATGTTAGAGAGTTTGATGTCAGCGGGAGCATGATGTCTAATGCCGCTGCTGTTCCAACAAACGACATGCTTCCTGCTTTAAGCAGTATTACCAATCATACTACTTCTGGCCCTGTTAGTTTTGCTCCTGATCAGAGCCTTGCATTTGAATCTTCTGACTTAAAGATTCCGCTGCCTATTGATACACGCATTAGGATTACCTGCATTCTTCCTATTAGAACTACATCTACCGGAGCTGTAGATGGTCCTTGGTATCAACGGCCATTTAGCTTCGTGCCTTCGTTTTCGATAACTCTACTGGAGCCACTCCTTGATTAGCTTCAAAAGATTAAGACGGGGCGTCAAGCTGCTTGCTGAGCATATTTACGATCCTATTCATGCAACGCTGCAACTCCTAACAGCATCTGGAGTTACTCATGACCATTTGGATACTCCAAGCGGTAGCTTCCGTGTTAATCTTTACATTCCAGTTTATACCACGATGTCTGGCGGAACTGCTGCGGTTCTTGGCGGATTTGGTGATACAAACCCCCAGTCTATCCCGTTCTTTATACCGCCGCTTCAAGAGTACACCCGTGATGCTTTAGGGTTTAATACAAGCGGAAGGCCCGATGTCTTTTTGCGTGAGGTATCTCTAAGTACTGATACTCGTGCTGAGCCTATTGCTTTGCAGGATTACTGGACAGATGTTGATACAGGTGCTGCAAATCATCAGTCCGCAGAGGGCGACATGCGAAGCAATGCCGCTGAGGATATGGGTTACGAACTGATTATCTACTCAAAGGATATTAGTTCCTCAAGGCCAACTCGATTTGAGAATGTTATCTACAGGATGGAAGTTCCGGCGGCTGCGCTTAACCAGTCAGTATTAAGACTTAACCCTTATGTTCAATCAGGGCTTAAGGTTGAGATTGACCCAGAAAAAGCATACCTTGCTCAGTTTACAGCCAAGAAGGAGGCAGTTCCTAAGCCACAGTTTTCTGTAGCTATCTCAATGAAGTTTTCTCATCGCTTAGTCGGAAGAGATACATCGGCCAACATCCAGAATATCCCCTCTCACAACGGAGCATTTGCACCTGTTACAGAGTCTTTTGTTAAGTCTGTTGCTGATGATCCTATTGTAGCAACTGGTGCTAAAGGGATTAACACTGGCTTTGAAAAGATTGATGATCTGTTCACCGGAAAACTGCGTGGCGGGTATAACAAGTTTTCCCAGCGGCATGAGCCAGGTACAGACTTAAAAGCGGAAAACGTTCTTGAGTGTGCTGGCTATGATGTCCTTGCTGTAAACTTATTTAGTGGTTTCTGGGCTGTTAAGGGCGGAACAGGCGGGACCGTAGCTGACGGTTATATGAGAGCCCAGGACCTTCCTTATCTTAACGCATCTGCTAACACGTTTACTCTTGATCGCCGCATTATTCCTTTGCCGTTTCCAATGACGATTCACCACGTCTTTGCAGCTATTAACTTTTCTGGAACCAAAGGTGCGAGCAGTCGCTTGCCTTCAACAAACAATCTTAAACATAGGATCGGTGTCGGCCTTATGACCGGCATCCGAGCCGATAAGTACACCTATGACCAGGTTGCCTACCTTGAGTGGGACAATACTTTTGCAGCTACTATTGACCGTGCTGCTGAGTGGCTAGATGAAACTGTTGTTGCCCCTGCTGAAAAGTCTCAGGGGTATTTCTTTCACACTGTTCCTGTACCTTTGGTTGGTAGTGGTGGTAATACGTTTGATCCGATTGGTGGCATTTCCTATACTCAAGGCCGACCGGTATTTGCGGGCCAAGGGGTATACTCCGCTTCGGCTTCTTTTTCTCCTACTCATACCAGGAGCAATATTAATACCGGTGCTCCAAACTGTCAGGGCGCTGAACAAGCGTTAGAAATAAGATGGTCATTTGGAGACACAACAAACGGAGTAGTTCACACTGGTACGTATCCAAATCAAGAAATGGTTTCTGGTTTAGGTGGTCATTGGGTCTTTATTTACGGTAAGAAACACTTAGTCTGAGGTAGTTATGGCAAATCCTAGAAATTTAATGGGCAGCATTGGAAGAGGGGTTGGTGCTGTTAATAGAGCATCTGCAAGAGTAGCTCCATCTGTGGCTGGACTTATTCTTGGTGGCCCTATGGGGTTTGCGGCTGCTGAGGGCACCCGTGCTATTTTGGATCAAGGGGCCCCTGGCGACTTTAGTGCACGGGGAAGTGCTCGGCAGAGAGCGGCGGCTTCTGTTGCTCAGCGACAGCGTGACGAACTAAGGCAACGTGGCATTAGTGAGTACGGAGATCTTGTAGGTGCATACGAGGGCGCAGAGCAGCGTGCCCAGGAAATGCTTGGTGAGCGACAACGTTTAGCCGAATCAACAATAGCAGGTATGGGAGCCCAAGCCTTGGGGGGCTTGGGCGGTATGCGTGGCGGTGGTGGCGCTGCAACAATGGCCGGTGTTGGTGAGCAAGCAACACGAGAAGCCATGCGGCAAAAGCTTGCTGGGGAACAGCTTCTTACTGATCGTCAGATTGGTGCTCGTGAGGCAGCGGTTCAGAGGACTGCATTTGAGCAAGAGGCTGGTAGTATTGAGCGTGAATACAGCCAAGCTCTTAACGAAGGCGATGCAGATATTCAGCAGGCTATTGATGATTCTCAAGGCGAGTTCTGGGATGACACAGATGGCATGACTCGCAAGATTCGTTCGGTCATTAGTCGTGTGCGTCAGACCAATCCGCAGGCTGCTGCTGAACTTGAGCGCCAATACCTTACGACTGATGGCAAGCTAAACAAGAGGGGTGTTGGCAGCACTCGGGGGAGTTGGTTCGGTGGCTAGAATCTTACCCTCATTAGGCCGAGTCTTTGCGGCAACTTACAAAGGCCCGGATCATCTGGGTAAGCCGACTCGTTCATCTAAAATTATTAGCGATGCTTCTCCTCAATACAAGCTAGCACTAGCTGGATTAGCTGCTTCTGGGACAACCAATCTAATGAAGAAGATTGGTGCGGAGGTTGCTGTTCGTGCTTTGCAGAACACAAAGGACAGCCAGATTCCTAACTTTGGCCAGCTTGCTGCTGGCTCTAAAGAGCATGAAGTTTCTGCTGGTGATACGCTAGGCAAGATTGCTGCACGTAACAAAACAAGTGTGTCGGAACTTGCTAAGCTAAACAATATTTCTGATCCTAACATGATCAAGGTTGGTCAAAGGATTCGTCTTCCTGGTAATGAGGCATTAACCCCTGAGTATGTTCGTGCTGCTAAAGAACTGAATAGTTCTCAGTACGGCGGCCGCCCCCCAAGGGCGGCACGCGCTGCGTTCTTAGAAGAAGCTGCACGGGTTCTTAATAATCCAAACATCGACGAAGAAACCCGACAGCAAGTTACTGCGGCAGCAAATCAAGTCCGCACCGGTCGTCCTGGTGGCTATCTCGAACTAGCCAAGGACATGATTATGGGGCCGTCTGCGGCTGAGCGAAGAGACCTTGGGGCTTTGAGTCGTGAGGAAGTTGCAAGCCAGTTCTCTTCTGCTGACAGTATGGCCAAGCGTGCTGCTGCGTTCAGAGCATTGCAGCTTGCTCGTGACCTTAACCCAAGCGACTTTGCACAAGAAACATCATTGCCTGGTCTGCTTTCAGGAGAGCAGTCACGAGCTGAAAGTAAGCACTTTGAGGATATGTTCCCGCCGATACCCAAGCCACCACGCCGCTTAGGAGGAGGGCAGCCTCAGAAGTTTACGGTTAAAGAGCCCAAAGAGTTAACAAGGAGGCTTAGAGCCCTTCGTAGAAATACTCAGCATTTACACGGCATAGCTCTTGGTAAACCAGCCGCTATAATTAAAATACCTGAAAGCGTTTTTAACCTTACAAAAATATCAGACTATACTGCCGAAGACGGCATGGTAGAAATTGGCATTCCTTTTGAACTTCTTAACGGCCAGATAAAAGACGGCGATCAGGTGCTAAGTGCTAAGATGTTTGAGAGTATGGCCTCCAGTGATCAAAGTGGCATGAACAAGCCTTCTTATATTGCTCTTATAAGAAGGGGTCATGAGCTTAAGAAGGAAGCTCAAAAGAACAAGGCAATTCTTGGCGAGCGTGTTCAGGCTATTAGAGATATGGGTATGATTGATATTTCTGAACCATTTGGCGCAGCTACTGACCAAAAGATTCGGGAGATCAACGAGCAGCGCAGACTGTTAAGCGGATTACTCGATCAGTATTCTGGAAACAGATACGGATATTATGACCGAAAAAAGAACACGTTTGTTACACCAGGGACGTTTGGTGTTCCCGATAGGAAGCCTAGTAGTAAGGGTAAGAATAAAGGTAAGGGTAAAGGCGGGCCCGAAAGCAAGGGCGAAAATGTAGGACCAGGGGCATGGTAACCGAGCCATTTGCTGATACATCTCAATCTATTCGTGGCTTTTATGAAGCTCAGCGCAGAATGGGGCAAGATCCTTCAACTATTGATGCTCTTGCAGAAGAACGTTTTGGCGCAACATTAAGGGGCGCTTACGAGCGTGGTATTGATATTGATCAGCCGATGCCATCTCAGTTTGCTCAGACTGGGATGGATGTAGCGTCGCAGCTTCCACCAGAACAACCTGCACAATCAGTTCAACCCGGCGCAATGGGTCGTCCTGACGAGGGCATTGAGCTTGCTGATATTACCGATGTTCCCGCAAGTGTTGGTGGTGGCTTAGCAGGGTTTGCTTACGGTCTTGGTGTTGATGTTCCGAAGGCTCTGGCCCGTGGCATGGGCATTAACTTGTTTAACCAGGCTGATGCCCGTGTTGTATCTGCTGCTCAGGACGAATGGGATACCAATGTTCGGATGCCATTAGTAAGGCTTGCTATTGAAGCAGGTCAATCTCCAGAGCTTGTTCACAAGTTAGCCCAGAACGATGCTAACTGGTGGGATGGTAGCCGTGGTTCTGTAAACAGGAAGTTTGTTAACTTTGGCTTGCTGTCTCCCGAAGACCAGCAAGGAGACTTTCAACTTAGAAAGTCTCCTATTCTGGTTGGTATTAGAAACATAATGAATGCTTCAGGGCAGGAAGGGTTTAACGCGTTAGACCTTCTTACTCCTGACCAGCAGGTTGCAGCAATCCGGTCCTTTGAGGAAGCAGCTAGAGCTAAGGGCCGTATTATTGATGAGCGGCTTGAGAACGACCCTGTTACTCAACAGATTTACGATTTAGAGTCTATGGTTCATCAGCTAGACCAAGAAGATAAAACGTTTCTTCAAGATGCTGAGACTGATTTCAAACAACTTCGTGATGACACTTTTTATCTTATTGCTGAGGCTCTTGGTGCCACTGAAATACAGGCTGATTACCAACAACTAGCCAGCCAAGGGTACTTTGGTCGTACTGCTGCTCGTGCTAGCCAAGCGTTCCAGACAGGCCGTGGAATGTCTGCCGGCATGGTTAGCCTTCCGGTTGTTGCTTGGAATAACCCTAGCCTTGTAAGGCGCAAGCCTGTGCTTTCGGGAATGATGATTCTGCCGTTCCTCAAACGTGGCAAGGGGTTAACAAATAAGGTCAAAGAAGTTCTTCAGCGCCAAGCTGCTGCTGGGGATACCGCTGCTGCTGCTATTCTTGCTAAGGCTGAGGCTATTGGCGGGACACAGATTCCTGGCTTGCGTGTTCGAGACACAGAGGTTGCTGGATCTCCCGGTGTTCGTCCGACACCTGCTGTTCGTCCCATGCAAGTTAGTGATCTAGGCGCAATACCCACAGGCGCTATGGCTACACTTCCCTTTGGGGTGCCTGAGATTGGTGCTGCTTATGGTGCCACTGGTGCTTTAGCCCGTGGTGCTATGGGTCGATTTGCTCCTCGGTTTGGTCAGGATGCAGCTAGGGAATCCGCTAGAGGCATGGCCGGAGAAGTTTCTAGCGTCTTTGATAAGTTGCAAGAAGCCATTGTCCGGCAAGAGGAAATGGACCAAGCAGGCGTCCGTGAGCAGCGTGTAACGCTTGATGAGCCTGGCTATCCTGTTCAGGTGGGCGAGGCCCCCATTGAGGGGGCCCTCGGCCAGACCCAAGCTGCGATTGGCCAGCCACGTATTAGGCAGGCTCCTGCAAGGATGGACTTCCAGTCAAGTAGCCCGTTTGACAATGCCTCTCAGAACCTTCGCATGAACAACATTGCGAATATGGTTACGTCTTTGCGGGAACGTTTAAACCTTGATCCTAATGAGTTTATTGGCAGCGGTATTTACCGTGACGGTAAGTATGTAGAGTACTTTCCATTTAAGGACTTTAAGCCTCTTAAGGTACTTGCTGATGATTCTCCTGAACTTAATGCGCGTCAGGTTAGGTTTGTTAAGCGGCAACGAGACATTGTTGCGGCTATGATCGCAGAGCGCTTAGAAAATGATTACAGGTATTTTAGGGAAACCAACCCAAGTATTAATCGTGAAACTATTCTTCTGGATTATGCGTCGCAGTTAGGACTCCTGGACACTGAGCGACCAGTAAGTACTTATAAAACAACATTTAATGTTGAGGGCGACTTAAAATCTTTTACTCCTAAAGATTTAGATCCTGGTACTTTTAGAGAGCTGGGTTTCCTACCTGAAACTATTAATGAGTTCTTTGAGAACCTTGGTAACGAAAGAGTTCTAGGCGAGACTGGATTTAGAAACTCTATTGATCTGTTTGACAACGTTGTCGATGGATACATGGCAACTCTTGAAGCAGATGGTCTTGCTAACGGTGACTTTGTATTTATCCCGGACAAAGCAAAGACTGGGATTATGTTTCATGATTCTGCCCGTGGACCTAAGTATCAAACTGCTCAGTGGGTAGAACAATCAGTTAGTCCCGAGGTTCTTCGTCAGTTTGGCCTTACTGATACTGGCATTAAAGAAAGCATTCGTTTCGACGGTTCTATTAGAGCTAACACACCTCTTGCTAGAGCAGTTGAAGCAAGCGGAAATCCAAAGCCAAGATTCTACGAAATGCCCTACAAGGATGGGGCAAAGTACGTTCCAGATACTAAGGATCTTGGCTACGAAAGAAGCGTTGATCCTTTCCGTGTAACAGAAGAGATGGCTCAGAACCCAGAGCGCTATGGTGCTGTTGGGGCTAGTGTAGATAGCCAGGGAAGACCAACTCTTCTTTACCCACAGGAGGTTGTGCCAGAAGGCAAGACGCAAGCTGTTCCCAGGATGAGAGAGGACAGGCGTGTCATAGATCCTGAAACAGGCGAGCCAGCACTAAGGCAGACAACCTTTGCATCACGCACTGTTCGTGGGACAACAAGGCCAGACTCAGAAGCCTTAATGGTAGAGGTTGGAGAAACAAGGCCAAGTACTGGATATGCTCTTGCTGAGTCAGGTAGGGGCAAGGTCCGTAGGGAAACAACTCTTCAAGATGTTTTGCCTGGAGAAACAGAGGCTGCTGCTCGTTTCCGTCAGCAGTTTATTGCAAAGAGCAAAGACAAGAGGAGTCGTGGGTCTGAGTTAACTGATGCAGAAAAAGCACAAGACTCACCTCTTGTTCGAAGCATTGAAAGCCGGGTTGGCAGAAAGCTTTCTAGAAGCAAAACAGCAGAGGTTGATCCCGGTGTTCCAGGTCGAAGCATTTCTACCTCTCGTGAGGTAGGGCAAAGCATGCCTCTTGCTGGAAAAAGGTTGGCAAGAGAGCAGCGCCTGTTTGAGGCTGGGAAGAAAACTCAAAGACCAGGAACCAAGAAGGTCGTTGAAAGAGACCCTGAACTGCTTGAGGCTTTTAGTGACATTGAACAGCACAGAAGGCTCCGGGCAAACGAATTTGCAGCAAAGGAATTTTACCAGCCGTTTAGCCCTGAATCCTTGCCCAACAAGCAACTTAACTGGCTAGAAGGAAATCCGTTTAAAGCAACTAAGGATGACTTCCAGGTGTTGCGTGGCGAAAACTTTACGCCTCGAACAAGGGCTCTTGAGCTAGATAAATTTAATAGGCTTAAAATTGTAGAGGTTGAACAAGGATCTTTGGTTTCTGTTCCGTTTGCAAAGGGCCCGCACGGCAAAACAAAAACTGAAACAGGAAAGTCAATTCCTCTTTCTAAAAGGCGGGGAACGGATCCTGTATTGGACCCAGGATTTTACGCTTGGGATCCAAAGACCAAAAGCCTCATTAATGTAGATGGCTATAAGCCATTTAGAAGTCCTGACCAGTTAGTAGCTAGGACTATGGAGTTGGCTACTGCTGATCCGCAAATGACAGGAGTTGGTTCTGCTCCTGCTGCTTATCGTGCGTCTTTTGTTAAGAAAGACCCAAAGACAGGAAAGAGACTTCCTAAGTCGGACCAAGAACGAATCGTAGAGCTAAGCGATATTCAGTCAGAGCGCCCACTAACAGGTGCACAAGTTAAAGAGCTAGAGGGGCTACGTGATGCAGAATTACGTGCTGCCGGTGTTAAGAAGACAAAGGGCACTAAGTTCTTAAGTGAAGACCAGCTAGATGCTAAGAAGAAGAAGATTCTCCGGGTACTAGACAGAGCAAAGAAACAAAAGCAGGCTCAGGTTTACAGCGCTGTTGGTGGACTGCTTGTAACTGGATCCCGCAGCGATGCGCCACGGGTGTTTAAAGGAAAGAAGGATTGGGCTGCCAAGAGGCGCAAGCAAGGGGCTACAATCCAAGATGCTCCTGCTTATAATACTGGTGCGTCTATGGCCAACTGGCTTATTCTTAGTAGTGGCAGAACTGATAAACTTACCCGTAAAGCAACACGTCTTAGGACTTCTAAGTGGATTACAGCAGGCAACCAAGCCCGTGTAACTGTAAGCAACTCATCTGTTCGTAGCCTTAAGAACTCTATTGGTGATGACCTTCAGGCTATTAACCGTGCAATCTACAATGATGGTCAGTTCCTAGAGGCTGTTCAGGCTATTGATGAGATGCGTTACGGATCCAGAGAAACAGGCTTCTCTGGTGTTAAAGGGGCTATTGAGGAGTCTGTTTACAGTGGTGGCCAAGGTATTGATGTTGGGATTGGCAAAAGAGGAAGAAGGGATCTCTATAAAGAAACAGACTTTGTAATGCCTGAAAACAGAATGGCTTCGCATCTTACGCTTACTGATTTAGTTGGCTTAGATGATGCACTTGCTGTTCTAAGAAAGACTGCAATACAACGGGCTATTCGTGGTACTGCTGTTGATCCTATAACTCTAAGAAGCGCTATTAAGAACAATCCATACCGTGAAGCATTTACCAGGCTGACCGAGCAGTCATGGGTTAAGAAACTGGATAACCTCTCTGCTTTGCAGCTCGATAAATTAAAGTCTGATATTGCAAACTTTCAAACTAAAGACATTTACAAGGGCAAAGCTAAGCAACCTGTTAATCTGCCAGACAATGTTAAGAAGGTATTAGATGACTTTACTCAGGTAGAGTACGACGCTCTCTATGCTGTCATTGACCGAGCTAAATCCTCAGAGATGAGCAAGCAGCTTACAAAACAGGAAAACCTGTTTGATTCCCTTGCTAGGAACTCAGAAAAGCGCAGAGCTGAAGGGGATGTATATAAGGCCGCTGACCTTACAATGGAAAGGCCTGAGCAGATTGCTGTGCTGAGGCAAACAGTAGAGGCTCAAGGTAAAGAGTATGTTGCCCCGCTAGATGTTATTGCAGGTCTGGATCAACGTCCTCTTAACGACCAGATCCTTAAGTCTTTCGATGCCCGTCCGGGCAAACCCTTAAAGGTTGGCCCGGATACCGAGGTTGTGAGGCCAGATAACCGAATCTCTGTTGATCCGTTTATTAATACGCTGATTGATCGTCAGTCACGCCGCCTTACACAACTTACGGATATTCCTGCTCGCAATATTAAGATTGCACTTACAAGGTTAACCCGTGAAGTGTTTGAGCGTGGTGTGGGTATGCTTGCCTCTTCTGATCTGCAAGGTGCTGTTAAGCAGTTAGCACTACGCAAAATGAAACAAGAGGCTAAGACTAAACATAACATTATTATGGATCAAGGCCTTGTGGATCAAGCATCTACTGCGCTTGACCAAATCCTTGCTCGTTTTGATCGCCCCTTTAGACTTGTAGACCCTAATGAGGTTGTAACGTTACAGTCCCTGGGTCTTACCGATGTAGTTCAAAATGTCGGGATAAAGGGTGGTAACGACGTCAAGGTAACGATCCCTCTTGAGCCGTTGTTTAACGAAGCGCTTCAGACTGTTCGGCAATCCAAAAAGATTAGCGAGTCTGAGATTGCTATGCAGGCTGCCATGAAGATTAGTAAGATGCTTAGCGACGAAGCACGTCAGGCAGCATTCTTTAAGTCCCTTAGAAACGATTCTCAGCGCCTTAATATTGTTCCTGAGCGTATGGCAGAGATAAACAGCCTGCTTGCTCGTGAGAACCTGTCTCCTAGCGACCGTGCTTATATTAATCAGACACTGCTTGATACTGGCTCCGAGATGGTTGCCTCTGTGTTTGGTCGAAATGAGAATGCCATTGGCGGTCTAAATATCAGCAAGGCAACTCGCAATCAGTTGCAACGGGTTATTCGATCTAACCCCGAGCAAATCATCAAAGCTATCGAGGGGCAGAGAGGGAAGAAGCTAAGCAAGGCTGAGCGGAAAGATCTTATCGGTGAGGGTGGTAACGTTATTCAAACAAACAGCCGTGTCGGTGAGTACCTTGCATGGCTAGATACCTGGTCCGAGATTGGCAATGTAGAGGTTCGCTCTGTCTTTAGTAACAGGCGTCAGGCTCTCAGTGACTCCGACCTGGCTGCTATTCGCAATCAGATCTTCCCGAAAGACTCTATGCTTAACCAGAGTCTTGAAGCTACATTTAAGGATTCTGATTACCTTGTTAGCCCAGAGTGGAATCAAGCTCAGGGCTTTGAACTTGTTGGCCGTATGGAGCTAGATAACTTATCTGCTCTTCTTTCACGCAACCAACAGGGTATTAATAAGTACCTGCTCGCTTTCCATCGTCACACTAAGGGTGCACTGACTACTCTTAATCCTGTTACTCATGTCGGAAACTTTATGAGTAACGTTGCTGCTATATCAATGCTTACAGGCAAGAACCCCTTATGGGTTATTAAAGACACAGTAACTCACGGGTACCTGTTTAATAAGCTAAATAAGTTAAAGCGGTCTGGGCGCAAGGGTGACATTAAGAAGTTCCAAGAGAAGTATCCTGATGTTTATAGTGACTTTGAACTTCTTCGCCGTCTGGGTGTTCGCTTAGATCAGTTGTCTCGGTATGAGCTTGCTGGCCTTACAGAGATGCTTGGGGATACTTCTCTCACCAAGAAGATGAATCGTGAGTTCGGTAAACTAGGCAGGGCTCCTGTTGAGGCTGGCAACTTTGGCAAATTTGTTACTGGCTTTGCTGAAGCTGGCAACAGGGCACAAAAGGCCGCTCGTCGTCAGGCAGTTAAAGCATATAACCTTGGTGATGTTTCGTTCCGTGTTGCTGAGTTTAGGCGTGAGCTGGGTGAGATGCGTAGTGCTCTTAGCAGGCTGGATGTTGGGGATAAGGCCAATCCTAGATACATTGATCTCCGTACTGGCCCCAACAGTTACACTCGTATTTACAAAGAGGGCATGCCCGGTGCCCCCATCTATAAGATGTGGGCCAAGGGCAAGTGGCGTGAGGTTAGCCCTGGTGAGATGCAGACACGCCTAGGCAAAGCTGCTCTCCGTAAAGTTAATCAGGTTATCTTTGATTATGGTGATATTCCGAACTTTATTCGGTTTATTCGAGACATGCCTTTGTCCCCAATCTTTAGCCCCTTTGTTACCTGGGCCTATAAAGCTTCGGATATTGCGGGTGCTAAGCGTGGCCTGATTGCTAACACTTTGTTTGAGAATCCTGGTTACCTTTCTAACGACGGTGCCGTTATGGCAATGCAACAGCGCCAGATGATGATGCGAGATTTGCGTCGATCTGGTTTAGTTGCCGGCCTTACTTCTGTGCGTGATACTCAGGATGAGATCTCGTCCAAGCTAGGGTCGTACTTAAATGAGCGCACTGGAATGGACACAGGGCTGGTTATGTCAACCATGCGTCCTGGTGTTGTTAGTACCTGGCGTACTACCAATATGGACCCGTTCTCTATGTCTACAACCATCTTTAGAACTCAGGCTGGCATCCTTGCTGCTTTGATTTCTAGGCCGGAAGGATTGCTTACACGAGATGAGGTCTCTAAGCTGAGCACTCGTGACCAGTTTTACCAGAAGCTAAAGAAGGCACATCTGGGTGGTTACATGTTAAACCAGCGTGAGGTAGCAAACCTCCTCTTCCTTGGTGGTTCTCCTGCTGGGCAGATCGGCATGGCTCTAATCTACGGTAAGCCCGCTCAACGGCCTGGGCCCGTTGAGGCGGGCGATGTTATTAAGCCGCTGGGTGAAATGATTGTTGGTCCTGCGTTATTCCGTATGCTTGGGGATACTGCGACTGCATTGTTTGATCCAATGGCTGAGCGTGGGAACCCTTTTACAAAGGTTCTTTCTCAGGTTGCTCCTGGTCGTCGTCGCTTTATTGAGCAAGAGAAACGCATTGGTGCGATGCCGTTTGAGTACGGTGAGTCTTATAACCCTGAAGAAAAGCTTGCCGAGGTTTACGACTGGTGGCTTGAAAGCATCTTCTACCTTGGCTCTCGTCGTCGGGACTACCCAATCCTAGTTCAACAGTTACTAAAGAAAGAGCGCTCTCGATTGGGTGCAAGTATCATGACTCCGTTTAGACAACGAATGAAAGATGCTTCTTCTATTGAGGAACGGCAAAAGATCTCTGAAGCAATGAATACCTCTGTTAGAGTATTCAATGAAGTAATTGATAAGAAGCTTATTCAAACGGACAAGATGTTTCAGGGGTTAATCTCTAGGGACAAGCAGTCCTACCTTGCCAGAGAGGGCAAACGATGAACGACGGCTATCCCCGCAACTTTAGACCTAACGAGTTTTACTGCAAGTGCGGGAAGTGCTTAGGTTTTCCTCCGAACAAGGCTGTTACCCGTCACCTGGCTTGGGTGCTTCAACAAATTAGGGACCTTGTTAATGTCCCTATTAAGATTACTTCTGCTTACCGTTGTGAGGAGCACAATAAGAATGTGGGTGGTTCTACTCATTCTCAACACAAGCTGGGATCTGCGGCTGACTTGCAAGCTAAGGGCATGAAGCCACAACAACTCCACGCAGCCATTTTGGATTTAGTTGACTCTAAACGGATTCCTGAAGGCGGACTTGGATTATACAGCACATTCGTGCATTATGACATCCGTCCCAAGAAGGCTCGTTGGAATGGGTAAACCACACAAAAAGAAACTGACGCCGACTTATAACGGTATCGTTGCTGCATATGAGTATGAAGGCATTACTCCTGGCATGATGTGGTTTGACTCCTCTGTTGGTACAAGGCCCAACGGAATAGCTTCTGGTGCTCCCTTCCCAAACTGGACTGGCTTGCCCGTCAGTCTGACCCCCCCTCCTTCTACCGTTCCTCCTTTCTTTGATGGTGTAGATGACGCTTGCGGTACTGGTCAGACTTACAATCCTGCTAGAAACACGGGCTTGGAGTACCTTTATCAGGAGCGCTCGTTGTCACTCGCTCCTGAAATGGAGCTCCCAACAACAGGAACTGTTGAGGTATGGTTTAAGCCTGCTGCTAATACAGGAAGCAGAAGCGTTGTCGCTTATCACTACCTGCTTAGAATGGGCACTAGCGGCGCAAATCACATGCTTTATATACAGGGATATGGGGTTCTTACAGGTCCATCAATGAGCGTTGGCACATGGTACCATTCGCTTCTTACTTTTACCTATGGTGGAACTTGTGACTGGTGGATTAATGGTACAAAGGTTTTAGCTGCTCAGACATTTATGGCGACGCATACAAATAAGCGTGCATGGTATTTTGGAAATCATGAATCTGGTTCTTGGCCCTTCTCTGGCCAACTAGATACAGCTCGCTTTTACAACCGAGTGCTTACTGATGCCGAGATTGCTCGTAACTACCAGTCCGGTTTAAGGCTCCACCAATGACTGTTTATTATCGCGGCCCTATTAGTAGCCTTGAAACAATGCCTATTAATGTGATTGAGGGGTCGTATGTAATTAGGCGGAACCTTGAAGGGAACGAAGGCATTGCTGCTACTAGAGAACTTCAAGATCCGCTTCCCGATAAAGTGTCTGTTCTGACGCACGAGGAAGCGCAAGAGCTTGTCCGCACACCCGAGTATTCACCCCCTGATAAGGAATAGAAATGGTTGCCCTGAATTCTAAGTTTAATAGCAACAACCCTGTATGGAGTGGACTAACCACTACAACTACGGCTGCTGCTTCATCTACAAGTAACCATGTTGCTATTACGCAGTATGCAATTATTGATAACCAGTCTGGGGGGAATATTCAGATTCGTCCTAGTGGTGGATCTAATGGTATTTCTCTAGCACCGGGTGAGTCGTTCTCTGTGGCGTTCGAGATTGGTACTAAGTTTGATATTGTTAATTCTGGAGCAGCGGATGCTGTTCTTCTTTGGCTTGAATAGGAGGCCGTCATGGCATTTAAGTTAACTGTTTACCCTGGTGGCCCTGATGTCTCTGGCATTAAGGGGAAGAAGAGCACTCCTGATGACTCAGGTGTCTTTGAGCTTGTCTGTGATGACGATCAACTCGAAGCATTTAAAGAGCTGGGATACCCACCCGGACTGAGTTTTATGGCTATTGCAGAAGAGACTAAGAAGAAGGCCACGAAGAAGAAAGCGAAGAAGTAATGCCTGGTTATCATTCCCCCAAGCCTATGAAGTCTTATACTAGTAAGCGATCTAAAGCTGCTGCCAAGTTAGCGACTAAGAAACCTAAACCAATGAAGAGTGCGTACTAATGTCTGATAAAATGAAATCTCGTAAGCTGTGGCTGTCTATTTTGGCAGCAGTGCTGCCTATCTTAGCCAAGCATTTCTTTCCGACGCTTCCGACTGAAGCCATCATTGCTTCTTCGCTGGGTGCAGTAGCTGGTGTCATGGGTATCAGTATGGAAGATGTTGCTAAGCAGAAGCGTGCTGCTGTTGAGGCTGCTTCCGCAAACCCCGAGAAGGGGGACTGACCGCTCTTCGGCGG
>CEUT01067912.1_pt1 | contig 22627 bp, 8 predicted proteins | sample 531401 | NCBI WGS metagenome assembly CEUT01 (sample SAMEA2622821, study PRJEB7988) | marine metagenome | biome: marine biome (ENVO:00000447); feature: surface water layer (ENVO:00002042); material: "saline water (ENVO:00002010), including plankton (ENVO:xxxxxxxx)" | depth 5 m | reverse complement strand
GAACCCGGAATATTTACCACGCCGGATGAGTCGCCTGTTATCCAAGTTACAGGAGAAGTAGCATCATTAGAAGATATAGATAATTGGTGATTTCCCGTAGCACTAGCAACATCTGCGTTCCCAAGAACTACGTTATAATCACCAGTGGTGATATTGTTTCCGGCATTATAACCTATGCAAATATTCTGAATACCAGTTAAATCAGCGTTCATCATTGAGAAAGTACCAAGTGATATGTTATCTGTTCCATTACCGAATCTGTTTGCTCCTCTACCTAATGCGATATTAGAATGACCTGTACTGATTTGAGAACCTGCGTTTTCACCCAATAAAACATTGAATCCACCTGTTGTAATGGCTGGCCCTGCATTTTTTCCAATAACCACGTTAGCATCAGCACTAGTTATTGCACTCAAAACGCTTTTTCCTATTCCTACGTTACCATCTGCTGCATTTAGCGTTCCTGTGGTTGGTGCTGAACCATCACTATTTGTTTGGATTAGAATACCATCTGTATAATTAGTAATATCCATTGTTACATCGGTTAACCCACCAATTACAGAAGCACCTCCATCAACCCAACCAAGATTACCACTACCATCAGTCTTCAACAGTTGACCAGTTGAACCATCGGAGGCAGGTAAAACCCATATCTTATTGGCAGAAAGAGCAGGGGCTTCAAACCCTACATAGTTAGAACCCTCATAAAATCTGAGTTCTTTGTTACTTCCTTTTATGGAGATATCTCCATCTTGAACGTTAAGTCCTTTCTTCACTACAAAATTAGCATCTGTTACCATTTACAATCACCATAACTTCACTGTCCATTATGTTCTATACCTCGCATATCATGTTAGTTTATCAGACTTGGGGGAACAAAGTCAAATCCCACCACACTCTTAGTGTGTTTGTTGTAGAAGTTCCCATGTTATTGATTATCTTCAACGGCATATCATTGGTCTGAACTTCATCCCATGCTATCTTGAATGGTGGGTCTGTTTGTCCATCAAACACCATACCGTATGATGTAAATGTAAATCCTCCATTACCGCTTCTTGCGTTTGCGATAAAGTCTTGAGTCATTACAAAGTTGTTGCTTGTTAACCCTGCGTCTATGTGAATAGTTCCTCTTATTGCTCTGTATCCACAACTACCACTTGCAACTGCACCAGTCGGTAATACACCAGAAACCGTAACAGTTCCACCATCAGCAATTATACCGAATTGACTTTGGCTTCCTTGAACTTTAGTTATACCATGCGTTTGTGCATATGTTGCGTTATTTGCAGCAGGTGTTCCAGTATCGGGATGTCTTGTTTCGACATATGTTCCAGTCTTTGTCTTTAGACCTTTTTCTCTAATCTGTCCTGTTCCATGTGGACTTAATGCAATATTGCCATTGTTTGCAGTAGTTGTGATAGATACTGCATTACTGTTAGTAACAAGTGGTGTAGTTAACGAAGTAGAAGCACTCGCAGTAGTAGAGATTACATTTGTAGAGTTTAATACATTAGCATTCAAAGTATTGTTGCTAGGATTGTAATACAACTGTGCATCTGTTTCTGCTCCTTTTGACCCAAATGCACCATCAGCAAACAATAGATAGACTGTTTCATCAGTAGAGTTGTTAGCGGTGACAGTTATAGTTGCAGCATTTCCTGTTATGTTAAGTGGAGGAGTGTAGGTAAATACACCAGTTGTATCATCGTATGCTATTCCTCCATCACCCGAAGCACTTGCCTCTGAGCCAACAGATAAGGCATCTAATGATATTCCCGCCGATACCGGAGCAACCCAAGTGAAATTTCCACCTGCATGATTATATGATAATAAGTAATTATCAGTTCCACTACCTGCGGCGTTAGTAACATCAAGATGTGATTCTTGAACTGCACCATTCTTCAATTCTGAACTATCAACTGAATTTGCGTCAATCTGCCCTGCGGCAACTGAACTAAGAGTAGCCAGTGTTCCTAATCCTAATTCACTTCTTGCCGCACCTGCATTTGCGGCAGTAATTACACCAATCATAGGAGCAGAAGTAGCACCAGTTCCACCACTACTAATTGCTAATGTCGAGGAAAGACCTGCCGCCGTTCCAGTAGTGTTTTGATTCCATGTAGGAACTGTTCCTGTTAATTGATTGTAGTTTACTGATGCTCCTGATAATGCTAAAGTACCTGCTGTATTAGGTAATGTAATTGTAATATCATTACTAGACCCACTCGGATTACCACCTACTAATGTTGTCTCACTATCATCAGCAGTAGAACCTTCAAAGACAATACCATTACTTGTACTTACAGTTTCTACATTGTTAGTAGTAACAGTACCAGTTACAGTTAAATTACCCGGAATTGAAACTGCGGTACTTCCATCTCCAATAGTCAGAGCATTATCCGGCATGGCTGCACCAAGAGCAGTCTTTACATTTGCAGTGTCAGTAACATCAGCACCGTCTTCAACATTTATTATTGTTCTAATATTTGCTCCTGTTAATTCTTCAACATTACCTGCACCACTAGTTATCCTACCTAATACTCTATTTGTAGCAGAAACATTTTGCATCTTTGCATAAGTTACTGCATCGTTAGCAATTGTTAATGCTGTTGCACCTGTTACATCTCCTGTATGTGTAGCATTAGATGTTAATGTGTTTGCTATGGTTATTGTTCCATCAGATGTAGCAGTTGTAGATATTCCTGTTCCCGCCGCTATTGTTAGTGTATCTCCTTCTGTTATTGTTGAGTTAGTTCCCGCAGTTGTAGCAGTAACAGTAAAACCATCACCCATATCTACTGTATCAGTAGTAGAGTATGTTCCTGATAAGTCAGGAATATCTGCCGCTACTAATGCTCTAAATGCAGGTGCGGAGGCACTACCTGTTGTTGGCCCTGCATACACAACATTAGCATTTGCAGTTCCGGCAAGGTTAGTAGCAGTGTCAGCATTACCTGTGATATTGCTACTTGTTAGTGCTAATGTCCCTGCCGTAGCGGGTAAAGTAACAGTAGGATTGCCGCTAAATGACGAATGAGCAGGTGCTTGTAATCTCAAATAATGTGCGTTTGATACTTCACAATAGAAATCAATGTAAGATTGTGTTCCACTGTTTTTAATTTTGATAGAGCCTGAATCAAGGGTTATTCCATTTGAACCTGCAACAGTAAGAGCATTTGTCAAATCCCAAGTATCATCAGCATCATCAAAGATGAAAGATGCCTGAGTTACACCATTACCACGATAAACGCTTATGCCACTTGTAGCAGCAGTAGCAGTGTCAGGAGAACCTTGAGTAGTATTCAATTGTAGAATGTTATCTTCGACTTCAACAGTAGCAGTGTTAATTGTAGTTGTAGTTCCACTAACAATTAAATCTCCTGTTACAGTTAGACCCCCACCAATAGTAACTAAATCATCTGTTTGTGTTCCAAATACTATATCTCCGCCAAAATCACTGTTGAGTGCAGATTTTAGATTAGCAACAGAAACATCGTCATTAGCCGTTCCCGCAATAGATATTGAACCCGCACCATTAGTGATTGTTATGTTGTTTCCGGCAGTCAATGTTGCTTTTGATAATGTATTACCAGTTGTGTTTCCTATGAGCAGTTGTCCATTGGTGTAACTTGTTTGTCCAGTACCACCACTTGATACTGCTAAAGTAGAAGATAGGCTTCCCGCACTTCCACTTGTATTCTGATTCCATGTAGGTACTGTTCCGGTGAGTTGTGAGTAATTCACGCTTGCTCCTGATAGAGCCAATGTTCCAGTGCTTGTAGGGAAAGAGATTAGGGCTTTGTTATGATTGACGTTGTTTGAGCCTAGTATTACTACATGACCACCCATGTACCCATGTGCAGTACATTGGTAATACAATATACTTGGCGTATCTTCTGTTACGGCGATTTGAGTATATGCTCCTGAACTTCCCGCAGAACCGTTAGTTGTTACATTTGTGGTATATGCAGTGGTTTTATTAGCATCTAAGTAAAATCTCAATGGGTGTCCTGAGTTTGAACTATCTGATTGGTCAAATCTATAATAATATCCTGATGAAGAAGTTACAGCATCTACTCCGTTAAGAGATAGAGCAGGGGCTTCTACACCATCCAAGTAATAACCTAAACTACTACCATCACCATAGTAAGGGTGAGAGGTACTTTTACTTGAAACTGTTACTGCAAATGTTATCGGGTTAGAAGAACTACCATATTTTCCAGTATTTACTCCGGTTGCCGAACTAACAGTTGCCGTATAATCACCTGATTCTGTGTTATTTTGAGATACCGATATTCCTGTTCCACCTGTTATGTCTACACCAGTAATGTCTCCTGATGATGTACCAAATCCTTGTGCGGCAATGTAATCATAAACTGCATTACCAGTAACTAGACCCGCTTCTCCATCAGCAACTCCACTTGAACCATCAGTTGCAACTGCCTTTACTGCCGCCGCCCCTAATCCTAAAGCAGTTCTCGCACCGGATGCACTAGTTGCTCCTGTTCCTCCACTTGCTATTGCTAGTGTTGCAGACAGACTACCTGCACTTCCTGTTGTATTTTGGTTTAGTGTTGGTATTCTAGCAGCATCGAATACTCCATCGTTTATTTTACTAGCATTGAGGTTTGGTATATCAGAAGCAGATAGACCACTGGCTAGTATGTTTATCTCTGCTAATGATGCAGTTATTCCTAAGTTGTCTAATGCGTATCCTTGTTGGGTGGAAGTTAATCCCTGACTGTTTGTATCAACTCTTAGTCTGTTGCCAAGAGCAGTAGTCATTGTAGTCGAGAAACTTGCATCATCTCCTAATGCCGCCGCTAATTCATTTAATGTATCTAATGCAGTAGGAGCAGAATCAACTAATCCCGATACTTGTGAATCAACATAAGCCTTGATTGACTGTTGACTGGCTACCTTAGTTGCTGAGTTAGAAGCCATGTTATCTTCATCTAACAAATCAGATGAGATTGAATAGTTATTAGCAGTAGTTGCGATTGTTATTTCTCCACCGCTTTCGCTTAGAGATATATTGCTACCCGCAGTGAAAGATAGAACTTCTGTTCCTCCTAGTATGTTTCCGTCAGTCAGTCTAACTGTTCTGAAAGTGTTTGTGTCTGTTGCATCTATGGTTAATGTCCCTGCCGTATCATCATAGTTCAATGCAATATTACTACCCGCAGTAATCATTGCGGCGATAAAGTCCTCTACTTGTTCTTCCGTAGTGTAACTTGGAGTAGCCCAAGTAGCAGTCCCATTAGAACTGTATTTCAAAAATTGACCTGCACTTCCTCCGCTTGGGATGTGATTATAACCTGCTCCTGTTGGATGAACGTAGTTATTCCAATTAGCATCATTATTGAAGTAAGACAGTTTTATCTCAGATGCAGCCTTTCTTGATTCAGTAGTACCATCTTGTAGAATAAACTCAGTAGTTCCGGCAATATCACCAGTCATGTCAGTTAGTTCAGAGAAGTCTAAATTCAGTGTTGCATCTCCCGAAGTTGCTCCTCCACTCAAACCTGTTCCGGCAACTACACTGGTTATGTCTCCATTACCGCTACCTGTTCCATATCCGTATGATAGAATCTTATCTTCAATTGCGGCGGAAGTCATTAAACTTGTATCGTTGTCATTGAAAGATTCTGAACTTGTTTGTAGAGCCGTATTTGCTAATTGTGCAGTGGTTATTCCTGATGCAGAAATAGTTGCAGTGTAATTACCGCTCGATACATTGTTCTGAGTTACGCTGATACCATCACCTGCGGTGATATCAACACCAGTCATATCTCCTGAACCTGCACCTGCAAATTGAGCATCTACATAGGTTTTGATAGCCTTAGCAGAAGCAAGAGTATCATCATTGGAACTAACACTAGTAATATCTGTATCAAGAGAAGCAATATCAGATAAGTCTGCAACTGCTAATGACACGTTACTGTTCAATAGCGAAGCAATAGAAGTTAATCCTGTTCCTCCTCTTGAAACTGCAAGTGTTCCTGTTAGGTTGTTCAAAGGCAGTGCTATGTCTGCTGAACCATCGAAAGATACACCTGCTATTGTTCGTGCAGTAGCCAATGTGGTTGCAGTAGTGGCATTACCAACTAAACCACCTTCAAAGGTAGAAGCAACCAATGTTCCTAACGAGAAACCGCTTGTTGTATTTACTGTGCTTGTAGGTTCTGCGTTTGAGTTGCCTGTTGATGAGAATAACTTCCACTTGTCGTTATCAGACGCATCTCTGAACAAACCACTGTATCTAATATTGCTTCCATCATTGTATCTTCCATAGAATCCTAAGTCAACAGAATCAGCAGAGTTGTTCTTTCCAAGAGAAATCAACGGGTCTTCTACTGTTAGGGTTGAAGTGTTTACAGTTACAGTATCTCCACTGACAATCAAATCAGCCCCAACAGTAAGTGAACCACTAATTGTTAGAGTATCATCAGACTGATTACCAATGGTGAAATCTCCACCGAAATCTGAATTAAGAGCAGATTTTAGATTTGTAACGGATACATCATCGTTAGCAGTTCCGGCTATTGTAAGAGTACCTGCCGAAGCATTGTTATCAGAATAGTTCAGAGTTATGTTACTACCTGCTGTAAGCAGACCTGCAATATAATCCTCAACCTGCTCTTGACTAATCTGAGTGTTCGTGTCAGAGGCGTTGATTGTGATTGTATCAGTAGAAGCATCAGTTGCTATTGTTACATTTGTACCGCCAACGAAATTTAGAGTATCACTGTTGGAATCTGCAACAATGTTAGATTGACCACTAACTGCTACTGTCTTGAATATGTTCTGTGAAGAACCCAAATCAGTATTTGTTATTGTCACTGCACCAGTAGCACTGCTTACACCTATTCCTGTTCCCGCAACATTAGATGTTACACCTGTATTTGTCAGTGTAATATCGAATGGGTCACTTGATGCACCACTGTTAGTATCAGTCCATGTAGCGGTTATACCTGTTCCTTGTGTAAATTGAACATACTTTCCATCAGTGACATTTACGCTTGTTCCTGTTCCATCAAGTAGATAGAACGAATTGAAAGAGCCTCCACCCCCTCCACCATTAGCATCAACGTATGCCTTTATTGCTTTAGCAGAAGCCAAACTGTCATGGGATGCACTAACGCTACTCAAATCAGTATCAAACGCATTGATATCTGAGAGTCCTGTAACTGCTAAAGAAGTTAGATATGTGCTAGTATCAACAGTATAACTACCTGCTCCCGTTCTTTTCATTAATCCATTAGAACTGAAATCTGAATCCATCACTGCTCCGGCGGCAGCAACATTAGTTGCATCAGTAACATCAGCAGAAGTTTCTATTCCAGTTAATTTTGTTCTCTCAGCAGAACTGATAATGCTTCCACTACCAAAAGAAGTTACCCCATCTACCTTATCTACGGTAACTGAGCCATCATCAAGTTTAGCAGTAGTTACAGAAGACCCTGCTAACTTGTCAGATGTCACTGCACCATTGGCAATCTTTGCAGTGCTTACTGCATTAGATGCTATCTTACTTGTCAATACAGAGTTACTTGCAAGTTTAGCACTAGTAATAGCAGTGCTTGCTATCATGTTATTAGTAACAGTAGATGTATCTCCCGAAGTGATTAATGTTCCACTTATGTTTGGTAGAGTAATTGTTCTATCAGCAGTAGGGTCTGTAATTGTCAAAGTGGTTTCATAGTCATTAGCACTAGCACCTTCAAAGACAAAGGCGTTCTGAACATTAACCTCAGTTTGGTTTACAGTAGTTGTAGTTCCCAAGACATTTAGATTACCACGAATATTTACAGTAGTATCGTTATCTGTATCTCCTATGTTCAATGTATCTGTTCCATTGTAAGAAGCAAGAATAGGTGTTAGCGTTGCTTTTGTTAAGGAACTACCAGTGTTGGTTAATGTTAGTGTATTGTTGGCAGCATTTCTTGAGATACCAAGACCTGCTCCTACCGCTAAGTGAACTACACTACCAGAACCACTTGTGTTATCAGCGAGATTGATTGTCTTGAATGTGGGGTCATCATCCCCATTGGTATCTGTTCCATCTGCGGTTGTTAGTGAGTAAGTAGTATCAACAGTGGCTTTACCGTCTACATAGTTCTTAATTGCAAGAGTGCTTGCTAATCCACTGTTTGACGCTCCACTGTCTATACTAGTGTCAAAGGTAGAAATATCACTTAGTCCTGTAACCGCCAATGAAGAGAGTTTAGCATTCAATTGAGTTTGTATTGATGATGTAACTCCATCCAAGTATCCTATCTCAGTAGCACTTACGTTTGTTACACCATCTAATATGTTAAGTTCAGAAGCAGATGCAGTTATACTCAAATCACCAAGATTCTCAACCTTAGAGTTTAGAGCAGTAACTAATCCAGTTACCTTGCTTTGTGCTATATCATCTAGTTTTGAATTAGCAATACTACCTGCAAGATGAGCATTAGTTACAGAACCATTTGTGAGAGAAAAGTTGTTTGCGTTTGCTGCAATTCCAACTAACTTATCATGTAAAGCAGTTGTGAAGTTCTTTTGTGTTAGTCCACCGTCACCAACAGAATATGTTGTGTTAGTATAGTTTGAAGCATGAATAGTTCCCGCTCCATTTGCAGTCCAATCAATAATCTGATTACCACTAGGTATTGTTGGTTTATTCTGAATATACGCATCAGAACTATTACTAGATTCACTCCAATCTGCTTGAACGTTAACTTCTGCACCTGTTGCAATACCTGCTAGTTTTGCTTCTAATGTACTTGTGAATAGTTTGTTAGTTGTTCCCGCCGCAATCTTATCGGCACTTATCGCCGCAGTATTACTAACATCAGCGTTTACTATCTGAGTTCCAACTGCTCGATATGAAGCACTCAAATCAGGAATGTCACTTGCAGTCAGTTTTGAGAATACATTTGCAAGATTCACTTTTCTCAGACCAACGGAATTATCATGGAAAGCGATAAAGTCGGCAGTTCTGTCTATTGCATTTTCATTGGTTAATCCTGTTATGTCTAATTTTAGTGTAGCATTTGTTCTGTCAAGCCCATCACTAATAGTAAGAGCAGGTTCTTTTCCGGCAAGAGATGAAACTAAACCGCTAATCTTGCTTTGTGCAATTGCGGCGTTAGAATCTACCTTAACGTCTGTAATTGCATTATCTGCTATTTTAGTACCTGTAACTGCACTATCCGATATCTTAGCAGTTGTAACTGCGTTAGCAGATATTGTGGTTGCACCATCTGCACTGGATGTTACATCCCCTGAATGGTTAGGATGAACATATTCGTTAGCATTGGTATCTCCTGTATATCCTAAGTCAGCAAGAGTTAGAGTTCTCTTAGCCATTGCAGTAATATGACCAGTAGAGTTAGTGGTTATGCTATCTACTATTTCTGCACCAGTTGTATCAATGTTAGTCGTAGAGTATGTTGGGTGTGTGTATGGGTTTGCAAGTTCTGATGTTATTGGTATGTTGAAGTAATTATTACCATCATTAGTGAAAGTCCATCTGTTAGTTGTTTCATTCCACTTAATCTGAACATTTGTGTAGTTTCCTCTTTCTACTTCTATACCTGCATCAGTAGTTGAGTTACCTGTTTGGTTCTTATTCAATAGAATGGTATTATCTTCTATTGCTAAGTTTGCTACATCAAGAGTTGTAGTAGAACCACTTACAACTAAATTACCGCTAACAGTGAGATTACCTCCCATTGTTACCCCTACACCAGTTCCTATGGATACAGGAGAATTGACTTGTGATAACCTTGATATCAAATTACTAACACTTACATCAACATCAGTAGCAGATAAAGATAAATCAATAGCCCCATCATTGTTATCATCATAAGAAGCAGATATGTTAGTATGACTAGCATTAGTAACTAACATATCCCCAACAATATCTTGAACTTGTTCAGTTGTAAGTTGAGTATTCGTATCAGTAGCAGAAAGAACTCCACTACCATCTATACTGAGATTAGTTCCTACTTTTACTCCACCAAGAGCATTAGCAGTAGCGGCGGGAAGAGAGTAATTGTTTGCATTAGCGGCAATCCCATCTAACTTAGTTATCTGAGTTGATGTAGCCAAACCTGTTTGAGATGCAGTTGCATTTGGTATTGCAGAAGTATATTCTATGTCTGATAGTAGAGCAAGAGTACCTGTTGTAGAAGGTAAAGTCAATGTTCCTGAACCCTTTGTAATAGTCCCATCTTTATTTATTCGTATAGTTTCAGTATTGTTATCTATTATACTAAGACCTTGATTTGGTTGTCCAAACCCTAAAAACTGCACTTTTCTATTTGTTGCATCGGCGGCACTGTTCGCCGCTATTTGTATGATGGCAACAGGAATATCACCTGACTTCAAAGCAGATATCTTGTCGTTCTGTCTGTCCTCTCTTAGTTTTAGAGTGTTTATTGTTTCATTAGATTGAGAACCATCACAAACAACAAGCAAAGCATACCAGTTTCCATTGGTTGTTGATGTTCTTGTTTGAAATACTGCGGGAGTTGCAGAGGATGACTCACCACCGGAAGGAGTATCACCATTACCATCTCCTGTTGTAGTAGTGTCTTCTACTTCTAACAATATTCCTTCTCTTAGAAACTTGTTAGTCCCTCCTAATGTGTATTTTGTATAGTCTCCACCATCAGATAAGGTGATGTCGAATCCTTCTACTATTCTACTACCGCCAGTAGCGATATTCAAAGAATTAATCAGACCACTATGAAGACTATCAACATCATCACGTATCCTACCTAATGTTCCCGAACTATCAAGTGTGCTGATAAAATCAGGGTTAGTTCTTGCAGAAATTATCTCACCTCCATTCTAATTGTAAACGTCAACGTGTCTGTTGAGGCTAACACTCCTGTATTGCTGAACGTGACTCGACTTAACATTTTATCTCCTGATGTGTTGAAAATACCTAATTCAGATATACCTTCACTACCAAGTTCTGTTCCTGTAAATGATATGTCCCAAGTTAGTATATTTCCTATAACACTTGGAGTAACAGTCTTCTCAGCGACAAAGGCATCTAACTCAATATCAGCAGAAGAAGGAGCATCACCTCCACTACCCACTTTTATTTTAGTGTAGTTTGCAGCAATAAACGTCTTTCCTATATCATCAATTCCGGCATCTGTTATCATATTCATCCCTCAATCATAAAATCTATCTTTGTAGTGTTTTAGTATCCCAAACTCAGATGGGCCAGTATCAACATCAAACCCAACTGTTTCTCCAAATCCTACTGTATCATCAAACCCAATATTTGCATTAGGTAATGCTCCTCTGTGTATGTATTCAATATCTAATAAAGTAATATTCAAATCCTCAAAAAATGTTAGTCTTCTTTCTGATTCATCTTCTCCATTTTCTCTCAATAGAGAAGTCACGTTGCTTTCAGATGCTTGGGATATTCCACTTAGTATCTCAGCAATTCCCTTACTGTATGAACCGACAGTGAGTTTCATAGTTGGCCCTAATACGTTTTCAATTTCAAATATTATGTAATCTCCCTTTGGTATTTTATAATTTGGAAAATCTAAGTGTAGTATATCCCCTGCTTCAAATAACTCAAACCCATCTTTCTTTATCTCTAATGTTATTTTTCTTGAGTCTCCGTTGTGTATCTGTAAAACTTTCATTGCTTTCAAGTCTGCATCTTCTTTTGTTACAATTGTAGAGTCATTAATAGTAACAACTTTTTCAACATTTATTGTAGGGTCTTCATCTTGTCCTTTTACTTTATTTCCGTTGACAATTACTTTACTCGCTTTATCAAACAAAGCAACGTTGTTACTTATTGGTTCTCTGCCTATTAGATGTTCAAATCTAACTTCCTTTCTTCTTAGACTTGATGTATCCTCAAAGTTTCTAAATATTACATTACCATTGTGGATTTTGTAGTCCATTCCTTTAGCCTGAACTAATGAGTTTATTGCAGTATACACATTAGTATTATCGAATTTTAGATTAGTAACAAAAGTTTTCTCATTCATTTTTATTATATTGGAATATTGAGGAGGAGAATAGAATTTTTCTCCCGATGCAAAGGTTATGGTTTGGTTATTAATAGAAAGTATCTCTCCTATTACGTGTCCTTCTTCTGTATAAATAACATCACCCGCAGAAAGACCAACAACGTTTTCCATGCAAACTACTGTGTTTGTCCCATTAGAGTTCACAATGTTACTAGTGAATGTTGCATTACTTTTCGTGAAGTCATATTCTAAACCTGCATCCTTGACTATGTTATTCAGTTCAGTGTTTACATTAGAACCAATCTCAAAACTAGTTCCTATGTAACATCTATCTAAACTAGTTAACTTTGCCTTTCTACTTAACGTTATATTGAAAATCTCACCAAAAGAAACCACACCACTACCACTGAGTTTACCATCATATGTTAATACTAAGCACTGTTCTGTTTTTGATTTGCTCGTACCTTTCTTTCTTGCTAATGAAACAGTAAAATCTAATCTCTTTTTCTTATTACCATCAGAAACAAAAGCAGATATCACTTCCTCATCAGTAAAACCTTCTACTGCCTTTACTGTTGTTCTTGCTTCAAGATAAGGATTATTTGCAGTAATAGCGTTATCAACATCTAATTTCAAATACATTGAATAAACTGCTTCATTGTAATATTGATTTTCTGTATTAGAAGATTCAGTAGACGCTACACCTCTAATGAAACTGTTAGTTGTTGTATCATACTTCAATCCACTATCATGTAGCACATTGAACTCTATCTTATCCGGTGTATCATCAAAGGTTCTTTCTGATATTTTCATTAGTCTGTAATAATTACCATTTGCAGTATCAATTGCAGTATCAAAGGTTAATACGTGTTTTTCCCAAGCAGCACTACCGCCTGATATTACTGGGGCGGTTATTTGGTGGTCAAGTATTTTAGTTATGAATTTTGGAATACCATGATGATTTGCACTACTCAAACTCTTACCGTCTTTTAGTTTCTCAGACACCAAATAGTAACCAGTCAAGTCAGGCATGAAGGATAACCAAGTATGAGCAGTTCCACTGTTGTTATCCCCTAAAGTAAATGTGAAGGTCTTGCTATCAGCAGACTTAGTTACTGCATCAGAAAACCCTGTGGCGTTTCTAAGTGTCAGATTAAATCTTGGTTTTACTATCATTTGAGTAGCATACATAAGACCTGTATTCAATGCTGCTCCTGTTATACCCGCTCCGGCATGGTTAGTTGCTCTTAGGTTATTATTTGTTAAATTGGCTCTATTACCTGCAAGTAATTTTAATGGGTATTCTTTAGTCTTCGTTCCCAACAAAGCAACTTTTCTTGTAGGCAGTATAGTAACTTGACCATTATTAAGGTTATATCTATGTGAAACCGAATTAGTGAAAGACCAGTAGCGAGCAGTCTGTGTGTGTTGGTCGTATGTAGTAGTTACGTCATCAGCATACCCCGACCATTTCGCTTGAGTTTCTAATTGCAATGGACTGCTTGATAGGGTTATTTCTTCTACACCCCTTGTGTTCTCAGATGCGGGAATCCAATCTTTGAATACACCAATACAGTTGTCATAGACATGGCTCTTTCCAATACCCATCATTTCTTTATCTACGGGAGTGTTAGTTGGGCCTTCATCAAATGATTCTCCAACCATAGCAGAAATTACCCTTGACATATGTAATCTAACTATACCTGAATCTTGAGTTAAATAGTTAATGTTGTCATCATTCCAACCGTCTATTTGGTGGAAGGGAGAATATCTCATATCTCTAATATAATCCTTGTCAGTAGGGTCTTTTATTTCCGCCATAAGTGGAAGTATAATGTTCATAGGGTTGTAAGTTTGAGTAGAGTTACCAACAGTATACTTAAGATTCTGATGACTAAACTGGTCAATACTAACAGGTGGTCTTATCAACCAATTTGTGTGGAATCTAATATCCCTAAGCCCTTCTTGTTTATCAACAAAGAAAGTATCTACTGAACCGTCTTCACCGTCTAATCTCGTAGATACTTCGTCTAAACTGTAATTCGGTGCAGAGAATAATCTAAAAGTTTCAATTCCAAATATAGGATAGTTAGTATATGCTGCATCTGCTGAGAACTCTAATACTTCACCAACACTTGCCGTCAACCCGTTTTGAGAAAAACCTTCCAATGCACTTACGGCCATTAATCCACCATATTCACCACTATTCAGTATGAAATCCCCATCAGGATGCTCCTCTGTGCTTGGCCTTGTTGCTGAACTCAATACAGGTGACTTGTAGAACATATCTCCTTTGACATCATTATCATCTAATTGAGAATGCGTGTAGTTTGGAGTTGCAACTGGTTTAATCATATGATAGTCAAAGTAAGAAACAGATGGAATATCTTTAACGTGACTCAAAGAATCAAAATCTATTGGGTTGAAATGCCAATCGAAGGTTGCTTCTACTAGTCTGATAACTCCCCATCTTCTAATATTAGTGGCATCAGTCGCATTTGGAGTGCTTTCCTTTATGTTCACTAACTCAAAGTTGACATTTCTTTTCAGCGTTTCAGAAGTAGCCCCATCATAGTGTTGATGTTTAACCACGCCAGTTTTCTGTGGAGAAGTTTCCAGTAAAACTCCATAGTTATCAAAACCAACATTGTGCTTGAATATGCTATTATGCCTTAATTTACTTGAAGGGAATATATCTCCTGTCATCAGTAGTTCGTAGTTTAGTGTTCTAGGGTCTATCTGCTCTAACTTAGAATACTCAATATCAACTTCATATGGGTCATTACCGGGTTCATCCCAGTATTTAGTATCTAAAGGATAACTCTTCGGCAAAGGAGCAGAAGCATGGTAAAACGAACTAAGGCCATTCCAACCCAATAGATTATTGCTACCATTCTTAGGTTTGTTTGTTGGAGTATCTGTTATGCTCTTGGTATCTCCTGTGGCCTTAACACCATAACCGATAGCATATCCCTGTATTGACTGAGGCTTTTTTCCTACGTTGTATATACTATCATAGGTTCTAACTAAGGCATTAGGATTCAGTGCTTGCAAATCCCAATAGCGAACAGTTTCTTTAGGTTCAATCTGTCCTCCTATCTCCAATGTATCAGGTATTCTATGTAGAAATCCTCCTGTTTCTATGTTGCTATTAACTAAGTATATTGAAGTGTTCTTGTCCCTTGTATCTGATGTATTAGAATCGAACCTACCTAATACCATTGGAAAGTTAGGTGCTATTTCCAATACAGTAGTAGAATCATCTTGTTTAATCTCTTTCACAATATCAAACATTTCTGAGTTAACACTCATAATATCATTCTTATCAAGAGTAACACCGTTTTCATTTCCTATTGAAAATGCGAATATTGCATCTCCTGTTGATATTGATTTTGGTGAAGATATATCATAACCTAAAACATCTCCAACTTTTGACCCAACGTTGGAACTTAGTTGTAATGGGGTATATGTAAAAGAAGAATCATAATCAATATCCAATCCTCTTTTGAAAGCAAGTCCTTTTTCGCTAATAGAAGTAAAATCAGAAATTGCTCCTGTATGTGCAATGTTGCTCTGCATTGCCTTTGTTCCTGAGATTTGATTATGTTGTGTAGAGGAATATGGGTCGAAGTATCTAATTGTATTTCCAATAGGCGAGTTTATGATTCTATGACTCAAAATAATAGAACCCGATGTTGCAGAACTTACTTCTCCAATCAATTCCCCACTACTGTTCAAAAGAAGTGTAAAAGGTTTCAAAGTAACATTAGGCGTTCCACTATACGTTATTTGCTTGTTAGCATTAGTTCCACTTGTAGTTACTGCAACGTTTGATATTCCAGTTATGGTAGAATGATTGGTTATTATTGGGGCTAAGGTTGTTTTTACAATATCAGAGTGTTGTGTCAACGTCTTGTCTATTGTAGCCCCTAAGAACTTAGATGTATCATCTCTACCTTGAAATTTGAAAGTAGTAAAACCATCAGAAGTATTAACATCTATGCTATCTACTTCACCGTTGAATACATCTTCGGATATGGAATACTTTCCTTGATAGTAATACATTCTACTCGCAGAAGCAGTTGGTTTTTGGTAAAAGGTCTTATCAGCATCTATAATTTTAGCATATTTATTGTATCTATCAGCATAGTCAATTTCTATTACATGGCTATTGTAAAGCAAAGGAGTAAACTTTGCCTTGTGTATTTTACTATCTGATTTAGCAACACCGACACCATCCATAGTTAGGGTCTGAAAATTACCGTTAGCATCAATTTTAACTTCTGCATCAGATTCAAAATCAACATTCAAAACACCAGTGTAAGGTGTGAGTTTCATTGGCTTTCTTATTATCGTAAAACCCGAAGAGTTTCCAGTCCAAGTCTTTGACTTAATTAGTTTGTAATCTTTTACAGTAAAACTCTGTTCAGTATCGCTTGTTTTACTCCCTACTACATTAACAACTAAGTAATTACCATCTATTTCTACTATATCATCAGTAGACAGTATGTGTTTCAAGTCTAATTTACTGTTAAGTTCAGACATTGTTATTGTTTGATTGTTACTTGTTGCTAATCCAAAATAATTCTTTTTAGTGAATGAACCATTATGTAAGTTTCTTCTTACCTTTAGAATATCTCCTTCTTTTATTTTCAAGTGATTAAGACCACTATTATCAGAAGTTTGTATTCTTGCAAGTTGAGATAACTTATTCTTAGGGCTATTCAAAGAACTACTTGTTATAGGTTCTACTTTATTATTCTTGAAATCTGCCTTTTCAAATGTGATATATCTATTAGGCCCAGTAAGTCTACCATCAGAAGTAACGGCAGTATCAGAAAGCAAATCAAGTGAGTGTCTCTTCATCTTAGGAAATGCAGTATTCCATCTTATTGGGTCAAAGTTATTATCTGACTCATCTGCTGTTTTATTTGAATCTACGATAGTTGCACTAATAGGACTATTACCCAAAGAATACACTTTGTTTGAATATTTTGCCTTTGTTTTGAATACCGTGTTCTGTATCGTCTTTCCTATTTTGTATGATTTGTAGTCGTATGTTACACTAGCAACGGGTATAGTCAGTGTTACTCCATTACCCCCGCTTAAGGTAACTGATAGATTATCACTCGTAGTATACCCTGAGCCACCATCAACCACTGTTATTGACTGAACGGATTGTAGATTGCCAATTCCAATGCTTGCCAATGTAATGTTCAATACTGCTCCACTACCACTACCACCAGTGGGATTGTAGTTACCACTAGTGCAATTATCAGGAGTTCCACTTTGACTTGCAGTGCCAACAGTTGCAATTTCTGATTGTGTTGCAGTGAAGGAAGATACTGCAACTCTTGCAAAGTCAATAGAAAATGCTCCGTTAGTGCTAGTATGTTTTGCTTTCACGTTACCAATGAAAACATCATTCTCATCAAAAATGGATTGCCCTTCTACAAGTTTCGCCCTATCTCCTGTTGGTGCTAGTAAGAAACCCAAAGTAGGAGTTGTTGATGAGTATTGAGTATGAGCAGAAATAGCACTGACATTTATTTCAGTTGAGTAGTCCCACCATCTTTCAGAAGTAGCAGTATACTTTTCCTGATAATCCAGTTGGTCTTTCTCATCTAATCTATCATTGTAAAAGTAGAACGTTGGTCTTGTCGCTCTCTGAGATACATCATACTTTGAGGTGTTAGCATCAGTATCACCCCTAAGACCATAACTTACTGCTACAACCGATGTATCTGTTTTGGATGGCCCTTTGTAAATCTCAAAATTACTATTAGCGGCAATAGAAGTAGGGTATGATGGCTCAAACTCTACCCCATCACCAAACTCATCAAATGCCGTTATTCTTGTTATCTTAGCAAAATGAGGTCTTATTCTATTTGTTCCCGCCGTTGTTAAATCAGGGTTTATCAGAATAAAGTAATCATAATTATCAATATCCAACCCAATAGTTTGAGTAGTATCTGATGTAGCATATCTGAGTTTTTTGTTATTATCAGTATAGTTGGATTGAGCATCAAACACCTTTACCTTGAATGAGTTAGTTTCATCTCTGTTCTTAGCATATGTATCTAACCCAGTTCCCGTTGGATATACCCTGTTTACTATACCACTTGCATTATCGTTTGATATTCCAGTTACATGAGATGTATTTCTAATCTCAATAAAGTTAGCAGAGTTTACCCAAGAGGTAGATGTCGTAGAGTTCTCATATTCTAAGTTAGTAGTTTTGAATTGTGGATTCACTGATACGTTGCTAAAAGCATCTCCTTGTGTGAACTCTGTTGTTCTACTTTCATAGTTACTTGTGATATCAGTATCTTTTTTACCCACGTTTATGGGGTAAAACATTCTACCGATTGAAGTGCTTGTCGTCCCCACTTCACTCACCAAACCTGAAATAAAAGAAAATATTACTATAACTTGGACTCAATGTTTTTTGTGTCGTGGTGTTTATCGAGTTTCCCTTGTGTAATGCTATCTCATATAATTCACCATAGAACTGCTCGCTTGTAGTTCCACTACCACATATTCTGATATCACTTGGATGTATTACAACTGTTGATTCGGTATGGCTCATTGAAGCAACTAAATTGTTATTCAAGTATATCTCGGCAGCATTTGGTAAGTAAGTGAATGATATCTTATACATCTGCTCTAAGTAAAGGGCTTCTTTCTTTTGGTGAATATAGACCTTAGACTGACTAGTAGTTTGGGGTTGACTCATTGTTAAAACCCCATTTGAATAATTAATTCCATCTATTACTCCAAGAGAGTTTAGGTTAGAGTCAAAAAGTTCTGTTCCCTTTGCTAATCTGTATACATTCATTGGAGTTCCTAAACCCAATGTTAGATTACTACCTCCTTGACCTGCAATATCTGCACCTCCTATATTTGTGTATGATGTGCTAATACCATCATAATATCCATAAGAATCATAGTATCCTGTTAATTTATGTTCAGCCTTAATTACTGTATCTGTTTCTAATGTTTGAAATGTGTTAGTGCCAGTCCTTTTGAACTTAGCAACTATCTTATACTCAGCAGGTTGATTGTAACTATTTTTTGTTGTATTTTCTAAATAGAGTTGTAAGTTAGTATTATGAAATATCATCAGTTTAAGTGGAGAAGCAGTATGCAATGCACTGTTGGATGTTCCCAATATACTAGTGCTTTCATATGTAGTTGCTCTATTACTGTTGAAATCACTTGGATATGGTGGGGTTTTAGTGGAGTCTAATATTCCAACTTCTGTGTTATTATTGTTATCATCTTTGTATTTAGCAGAGCCATTTACGTCATAAGGAGTTACTATACATTCCAAAGAAAAAGGCCCAGTGTGATTCCACATCTGTATGTTTCTTGTGTCTGATATCGTAGAAGCAGTTGGAGTGTTTGTATCATCTCCTGAACCACCGACAGTACCGGAAGTTCCTTCTATCTGTGTTACTGTTTTATCGTAGTCTATTTCTAAATATCCTGATGAGAGAAGTGGGAAAACCAATTTGTATGGACTACCAACATACGCATTTACTACCATCCTTATCCCTCAATCCAAGAAGTTATCCGCTACCACCATTGCTTCCTCAAACTCCAATTGAAATTGAACTGCCGGAAACTCTTGACCACTTACAGTAGTTGAGAATGAACGAATAAATCCTGATATTCCAAGAGAGGTTTCACCAGTTTCATTGGCTGAATATTCCTTGAAGTAAGTTTCACCACCACTCACATTTGAAGTAAATGTATTATCATACTCTCTATTTTTCCAAGACCATGATATCAAAGGCAAATCTCCTATATCCGTATCTGCATTTACATTAGGATGATATTGAAAATTATGGTCAACTCTACTTGGAATTAATATAACCAATTTGTTTATGTTTTGGTCATCTTGAAATGAACTCGCATCTGCGTATGAGTGAATCAATTGGGCTAATTCAAAGGAAGTCAGTTTCGCTTCTGTTTCCTCTCCATCTTCATCTTTCTTTTTGTGTATGGTTTGGTCAACTAAAAAGCCACTAACACTAACAGTCTTTTGAGCCATACCCACATCCATTGCAATATTCAATGATTCTCCACGAATTGCTCCTGAGAATGGTACACCCATGTTGAATACCGTTTTATTGGTTGAAACTGTTACATCTGTTGCAAGAAGAGATATTCTATTCTGTTGACCTGCACCAATGGAGTTTCTTCTTTGTAATTCTAAGAAGACTCTGTAATTTGGTTCAGCCATCAGAATCTACCTACCGTATGTGATTGTCTGTTCATCTGTAAATTAATCTCTCTTGCTACTTTACTGGCTATATCTCTTATCTCAGTATCAGAAGCACCGACTCTTCCGTTTACGTGAACGTTGATTGTTCCTCCACCCATTCTTCTACTTTCAGCGTTAGAATGAACTCTTGCTCCTGAAGGTAATCTAACTAGTTCAGGCCCACGTTCACCTACTATGGTTAAACCTCCACCACTCACACCACCAGTAGCCATTCCTCTAATGTTTTTTCCAAAGCCTTCTATTGATGAACCAAGTCCTCCCATAAATGGTATTTTCCCTACAACTTTTCCAATAACCTGAATAAAACTCGCTACTAAGAATTTAACCACCTGTAAGAATCCCATTACCATTAGTTTCATAACGTTAAACAACAATCCTCCTAATGCTTTGACAAACTTTCCAAATGCTTTCATAAGCCCTTGACCATCACCACCAAAAGCGGCTTTGAATATATCAAATACGCCGGATAATATGTCTTTTACATTCTTGAATATATCTCCAAAAATACCAAACCGTTTCTCAAACGCTTTTAGTTTAGTCCCTATTTTCAATTTCTTTATTAAGAAAATTAATAATGCAAAACCAGTAACAATAGCCAATAAGTAAATCAAAAACTTCCCTAATACCACAGAACCTATAACGAAAAACTGACTTATCTTACCTGCTACTGGTGCAAGTTTTTTGGCTAATGTAGTCACTGCATCTTTTGTAGTCGCTACTGGACTATACCTCATTTGGCGACCAAATGACCTTGCTCTCTTTCCGACCCTTTGACCAAATCTCATGGCCCTACCTTTTTGAGTCATTGCAAAATGTCGAGGCATAGTAACAGCATGAGAAACCGTAGGGTTATCCATTATCCTATCATATACTCCTTGTATGCCTGTGTATTCTAAGAAACCAGTAAGACCTTTACCCATTTCTCCACTCAAATACTTACTTGCTCTTGATTTCTGCATTGATTTACCAATACCATCTATTGCATCTCCCACTGCTACCTTTGCTTCACCCCAAAGTTTCTTGTATTCCGCAATACCATTGAGATTTGCTTTATCAAACAATTTGTATAGTGGTGTTTTCTTAATTTGTTCATCTGTTAATTTTAACGCATTTTCAATATGTTCAAGTGATTCCACTAATTTTTCATTAGCATCTACTGCCTCTAATGTAGCCTTTCTTGCATTTTCCTGTCTTGTGTGATATACGTTAATGACGTTACCAATCGCACGAATCTGATTTTGTAATCTCCATGCTCCTGTACCGGAAAGAATACGACTAATAATGTTCCATTCTTGACTGCTTTTAGCGAGTTCACCAAACGCTTGGCCTGTTCTTGTAATAGAAGTATTTGCTCTATCAAACGCTAGACTAAGTTTAGAGAGATTTTCCTCTGACTGATTTCCCATAGTCATGTTTTTTCATCTCCTTTTCTATTTCCTTAGATTTCATATGTTCTACTTCTGCGTGTATTTGTAGCATTTCGCTCATTAACTTCATTGGGGTGTGTTGTGCTTCCGCAGGGCTTATCGAGAAAGCCTTGCAGTATGAATACAATATAACTCTAAAGGCAATAGAGGGTTCTACCTCTCTACCAGTTAATGCCTTACGAATCACATTGCTTTTTTTGTATCCTCCTCCTGTAAATCAAAGAATGGATTTGGGAGGACTTCTTTCAATTGCGCCCCAATGTAGGGATTCAATCTGAGTAATTCAATGCTAGAAAGTTGGGGTTCAGTTTTCTCTACAAACTCTTTACACATGAACTTATACATCTTGTTCAAGTCAAGTTCCATCTGTCCAGTATCATCAACTTTCATCACAGATGATAGTGCTTGTTCTACTTGTAGCCAAGTGGGTTCTTTTACCCAAACTTTCAGCACTTCATCTGAATCAGGACTAACCTTCAACACATGGCAATCGGTGTTTACTGTCGCAAACAAACTGTTCTTATCACTTACTATTTTTTCTTCACTCATAATATCTTTCCACCTAACGAAAAACCAACAAACAAACAATGTTGGTGGAATGTATGAATTGTATAGGGATTCTATTTTACTTTAGAAATCCCCCTATACTCCTGATGCAGATTGTAGTATCTTCCAATCTCCTTGATATGTTGCACTTTCCAAAGTCCTTGCCGCTAAGGTAACTTCTACCTCTACTGCTCCTTTGTCTTCGGGGAACGGTATGCTTACGCTTTGTGTTAGATAGTCATTGAACTTCAACTCAATGAAATCATCAACAGTGTTATTGTCTAAATCTTTGGCGAACTTGAGAGTAAGTCTTTGACCTGCTCCCAATGACTCTCCTTCCTTTCTTAGTTCATCCCAAACCT
>CEUT01020518.1_pt1 | contig 22733 bp, 32 predicted proteins | sample 531401 | NCBI WGS metagenome assembly CEUT01 (sample SAMEA2622821, study PRJEB7988) | marine metagenome | biome: marine biome (ENVO:00000447); feature: surface water layer (ENVO:00002042); material: "saline water (ENVO:00002010), including plankton (ENVO:xxxxxxxx)" | depth 5 m | reverse complement strand
GACTTCTGGGATGGGATGGAAAAATGAAACTCCTACTTGAAAATTGGAAGAAATATATGATGCAGGAAGACAAAGACCCAGAAAAAGGCACAGGCAAGAAGCCAAAAGGTTCTGGCAGGAGACTATATACTGATGAGAATCCTAAAGATACCGTCTCTGTTGAGTTTTCGTCGGTTGCGGCGATCAAAAGGACGCTTTCTAAGGCATCATTCAAGGCAAAATCACATAAAAGGCAGTCTCAGATCATAAACCTTATCCACCAAAGAGTTCGAGCAGCATATAACAATGCGAAAGATCCAAAAGTGAAAAAAAGACTAAAAAGTGCCCTTGATTATGCCGAGAAACGCAAAGAAGCTTCAAAAAAGAAGACAATTAGACTAAGGAAGGCCAAAAAATGATCATCACAGAAGAAAATCTAAAGATAGTCATACTAGACGAATTACGTAAGACCTTATTTAAGGAAGGCTTGCGACATCACTATGTTAACAAGATCCCTGTGCATGAGTCTATCTACCGAGTGGGCTCTCCTTGTTACTTTAATGTCATTAAGCAAGCAAGAGAGTTTTACAAGCAAGGTCTCTATGAAGCTGTCAATGAAGAGGAGAGACGTATCCTAGAAACCACAGAGCTTGGTGAGTGGGTCATGTTTGAGGGCGAGGAGGTGCCCCTTGACTTCCCAATGTATATTGAAACGCTTGATGAGGAAAAAAAGAAAAAGAAGAAGAAAAACCCTCCGATTGGCAAGCCATCTAGAAACACCGGATCTGGTAAGAAGTATAAAGTCTTTGTACGCAACCCAAAGACAGGCAAGATCAAGAAGATTACTTACGGGGATTCCAAGGGTGGCCTTAAGGGTGGCTGGAACAGCGCTGAGGCGCGTAAGTCATTTGCTTCTAGGCACAAGTGTGCACAAAAGAAGGACCGCACAAAGGCTGGCTACTGGGCCTGTAGAGCCCATAAGGACTTTGGCCCAGGAATCGGCAGGTTCTGGTAAATGGATTTCCCTTTCTTAGAGGAGAAGGTAGGAAATAGGCTATTCCTCAGAGAGTTTAGAGAAAACGTAGACTCTGATGAGCTTATCTGGCACCAAGACAGAGAAGACAGGATAGTAACTGTCGTAGAGGCCAACGGGTGGAAACTACAGATGGACAATGAGCTTCCTGTGCTACTCAAAGAGGGCTCTGTATACAATATTCCTGCGTATGTCTACCATCGCGTGATAAAAGGATTTGGAAGGCTGCTCGTACAGGTGGAGAAAAAAACATAATCTGTATGAATGTGAATTTTAAGACTAATTATATTGTATTTCTGCCAGAAAGGGTGCTATGATGAACAATAACATAAAAGAGCAGATAAAAAGTCTTGTCTCTCAAGCCATGAGTAAAAGGGGCGAATTGGTCCCAAATATAACCAAATCTCGAATTCGAGACATAATAAGAGAAGAGGTTGCCTCTCATCATGGTGAAAAGAAATGAACAAATTAGAACTACAAAAATTCATTCAAGACCAGATTCTAGTAGAGCAAAACCTGTTCCTAGAGAACCAAGCACTTACAGAGGCACAAAGGTCTGACAAGATTGTCTATATTCTTTGTGAGTCTGATTCTTCAGATGAAGAAAGATTCTTTGATAAAGTAAAAAGATTTTATGGTGGCACAAAGAGATCAATAAAGAAGTTTCTCATAAGGCGGCTCCTTGGATATATGGGAATACGCATGCGAAGTGTTATTCGCGAACCACTAGTTGGTGTTTTGGAAGACTTTAGCTTTCAAGACATTCAAGGCGTCTTTAGGGGCAATGACGAAATACAGAGAAAGATGGCAGAGGTATCTTCACAGGCGGTTTTAGATACTCTTAAGCAAACAGTATACAAGCAGATTGGTGTAAGAGATAACAGTTTCCTAGGGGAGCCAGTTCTGCAGGCGATAGAAACGGTGTTTGAGCGGCAAGATTTTAAAGAGATGTTGCATCAAACATTCATAGAAGCACTTGTTAATGTCTCTGCCGCGATAGAGGCAAGAGAAGCCCCAGACATTGACGGTGATGGGCTTGACGGCTCTGAAGAGGCTATCATGGGCATGGACCCTACAGAGCCAGACCTTGAGGCCGAAGTTGAGATAGATGACGAGGAACTGGAGGAGCCTCCGACAGAGGATCCGGAAGTTCCGCCAGAGAGAGACACAGATGAAGGAAAATTGTGGACTCTCTACTGGAAGGAAGGCGATAAGCTTGTAAATGACCACCCCGATTTCTTCGAACAAGGGAGGGTATCCCTGGACGATCGTAGGGGAGTCGAGGATAAAATTAAAGATTACAAAGAAAGATCCAATTACGTAGGCCCCTATTATATTCTAGCCTGGCAAAGAGGAGAAGACGGGAGATATAATGAGAGCGGTGGGATAATGCCTATGGAAGAACACCCAGACTGGTCAGCTGGGGCGTCACCGTCTCAAGAGGAAGAGCCATCAGTTGCTACTGCAGAAGTTGAGGTAGACGACGAGGAACTAGAGGAGCCACAACCACAACCAGAGCCAACAAGGGACGCCGGGAAGCCTAAGAAAGAGCAAAAGAAGCAAATGCAAAACGAGCTTAAAGATTTTGCAAGGTCAGCGCTTAATGGTAAGTTAGGTGCTGGTAGTCGAAAGACTAAAAACTTTGTTCCATTTGTTAAATACCTTGAAGGCAATCTAGATAAGCTTCAAAGCTATCTAGATATTGTCGCACAAGACATTCCTACAGAGGAAAAGATGTCTAAACTTCACGAAGCTGGATACGTTACAGATGCTGGCATAGGCTTCTTCAGAAACCTATCAAACACTGCCGAGGAAAATGTATCCAAGGCCCAAACCTCCGAGGATGCTGAGGAGACGGTAGCCGCAGCATCTGCTGCAGTGGAGGACCCGGACGCCTCTGAGGACCAAAAGGAGACAGCTTCAAGAGAAGGTGCCGAGGCTGTTGAGGATGCCGAGGAGGCTGAACCAGAGCCTCAAGAGGAAGAGGAGAAGCTAGATCCAGAGGAGGTCATTGACCTAGAGACAGAGGACGCTTCTGAAGAGGCCGAAGAAAAGACCCCAGAGCCAGAAAAGCCAAGCAGTCCTGGTCGGCCCAGAGACGCTAGTGTGAGCGAACTTAGAGACGATATCGTGAGAACTCTCCAAGATGCAGACGAGCCTCTAAGGATAAATGACATAGCGAAAAGAATGGGCATCATGGGAGGAGTAGACATACTGAAATCTGAGCTTGAGAAGATGGACCAGGTAGTAAGCCAGGGTGGCAAATATCGCGTTAAGACAGAAGAAGACGCCCCAACAACAGAGTTGAGAGAGATATACCCGTTCAGAGAGCACATTGGAATGAACAGCGGGAAAGATGAGTCCGTACTTGAGCGAGAGCTAAAGAGGATTATGCTCAAAGCTGTCAGGAATGACGGGACTATAGACAGAGAAAAGATTAGAACTATTTCGAAGCCCCTTGAGAGAGATCTCCGTAAAGCTAGAATAGTGGCAGATATAATTAACTACATGTCTGAAGAAGAAGAGTATGAAGGAAGAGTTCCTGACGACGAAGAAGACTTGATGATGATGCCTTCGACATATTTAGAAGAATTAATTAATTTTGTCTTGAGCATAACAAGAGGTTCTAGTGAACTAAACGAAGAGTTCTATATTTCGAATGAGATGTTGGAGAAGCTATTATCATGATAGACGATAAAAAAATAAACTTAATCGTATCAAAGGTCTTGAATGAATATTTTTCTTTAACTGGACCTTCACTCCCTACGTATGGTAGCGCAAAGCACTCTGAGATTGGGCCTTTTTCGCAGTACATTAGAAGCGCTGACGCCACTTTAGATAGAATTTTGGATAGTGTCAACAATGATATTGCTGATCTTGATCCTCTGGATGCTGAGGAGCTTTTGACTATCTCTCTATCAAGAATAGAGAGAAAAATTGATACAATCAGGACAGCAGTTGAAAGAAAGTTGTACAAAAACAGAACAAGAAAGCGAAAGCCGCTTAGATTAAAAACTCCTTTAGAAAGAAAAAAGTAAAATGAATACGTCCAACTCATTTGGAGAGGGTGCATCTAAGAAATTTGAAGTTGGCGACATTGTATCATGGAAAGAACTGGGCGGTAAAAGAAACATGGGGATGCTTTATGAGATTTATAATGCTACCCTGGGCGGTCGTCAAGTAAAAAAGGGAAAGGTTGCTTCGTGGAAAGACACTCATCATCATGAAGTTTTACTTTTAGAACTTAAATTAATCTATAAAGGAGATAAGTAAACACTATTTATAGTGTTGAGGTATCTTTATGAAATTTAATATAGTAAAAAGATGTGAAGAGGATCTAACTTCAATTGGTCATATGCTTAAAAGTTTTTTGCCCTATGCCAGAAAGAGGATGGGCTTTGATAAGCCGCCGACAATATATTTTCAATCAGATGACGCAAATGCGAAAAAGCTTCTTGGCAAGACAGCACACTACGATCCTCAGTCACACGCTATAACAGTATACGTAACGGGAAGACACCCGAAAGATGTAATGCGCTCCTTATCTCATGAGCTAGTCCACCACGGGCAGAACTGTAGAGGTGAGTTTGGCAACTTACCTGACACCATGCCTGGATATGCTCAGAATGACAGCCATTTAAGGGACATGGAAATTGAAGCCTACAGAGAGGGCAATCTATGCTTTAGAGATTGGGAAGATGGCGTAAAGACAGATAAAATAAAAATACCAGATATGCTTAAAGAAAGTATTCTTAACACTTTAGGAGATAGAAACATGAACACTAAGCAATGGAAAGACATGACCCTCAATAGGCTTCTTTTAAAGAAGTTTGGTTATGCAGCTACCTTGAACGAGGAAAAGCATGCTGAGGGCGGCGATAATGTTAGAATTAAGGTCAAAGAGGGAGATACCCTTAGTAAGATTGCTAAGGAGCATGAAGTAACAGTTAAGGCCATTAAAGACCTAAACAACTTAAAGTCAGATGTCATTAAGGTGGGCCAGGAACTTAAGATCCCAAGACCAGTTGATGAGGATATTAAGAATCCAGGGAAATACAAGACTGGTATGGAAGCCGGATATGACGATGATGGAGACGGCGTGCCTGATGGCGCAGACTCTCACCCAAAGGACGGCTCTAAGAACTGAAGGATTAGAAGATGGCTTTAGCATTAGATGGAAGGGGCAGTACCACTTTAAGTGGTCACAGATCATATTTTGGCATTATAACTAAAAGTCTTACTAATGCATTTGATGATTCTGGGCAAAATATTTTTGCAGATGGCAGCGCTAGCAGCACTGTCCCTGAGATTACTGCTAACTCTCAAGACTTAACTTGGAATAGGACGAACGGCGAACTAACCATAAGAGATGCTGGTGTGTATCTCTTGATGTGTGAGTATGGATTGGAACTAGCTGGTTCTGGCACTCGAACTATCGGGTTTCACTTTAAAGTTAATGGCACACAAGCTTGGCCAAAAGCTAATACTAACATGTCTCAAGCAACAAATCAATCACTTGATCCTTTTGGGCACACTGCTGTTTGGCTCTACGAGGCTAGTGCTGGAGATGTTATTAAGCCATTTATAGTTGGCGTGTCAACCAATGATTGTCAAATATCAATATCTTCTGCGTTCCTTGCCCTAAAGGCTGAGGGTAACTATGGCTATGCTCATGTTTCTACTAATAGTAGTTCACAAAGTGTAGGTAAAAATACTGAGTTCTTACCATTTGATTCCGATAATGAAAATTGCACAATCGTAAGTGGTCCAACAAAAAATATTAGCTATACCCAGACTAATGGATTTTTTACGTTAGACTCTAGCCCTACCATACCACATGGTCACGCTCTGTTCTTATCTTCAATGAATTGGCTCGCCCAGAGTGCTAACGGGTCTGCTATTATTAAACTTTTTTATGGTTCCAACACAGCCCCTAATTCGAACGACGCTATCGATGGAGCATTTGATTCTGGCGGCGATAGCCAGGCCTCCTCAAACGTCTCGGACATGACTTTTACAGCAAACCAAAACTGGGATCCTGGCGAGATAACTTTGGCTGCTCTGGCTGATTATAGTACAGCTGGGCACAAGTTATACTTTTCTATTCTACCGGCTAGTAACCAAAAGATCTTGTCACAAGCAGGAACAAGCATGCTTCACTTTAGCGTTACCAACAGCAATGGGGCAGACCCGAGCGCATTTTTAAGTATGGTGATCGACGCAATTTCTGCCGCCAAGAACGATTCCGGAGATCTCAACGTCTTTGATTCAGATAATTGGTCTGGCTCGACTGCAACCACTACTGGAGACTTTGCACACTACTGCCTACCGACAGGCATTACTTTAACAGAAAGTACAGGGACATTCCAGGTCTCTAATGGTGGAATATACTTTATTATATGGAACATGAACCTTAGTACTAGCTCCTCCGGAACAAGAGCATTAAAGATATTAAAAAATGATTCTAATATTTATGAAAAGCAATGGACAATTAATGCTGCTGTAGATCCTCAAGAGAATTCATGCATTGCAATGCTTGACTTAAACTCCGGAGATACATTAAAATTTATGATAAACAATATTAGAGGCTCTGGTGGTGGGAGCGGCCTTATGTTTGAGCCTCATGTGACGATTTTTAAAGTAGACGATGTCGCATCTCACACTCTCCAGTACGGAAAGACCGCGTCTGGCATTGTTGGAGACGACTATACGATCAATACCATGGAAGAAAACAACATGGGCGCGCAATACGACAGAGCATCAGGTCAATTACCTCTCTCTCTGGCGCAGAGAGGTCCAAGAAACTTAAGAGGAAGAGCAGCCTCTTATACAACGACTTTAGGCGGTAAAAGTAATAAGTAACTATTTATAGTGAGGTTTAATAAATGACTGATCTTAATCGAATCACCAGACGCTTTATAATGGGTGAATCAAAAAAGGTTTCAAATGGGGCTGTGATACAAGCGCTCATTGAGATTATAAGCTCCCTAAAGCCAAAAACAATTACAGAAAAAAATAAAATAGCCATGGCGTCTAGACATCTAAAGGAAATAAAGTATTCTTTTAGAAAGCTAGAGGAGCAAGTGACATCTCTACAAGAACAGGTTAAAATGCTAGAAGAAATTTCTTCCATGGCAGCTGGTTCTGTCGAGGGGGCTGTTGGGGTCTCTTCTAAAAAGAAAAAGAAAGAAGGATTAATAAGATGACAAAGATTTCTGATATCAAGAGAGCCATTGAGACTATGTTAAATGAACAAGACAGTTCATTTAAGAAAAATCTAAATGAAGAAAAGAATCTATTTGCTTCATATATAAGACATTGTATATACGAAGCAAGACTCAAGAACCACAGTAATTTAGAAAAAGAGCAAATAATAAGATCTTATATAAAGTCCTTTCTTTTAGAATCTGAAGCTGTAGGCGGTTCTCCTGACGCCCCCTCAGAGATCACAGCAATAAACTTTTTGAAGAACCTTCTTAAGAGTATTATACCTACTACTGAAGAGGGATACAAGGAACTTACTTCTGCAAAGACACAAAGAATTTCTTTTAGAAGGCATATACTTAACGCAACAGACAATCTATTAAGAAACCTGGATGCCGACCCTGATGCTGTTGAGAGTGAGAATCAAGAACTTGGTGAATTAAGTCTTTCTGTCAATCCATCAGAAAAGCCAGAGGGCTTTATAGATATATATGGAGATGACACAGCAGGCGATGAGCAAGAGCTAGATCCAGAGCAAGAGTTTGCAAGAGGCCTAGAAGATAAGAGCCTCGATAATACTGGAAGAAATGCCGCATTTGAGATATTTAAGAAGATCAGAAACCAAATTGAAAACGAATATTCAAAACTAGATCCTGATGCGGTTGTCGATCGCAGAGAGGAAACAGAAAGAGAAATATTTAAAGACTACCTGCTACTTAATTTAAAGCTTTACTTTGATAAGTTTGAAGAGGAACTAGGACCGGGACCAGCAGAGCCGTCCACTCCATCGGAAGACGAGTTTAAGAGAATGGACCAGGCAGACGCTGCGAGTCCAGAAGGCGCTGGGGATGAGCTAATCCCGCCAGAGCAAGCAGGGATGTAATGGCTTGGAAAACAAAAAAAGAGTTTAATTCTAAGACAAAGTATTTTAGTTTAGCAAATAAGCTAAGGAAAGAAAAGAAAATAAATAGAGAGTTTGAATCTCAAATAAGTAATCTTACTTTAGAAGAGCTAATAGGTTTGAAGCTTGAATTATCAACAAAAGCAGTAGACAATAGATTATATAACTTGCCTATATGGCATAGTCTGGTTAACATAGTACAAGAAGCGGTTCTATCATATGCTTTCTCAGCTACAAGAACTAAAAGAGAAGCTATGAGATTTATAGGACTAAACGAAAGAATGATCTATAAACTAAAAGATAAGTATGATATAAACGCTATTTTGGAAGAAATTGAAAATGATGAGCAATTATGAGGTATTGGCAAAATCATTAATATGGAGATTCTGCGTCTCAATACCAGTGAGTTTGTTCATAACTTATCTCTTTTTAGGGTCTCTCATGGGGTCTATCGCACTAACAGCGACAGCAAACTTTGTAGGTACAGTTCTATATTATTTATTTGACATTTTTTGGTTTTCTTATTTGGGGGATGCCTTGGGTTTCGACAGGGTAGTTGAAGAGAATAGTGCAGGCAGTCGTGATGACTTAAAAAATTAAAATAAACTAGTTGCCAACAACAACGCACACTTTGATTCCGTCCGCCTAGCGGCTTAATCAGGGAGGCTGACCAGAGCCTTCTATCCAATCTGGTCAAAACAACAGACAAGTTGCAAAAATCAAAATGGTATCCCTGACGGGGAGGTCAGGTGGAACTTCGTGACGATGGGAAGTTGGTGGGGCATCGTATATTTTTCTTTGTTTCGGAAATAAACAAAGCAAGCCTGTGGATGACTTGAATTGAATTTTATTCTGGACGCGGGTTCGACTCCCGCCATCTCCATTTCATAAAGGTGAACTATGGACAAAAGAAAAATCAGAAAAGAAAACATAAAAAGAAAGATGATGAAGTTTTACCAGGACAATCCATGTGTCGATTGTGGCGAGACAGACCCTCGTGTTCTAGACTTTGATCACATCAATAATAAAAAGTACAACGTCAGTACCCTTCTGAGAAAAGAATATTCTTGGGACTCGATATTGAAAGAGGCTTCAAAGTGTGAAGTTAGGTGTGCCAACTGTCACAGAAAGAAAACAGCAATAGAACAAGAACATTACACAAATCGCCTCCTAGGAGAATTCTTTGCCTATTTATAGTGGGGGTGTAAATTGTATGAAGCATATAATAAAATTTGAAGCTGGCTTATTACTTGGTACGTTATTTGGGGCTGTCATATCTGCGATAGTGTGCTCACTTGCTTATGAAGTGTTAGGTTACGAATCAATCAACGCAGATACGATTCAGCGATGCATAAAGGAGAGTTTAAATGAGTAACTTCTATCAGCAGAGAACTTATATGGTAAAAAAAGGTACTGTTGGTTACGGTAGTGTAATGGGTCATTATAACTTCTTCTATCCGGAGGAAAAGTTGGAGTGTGTCTTCCTTTCTGACTGTATTGTCAGAAAATTTAAGTGGATGGGGTATGAAAATTTTGTAGCCATAACAGCCCCAAAAGGCTTTGTTGCAGGAGAGACTCTTGAGTACAAAGGTTATGAAGTTCTGTGGGTTAAACTAGAAGATATAGAAGCCTATTAACTACTTATAGTAGAGCCCAAGGGGATTTAATTACATGGCCAAAAGAACATATGTGCTTGATACTAGCGTTTGTTTAACTGATGCAAACTGCATTTTTAATTACGGAAATAATGACATAGTGATTCCGTTAAAAGTTCTTGAAGAAATTGACAAGCACAAAAAGAGGCAGGATAGCGTTGGGATCAACGCTAGAAAAATTATACGTTCTTTGGATGAGTTGAGGGCGAAAGGGTCTCTACAGAAAGGAATAAGACTTGGTAAAGGAAAGGGCATTCTAAGAGCCTCCGGAGGAGACCCTTCTGCTATTCCTTTCGATCTTGACTTCAAGGTGCCAGATCATGAGATAATTTCTTGTGCTCTGGCCGAAGACAAGACAAATGGCTCAAGAAAAACTGTCCTAGTTAGCAGAGACATCAACATGAGGGTTATATGTGACTCTCTTGGTGTCTTGAGCGAAGACTATACTGAAAACGAAGTAATAAAGACAGACTCTGAAATGTATTCTGGATTTGCTACAATTCTTGTAGACGACCAGGTTATCGATCAGTTTTATGAGGGCAAAAGGGTCAAAGTGCCAGATGACGAAAAGTCTGAACTTTTCCCAAATCAATTTGTAATGCTCGTCTCCAGTTCCAATGAAAAGAAAACTGCCTTATGTAGATACATTGATCACATGTTCCCTCTGGCCCCCGTGGTGCAATACAAGGAAGGACTGTGGGGAGTCACGGCAAGGAACAAGGAACAGATGTTTGCCATAGATTTACTTATGGACCCTGAGATACAAGTCGTATCTCTTGTGGGTCAAGCAGGATCTGGTAAGACTCTTATAGCGATTGCAGCAGGCCTAGAGCAGGTTATGGCGAACGCAGACATGAAGTACGGCTTAAGGGAGCTAGACGGCACTGCGACAGGCTACAAGCGCCTTGTCGTGTCCAGACCAGTTATGCCGATGGGTAAGGATATTGGATTTTTGCCTGGGACCATGGAAGAGAAGATGGCACCGTGGCTAGCCCCAGTTCAAGATAACTTGAAGTTTTTGACTGGAAATGACCAAACAACTCTTGATGAGTATATGTCTCGTGGAATAATTGAGATTGAAGCTCTTACATATATTCGTGGTAGATCAATCGCAAATGCATTTATTATTATTGATGAGGCACAAAACTTGACAGCACACGAGATAAAGACTATACTAACAAGAGTAGGCGAAGGAACAAAGATAGTGTTAACTGGCGACATTGAGCAGATTGATAACATTTACATCAACGAAATGTCTTCTGGCCTAACGCATGCTGTTGAGAAAATGAAGTTCCACGGCATCACTGGGCACGTCACCTTGAGGAAGGGAGAGAGATCTGAAGTCGCAACGCTTGCTGCAAAGGTATTATAACAGAGGTTTTATATGAGTTTTGAGATAGGTTGGCCCGAAGAAGAGAGTTATAGTTCTGAAATAGATGACAAGACGACAGAACTAAAGTCGATGGTGGTTCAATATGTCGGCAATAGGCTCAGTCCAGAGGACGACAACGTCACTCTGGAGATGGTCATAGAAGTCCTTGCAGACGAGTTTCCAGAGGTTGTCCTAGCTCTTGCAGAAGAGAACTTTCTAAGAGGCTATGAGCAGGGCACAAGAGATGTGAGTACGTTTTAAAATGATTAATTACATAAAAGAAAGCTCCTCTAAGGCAAAGAGAAGTCTGGATCAATATTCCTTGTTTCAAGTCACTCCAATTTACATAAAAGACGCTTTATCTGATGGGGTCGATATATTAAAGGTGATAGATAAGGTCGAGTCGACAGTGCCTCAACACACCATGCAAGGGGTTGAAGCAGTCTATGTTGGACACTTTAAGGAGTTTGATGACAGAGGCATCAACGCGATGTTTAGAGATGGGGCAATTTATGTTTCAAATATACAAGATGATGAAGCAGACATGATTGATGACATCATTCATGAGATTGCCCACGCGGTGGAAGAAACCTATGCCGCAGATATCTACGGTAGTGGCGAAATACAAAGAGAGTTCGTTGGCAAAAGGAAAAGACTAGAAAGTCTGATGTCAGAGTACGGATACCTAGATAATGCAAATATTGATTTTACCGATATAGAATACTCTAGAGATTTTGATCTCTTTATGTGTGATGAAATAGGTTATGAAAAATTAACCAACTTAGCTTTTGGCATATTCCTCCGCCCCTACGCAGTTACAGACATAAGAGAGTATTTTGCCACATCTTTTGAGGAATATCTATATGGCGATAGAAAGTACCTTTCCACCATAAGCCCAGTTGCATATAAAAAGGTACATTTAGTTTGTACTGGTGAGGTGTAGGTTGCCACACATATCATATTCTGAGCTTCGTAACTGGCAAGAATGCACCTGGAGGCATAAGCTTCTTTACATAGATAAGCTCAGTGTCCCGCAAGGCTCAGAGCACACTTGCTTTGGTACTGCTGTACACGACACAGCTGAACTTATGCTTCTAGGTAAGCTAGGCGATGAGGAACTATATCCAAACTTTCATAAAAAGTTTACAGAAGAACTCAAAGCTATAGGAATAGAAGAAGATACGCAGCTAGCAAAAGATATGAGACACCAAGTCAATGGCATTTTTGAGGCGATTAGGCCAGCAATCGCCTCATATTTTGAGGACAAAGGTGGCTGGAGTGTTGTAGCTGCAGAAGAATCTTTGATGGAACCCATACAAGAGTCCAGGGTTAAGGACTATAACTTTAAAGGCTTTATAGATTTAATCCTTAAAGACGGAAATGGACATTTTCATGTTATAGATTGGAAAACTTGCTCATGGGGCTGGAATGCCAGAAAGAAGAGCGACATTCTCTATACAAGACAACTTGTTCTATACAAACATTATTATGCAAAAAAGCACAATCTCAATCCAAGAGCGATATCTGTTCATTTTGGGCTGATCAAGAGAACAGCAAAGAAGAATAGAATAGAATTGTTTAGAGTCACAAGTGGCGAAAGAAAAACGAAAAATTCACTTGACTTTATGGACAAAATGCTTTATAATGTTACGAACAAACGATTTATTAAAAATCGTCTATCTTGCAAGTGGTGTCCCTTTAGCGGCACTGAACATTGTTCATGAGGATTTAATGAAAAAGAAAATAAAGGTCTTGACACTGTCAGACCACCCCCTATCACCCTCAGGGGTTGGCACTCAGACCAAGTATTTTATTGAAGCTCTCCTTAGAACAGGAAAGTTTCAATTTATTTGTTTAGGGGGTGCGGTAAAGCACAAGAGTTATGAACCGCAAAAGGTTTCTCCGTTTGAAGACGATTGGACAATAATACCAATTGATGGATACGGAGATGCTCAAAAAATTAGATCGATCATCAGAAACGAAAAGCCAGATATCTTATGGTTTATGACAGATCCGCGCTTCTACGAATGGCTATGGTTTATAGAAAACGAGATTAGACCTATTATGCCAATGGTGTATTACCATGTTTGGGACAACCACCCTGCGCCTGTGTTTAATAGGCCATTCTATCTATCAAACGACTTAATTGTCTCTATCTCCAAGGTTACACATGAAATTGTATCGGAAGCTGCTCCGGAAGTGGCGAACATTTACCACCCCCATGCGGTTGATCCTGCTATATTTAGGCCAGTTTCTCAGGAGGAGATAGACTCCATGAGAGAGAAGAACCTACAAGGGAATAAAGATAAGGTAGTGTTTTTCTGGAACAATAGGAACGCAAGAAGAAAACAGAGTGGTTCCCTTGTTTTCTGGTTCAACGAGTGGGCCGATAAGGTTGGTAGAGACAAGGTTTGTCTCATCATGCATACAGATCCGCATGATGTGCATGGGCAACCTCTAGAGCACTTAATTGAGCATGTTGGTAACGATGGTACTATCATGATATCTAACACTAAGGTGCCGCCCAACATACTTGCAAATATGTACAATATGTCCGATTGCACCATTAACATCTCTGATGCGGAGGGGTTTGGACTAGCAACACTTGAGTCTCTTTCTTGCGGGACTCCAATCATTGTCAACATGACAGGAGGATTGCAGGAGCAGGTGACAGATGGAGAGGACTGGTTTGGCGTAGGCATACAGCCCTCCTCTAAAGCTGTCATCGGGTCACAACAGGTACCGTACATCTACGAGGATAGGATTAGCAAAGAAGACTTCCACGCGGCCCTAGACCGTATTTACACAATGTCAAGAGAAGAGAGAAGAGAGCTTGGCCTCAAGGGCAAGGAACACGTAGAAAAGAATTACAGCTTTGAAAAGTATTGTCAGGGTTGGGTCGAAATTATGCAAGACTTGTACGAAAAGCATGGCTCTTGGGAAGATAGGAGAGAGCATAAATCTTGGGACTTTAAGGAGATAGTATGATTAAGAGAGTGATAGTCAGAGGCCCAGCCCTCACGCAGTCAGGATACGGCGAACATACAAGATTTCTTCTAAGGTCCCTAAGGAGGCAACCAGAAAAGTTTGATGTTTATCTAGTGGCTTTGAACTGGGGGCAAACAGGGTGGCTCTCGGAGAACACCGAAGAGCGCCAATGGATAGATTCTATTATCATGAAGACACACCAGTATGTACAGGCAGGAGGCCAGTTCGACATGTCTGTGCAGGTTTCCATACCCAATGAGTGGGAAAGGCTAGCGCCTTACAACGTGGGCGTCACAGCAGGCATAGAGACGACCAAGGTAGCACCAGTTTGGCTAGAGAAGGTCAACCTAATGGATAAGGTGATAACTATATCTGAACACTCCAAGATGTCTCTGGAAGGCACAGTATACCAGGGCATGCATAAGCAGACTCGTCAGCCAATGACTCTTAAGTGCGAAGTTCCTGTTGAAGTGGTCCACTACCCAGTGAAAAATGTGGAGCATACAACGCTAGATATGGATTTGCAATATGATTTCAATTACCTTTTGGTCTCACAGTGGGGGCCTAGAAAGAATATTGAAAATGCCATTAAGTGGTGGATAGAGGAGAATTGGGATCAAGAAGTTGGGCTAATTCTAAAGACTTCTCTTAAGAATAACTCTATTATGGATAGGGAACATGTAACCAATAACTTGTCAAAGCTTGTAATGGCGCACAAGCCAATTGACGCAAAGTGTAAAATATATCTTATGCACGGAGACTTAACTGAGTCTGAGATGCAGTCTTTGTATACCCACGAAAAGGTAAAGGCTTTAATTAATCTTAGTCACGGTGAAGGCTTTGGGCTTCCGATGTTTGACGCGGTATGCAGTGGGCTTCCTGTTATAGCTCCTGCTTGGTCCGGCCAATGTGATTTCCTATACATGCCTCAGAAGAATGGCAAGAAGAAAGTCATGTTCGCAGACGTAAACTATGACATAGCGCCCGTACAGCAGCAAGCTGTTTGGGAAGGCGTAATACAAAAGGACAGCATGTGGTGTTTCCCTCATGAGGGGCACTATAAGATGCGCTTACGCCAGGTTAGAAAGAATTGGGGCAAGTGGGAAAAGAAGGCAAAGGAATTACAGAAGTGGGCTTTGGAGGAGTTCAACTCCGATAAGCAGCACCAGTTGTTTGCAGATTCGATCTATGGTGAAGTCATTGACGTACAATCTTGGCTTGAAGAGTTGAATGCTAACTTGGTGGAGCATGGCTAATATACTTTTTATCGCAGACTTCTTCGCAGATCAGGTACCTGGTGGTGGTGAACTAAACAACAACGTCTTAATAGATAGGTTGTACAAGCTCGGGCATAATGTCCGTAGCGTTAACAGTCACCTTGTTAACCACATGGATTTGCTATACAATGAGAACATTATTGTTTCAAATTTTGCTAATCTCTCCGAAGAAAATAAAAAAGATCTACAAAATAGAAACTATATCATTTACGAGCACGATCACAAGTACCTTCCTGGCAGAAACCCAGGTATTTACCCAGAGTATCATGCCCCTAAAGAAGATATTATCAATAGACAATTTTATGCAAATGCAAAGGCCGTTTTGTGCCAGAGCCAGTTCCATGCGAACATAGCAAGAAAAAATCTTGAACTAGATAATATTGTAAGCTTAGGTGGCAACCTGTGGTCCGATGACCATTTGTCTATCTTAGAAGAAATTTGCAGAAATCCGCAAAGACAAAACAGACATGCAGTAATAATGTCGAAGACTAAGCACAAGAATACTGCGAGAGCTATTGACTATTGTAGGACTCTTGGTTTGGAATATGATGTGATACCACCTTTAGAGCCCTCTACGTTCCTCAGAGAGCTTGGTGCTCGCTCTACACTAGTCTTCTTTCCTGAGACCCCAGAGACGCTGTCTAGGGTCGTCGTAGAGGCTAGGATGATGGGGATGGGTACAAAGACCACAAATAATATAGGAGCTATCCATGAAGAGTGGTTTTCGAAAAAAGGTCTTGACTTAATTGATTATATGCGTTATAAGCAAGAAGAAATAGTAAAAAATACTTTATCTTATTTAGATAACTAGGAGATTTTATGAACATTGGATTTATGGGCCTTGGTAAGCTTGGCCTGCCATGTGCTTTGGCTGCTGAAAGAGCAGGGCATACAATTTATGGATTTGACATAAGTGAAGAAGTAAAAAACATACTTGATACCAAAGTTCTTCCCTATAGAGAAGAAGGGGCGCAAGAGCTACTGGACAACCACAGTATACAATGGTCCGATGTCCCAGAATTGGTGAGAAACTCGGAAATCATATTTGTTCCAATCCAGACGCCGCACAACCCAAAGTATGAGGGTGTAACCAGACTCCCAGAGGAGCGAGTGGACTTTGATTATGAATGGCTAAAGTCTGGCATCAAGACTCTGTCTGAAGAGATAGAGCGCCAAGGGCAGGACAAGATTGTAGTTATTATCTCTACTGTTCTTCCTGGTACGATAAGAAGAGAGATAAAGCCACTTCTAACCAATCATGTCAAGCTTTGTTATAACCCATTCTTCATCGCAATGGGAACAACAATCAAGGATTTTACCAGTCCAGAGTTCGTCCTTTTCGGCATGGATGACGAAAAGGCATACGAGACAGCTTCAAAGTTTTATTCTACAATTCATGACAGGCCAGTGTATAAGTGTACAATAGAAGAAGCTGAGATGATAAAGGTTTCTTACAACACGTACATTACTATGAAGATTTGTCTTGCCAATACCATTATGGAAGTATCGCATAAGATGGACAACATCAACTGTGATAACGTCATGAGAGGTCTTTTCATGGCAAACGAGAGGCTGATTAGCACAAAGTACCTCCTAGGCGGGATGGGTGATGGCGGTGGCTGCCACCCAAGAGACAACATTGCTCTTAGTTGGCTAGCTAGGGAGATTGATCTTTCTTACGATTGGTATGAGAACTTGATGATTTGTCGCGAAAGACAAACAGATTGGTTGGCTGAGCTTGTAATCGATGCTCACGGCAGAACCGATCTTCCAATAGTAATTCTAGGGAAGTGCTTCAAGAAAGAGACAAACCTAACTGTAGGTAGCCCCTCAATTCTCCTCAAGAACATCTTGACAGAAGGCCGCTTCCCTGTGGAGATGTATGATCCATGGGTTGACTCTGGAGGCCCACCACTACAGAGCCCAGCCGTGTTCTTTATAGGTACGAATCATGATGTTTTCAAGAACTACGTGTTCCCTCCGAATTCAGTGGTGATTGATCCTTGGGGCATGGACATCCCTACCACTCCAGATGTTACGTATATCGCCGTAGGAAGGGCTTCTCAGTGAGATATGCAGTGTACAGGTGTCTCTATGGGGAAGACTATATTCAACAGTCTATCAAATCAATAGAGCCATATGTTGATAAGATATTTATATTTTATTCTACAAGGCCATGGGGAGATGTCTCCGAAGTTGTTTATCTTAACGAGTCAATTAAATTTCCTAAAAAGTTTGACAATATACTTGAAAAAATAAAAGAGCTAAACTCGCCAAAAGTCATTATGGTTGAAGCAAATACATATTCTCCCCATAATCAACTGACTTTGTACATAAACAATCATGTGCTAAAGAACTACGACAGGCCAAATACTATTTTAGTAACGGAAGTTGACCATGTATTTTCTGAGCACCAAATAGAAAATATGATTTTAAATTTTGAAAAATCGAATGTCCCAACATGCAGCTCTAGACAAGTAGAGCACTGGAAAAGCCCCCTGTTCAGGATCCCAGAGAGAAAGCAGAGGACGGGTGCTGTTTTATGGAATATGAAGACTGTCGAACTGCTTCCGCGTACCGGAACGCAAGCTAATATACCCAATATGCCAATTATAGATTATTATGTACATAATTTGGGGTTTGCTGTTTCTGATAAAGTCATGTATTGGAAGCACCTCACAGCCTTAGCTTTTTCTAAAAAAATTGGAGATTCACTGCCAAATGAAGGGTGGTATGAAAACAAGTGGCTTAGTTGGGATATTAAGAATAACAATACTAATCTTGAAATAAGTTTTGGCAGGGAAGCTGATATACCATTTGCATACCCGTACAATCCAAGTTATCTTCCGCGTAGTTTAAAAGAAGGTTTATAATGAAAAGTCTAACAGTTTTAAGAAAAATCCAAATACCTGGCGTAGACGCTACCCTGTCTATCCTTGGTATAGGAGAAGATTTAGTCTTCATAGAAAGGAAGTCACAGCGTAGTGGTGTTGTTAATAAGATACAAAATTATGAATACATTAATAGCCATGGGGAAAGTACACTAAAACCTTTGACTATTGATTTCGCAAATGAAATTTTAGACAGATCACTTGCTGGTGTGCCATATTCTTCTATATTTATTTTTTATGAAAATGGGATAACTGACGAGACCTACAAAATTCCTGAGAAGTCGGAACAAGAGCATAAGTACACATCTACAGGTATAAAATTTTGGAAACATCAAGAGCAAATGCTATCGTATAGGGGCGGGGGTGGTGACACAGTCATTTCGACACACATCTCACCAGAAGGGGCTTGTAACTTAAAGTGTCCCTATTGCTCTGTCACATATAGGGATACTCACTCCCGACTAGACTTGGACACAATAAAGGACTATGTTACTAAATTAATTACAAGAGGTCTTAAAGCTGTAATATTGACAGGTGGTGGAGAGCCAACTGCGTACCCTCATATTAACGAATTAGTGAAGTGGCTTAAATACGAAAAAGGTTTATCGGTTGCTCTAATCACAAATGGTACAATAATGCGAAGGCTCGATAAAGAAGCTCTTAGTGCCTTTTCATGGATCAGAGTTAGTATAAATACATTTAAAAATTGGGAGACTAGAATAGGAGCTAATTTTGATTTAGACTCTCTTAGCAACGATTGTGTAGTTGGCTGTTCTATGGTGTACACTGTAGAGCACGAGGGACTAGCAGAGTTTGAAAGAACCGATAGGCTTGAAATTTTAAATAAGGTATCTGCAATAGCAGACAGAATTGGTGCCAAGTACATAAGACTATTACCAAATTGCTTACTTAGACAAGAGGATCTTATAAGGCAGCATAAGTCGCTAGACATCTTGCTTGAGAAGGTTTCTGATAAAAGATTTTTTCATCAATATAAGGTTCACGGTGCTCCAAAATCTAAAATATGTCATCAAGCATATTTTCGACCATACTTAAGCGAAGAGCCATTCGGGGATACGGGAAAACCAGGTACTGTCTACCCGTGCGACAGTGTTGTTTTGAACAACTCATACCAGCACTTTGCAAAACAGTACCAGCTTTGCAAGCCAGAAGATATTTTAAACTTTCTGGATGACAGAAAAATGAATTTTGACCCAAGTAAAAATTGTGAAGGATGTGTTTTTACAGAAAATGTAAATATGCTAGAAGACTGGAGTTCTGGGAAAATTGATAAGTTTTCCGACTACGCAGGCAAGGATTTAGAGCATGAAGAATTTGTATAATCAAGACTATTATGAGAGAGGGGTGCAGCTAGGAATAAGCGGTTATTCAAATTACAGATGGCTACCAGAGCTAACTATCCCAATGTGTCAAACAATAATTAAAAAGTTAGATATAGGTAAAGACGACACTGTCTTGGACTACGGTTGTGCGAAGGGGTACCTAGTCAAAGCATTTAATAATCTAGGGTACAATTGCTATGGGGCCGACCTCAGTAAATACGCCATAGAAACTTCTGATATGTCAATCAGGCACAAACTTTACCTTATCGAAGACAGGCGATCAGTATCTAATATAAAAAAATATTTTAATTTTGTGATATCAAAAGATGTGTTTGAGCATATTGAGCCTAGCTCATTAAGAGATGTAATATCAGAATTATCAAATACATGTAAAACTTTATTTGCCATAGTGCCTCTTGGGGACGGAAGCAGATATGTCATCCCAGAGTATGAAAAAGATATTACTCACATTATAAGAGAAGATAAAGATTGGTGGTCGGATATGTTTATTAAAAATGGATTCACTGTTAAAGAGTTTTCATATAGAATCCCTGGAATAAAAGATAATTGGGCTCATTATGAGAAGGGCAATGGATTTTTTATATTGGAGAGTGTATTGTGAAGATATCAGTTTTGTGCCCAACCCGGAAAAGACCAGAAAATATGTTTAGGCTTGTAAAATATATTTACGATACAGCTAAAAACCCAGAGAGTATAGAAGTAATTTTTTACATTGATCAAGATGACTTAGATTCAATATTTATGTCTAATCAGTTGACAAAAATGTATGATAGAGTTAAATATATTTCTGGAGAAAGAATCGTACTAAGTCAGATGTGGAATGAGTGTTGGAAGGTTGCCAAGGGAGAAATTTATTTTCACTGCGGGGATGATATCATAATGAGAACTCAGGGGTGGGACACGCAAGTTGTGAACAAGTTTAACCAATACGAAGACCATATTATGTTTGTTCATGGTAACGATCTCTATCACCCCTTCCCAGGATTTGGCACGCATGGTTTTATTCACAAGAACTGGACTGATACAGTTGGCTACTTTGTGCCTCCTTATTTTTCAAGTGATTATAACGATACATGGCTAAACGAGGTGTCTGACATGATTATGAGGCATTTCTATGTTCCTATTATAACAGAACATATGCACTTTGTTGTTAATAAGAGTGAGATTGATGAAACGCATAGAGATAGATTGATACGTCATAGGAACGATAACGTAGATGAGCTTTACCGCTCTTTGCGTTCTGAGAGAGTAAGGGATGCTGAAAAGCTCCAAGAATTTATTGATAATTTTGATGATGAAGGAGAAGAATAATGAGTGAAGATAAGAACATGCACCTTAGCGACCAGGCTTTAGGTGCTCTAATGATGGCTCTACAGAAGTCCCTTCTAGAACAATCTGATATAGTGCCCGTCCTAAAGGACTTCAAGTTCCGACTTAGCGAGACTGGCTTGATGGTAATGAATCCACCAACAGTCAAACTAAATCAGGATTTTGATGATGCCGAAGTATAGTTATAGTTGCTCTGCTTGTGGAAACGAGTTTGAAACATATCATTCTATGTTTGAGACTATAGATCGGTGCATCATTTGTGAAGCATTTGATATATCTAGAAAGCCTAGTTCTTTCTTTGCTTCCACGAGTCCAAACAAGGCAGGAGCGCTTGTTAAGCAGCACATTGAAGAGGCAAAGAGAGAAGTAAAAGAGGAAAAAGAAAAGCTAACGAAGGAGTATCATGATTGAAATTGCATTAGCACTGTCTTTGGCAGTAAATATTTTTATGCTTTGGTACACTAGAAACACTTTGTCAAGCTTATTTTATATTTCTGAGAACATCGGTTCTTTGTACGAGATAATCGCAGACTTTGGCGTCCACTTGAAGGCTGTCTATGAACTAGAAAGGTTCTATGGCGACCCAACATTAACAAACCTTCTCGAACACGCAAATGCAGTTCGAGAAGAAATTGAAGTCTATGAAGAGATTCTTTTGCTCTCTGAGCCACCTGAAACAGAGGAGGAAGAACTAGATGACAGTCAAGAGACGCAAGAGAACTAAGAGAAAGTATTTCACACAAGTCCATGAAGACGCAATAATACAATACAATAAATCAAATTGCATGAAAGAAAGAGCAGAACTGTATGAGAACTACATACAGCCAGCTTTCAATGAAATGGTGGACAAGATAGTATTTACGTATAAGTTTAACAATCTTCCGAACATTGAACAGCTTAGAGAAGACTGCAAAATACATCTTACCACCATCTTATGTAAGTACAAGCCCGAGACAGGCTCGAAAGCCTTCTCGTACTTCAGTGTCATAACTAAAAATTGGTTCATACACAAGGTTAAGAAAACCAATAAAAGAAACAAGAGAGAGGTTAATATAGACGATCTCTCTGCAGAATCTTTGCTTGAACATGTCTCAGTATATAATGAGTATGACAACGAAAGGCAAAAACAAGAATTCTGGGAACATCTATGGTCAGAGATAAGCACCTGGGAAGACATGAAGCTGAAAGAAAACGAGCAAAAGGTTCTGCAAGCTATAAAGATCTTGCTAAATGATAAAGACAATCCTGAATTAATTTTTAACAAAAAGGCTATTTATTTATACATAAGAGAAATAACTGGTCTAAACACAAAGCAAGTTGTCAACAACCTGCAAAAGTTGAGATCAAAATACAGAACATTTCGCTACCGATGGGAAGAGGGGCAGCTTTGAAGAAACTAGACCATTACCTAAACCAAGCTATAGCAAACATAGAAGACGACAGGAAGATCACCAGAGAGCTTCTGGACGACGTGGTGCGCTACTTGAGCAAGGATGAGTCTAGGCATAGGGAGGTCGGCCTGACGGCCTCTAAGTACGTAGAAACGCTTCAGAGAAGCAATGAGCAATTGGTGAAGGTTGCTACACTGATCCAAAAGAACAGCAATGGCTCTGTGGCGCTGACAAACCAGGACAAGGAAGAGCTTTTTGACATGATTAAGGAGAACAATTAATGTCTTCTTTGAAAGATATATTGTCAGATAAAAATCCTGGGGATCTGAACAGTCTTAACTATGAATTG
>CEUT01012775.1_pt1 | contig 22753 bp, 20 predicted proteins | sample 531401 | NCBI WGS metagenome assembly CEUT01 (sample SAMEA2622821, study PRJEB7988) | marine metagenome | biome: marine biome (ENVO:00000447); feature: surface water layer (ENVO:00002042); material: "saline water (ENVO:00002010), including plankton (ENVO:xxxxxxxx)" | depth 5 m | reverse complement strand
TCATGGAAATGCGACACGCGGGATTAGATTCGACCATGCGACAAGATAAAGCGACTAAAAAACTTTTTTCAGACCTTACACATCATAATGCTAAAGTCATAGGCGACCATATAATCAATATAGTAAACTTTACAATACATCATTTTGAAAAATAGGAAAGAAAAATTGCTACAAGCATTAGAAATTATACAGAGTAAAAAGTCAAAAAAATTAGATTTTGAAGACACCTCATATTTTTACAAAGGAATTTGTATAAGTAAACTCGACAAACGTATTGAAATATTCGACATAGCAACCGATATATATAGACCTTTATCCGACAAAGAATTGGACTCACTTTTAAAGATAGGAGTCGACAAATTCGCAACTCAACTACAAATTAAAAACACACTAGACGCAATAGCACTTAACAGAAATATGTTTCATATTGCAATAGCAAAAGGAAGTCAGAAAGAAAAAGAATTTTTCTTCCGTAAAACAATGAGAAGAATAAAAAAACTACGCAACTTATTAGGATATAAACAAATATTTGCGTAAATTCGTTAATAACCTTTAATTTTATTTTTATGAAAACAGATAAACTAAGAGTTTTATACAAGAAGTATGAACTTGAAAAAGATGATGTCTTTAAACATCAACACTACATTATTATCACACGAAGTGGCATCGACAAAATCCAGGCGAAGGAGGCAATTACCATCAATTATGACGTCATAGAGTGCCAACCTAACTTCTGTGTCGTGAAAGCTTCAGCTGCAGCTGGTTCTAACAATATACAGACATTCGGGTCAGCATTAAAAGGTACGTCGCACAGAGATGGCAACTGTAACACTTGGTATGTAATGGAAATGGCAGAGAAACGTGCAATGAGTAGAGCAGTACTAAAGCTAACAGGTTTCTATGAGTTAGGAGTATTTGGAGAAGATGAAAGTGAAGATTTTAAAAGAGGAAATGAGGTATGGAAAAAACAATAGAAAAGTTAAAGTCCGACAAACATTATTACGGCAAGTTTGGTAAAAAGTTTTTATCAAACTCAGACATATACGACTTATTACATAATCCAAAAGAGTTTCAACAACCAAAGGAGGCGAATATCAACTTTGAATTTGGCAAAGCTTTTCATGAAATGATTATGTTCGGAACAGTTCCAACTTACGTTGAAGCTAGTTCAAGGAGGACAAACATATATAAAAATGCTTGTGCAGATAATAAAGTAGATATGATGCTACTGGACAGTGAGGTTGAAGAGCTTACAAATGCAGTCACCAAAGCTAAAGACAATGAGTTTGTCGCGAAATTACTGGCTCGTGCTGATCTGAACTTTGAGGTCCCAAATGTCGCAGAACTTACGGATAACAAGATCCAGTGGAAGTGTAAAGCCGACATAGTAACTAATGATTGCTTGTATGACATCAAAACATCCAGTAACCTTAAAGGCTTCAAAGCTTCAAGCCGTGTATACAATTACGACTCACAAGCTTACATTTACTCGACAATGTTCCAGAAGCCAATGCGTTTTCTGGTTGTAGAAAAGAAGACAGGTTGTGTAGGACTGTTCGATGTGTCGGACGAATCATACTTAGCAGGTCAGGAAAAAGTAGAAAGAGCAGAACAAAATTATATAACATATCACCTAAAAAAGACTGATAAGTTAGACAACTTCATGGTTTATGGAGAGATATAAATACAAACAGGAGAACGATGGACGTCCTGAATTTTTAATCTTACTAATCATCATCGTTTGGTTAGTTTATTTAATTTTATTTTAATATGAGTACATTAATTTCAGCGTCAATTAAAGCTTCAGAATTGAAGAAGATTGACCAAACTAAAATCATTAAAGGAGAAAAAGATAATTATATACCTATCACTATTTCAGTTAATGATGAAAGTAAATTTGGTAAAAATGTTTCTATCACTATTGCACAAAGCAAAGATGAAAGAGACACACAAACACCAAAACATTACTTAGGTAACGGCTCAGTCATTTGGACTGACGGCAATATTGTTAAGGGTCAAAAAGATGATTCACAATCACCTATGCCAAATGCGACAAAGAGTTCAGATGCGACAAGCTTGGGTGTTGATGACTTACCTTTCTGAAAGTTCAATGCCCCTCGCAAGAGGGGTTTTAAACCTAAATGTAATGGAAAATATCTTAAAGCTTATGAAAACCTTTTTGGTTATGGGCAAAATAACAGAAAAAGACGATACACCCATAAAAGAAAAAGTAGAGTATCGTCAGAGAATAGTCTTCGCTACTATGAAAAAGCTTATTCCTGAATGGAACGAGCCACCTGATTGGTATAAAATTAGTGACGAAGAAAAATTAAGAAGACTTGAATATTTAGAAAAAGTCTCAACACCAATAAAAGATGAAAAATAATATATTATATAAAATAGCAAAAATAGTCGCTGATCGTTTTGAAGTTGATCCAAAATTCATTTTTGAAGACACTCGGCGACATGCTGTTACGGATGTCAGAGCAATTTACCATTTTATGTGTAATAAATACACAAAAGAAAGATTGAGAGTTATAGGTCAATTCAGTCAAACTATGGGTAGGAAAGAACCACATCATCATGCAAGTATTGTTTATGCAATAAAGAAAGTAAAAGCCTTGTATGAAGTAGACAAAAAATTTAAAGAAGATGTAGATTCTATTTCAGAAGTCATAGAAAAACAATTAACATATGATAAGTTTGTGTCAAGAAAAAATGCGACAACTATATCAAATATAATTGAAAGAATTTTTTATGAAGACGACTACGAATTTTTAACTTATTTAGATTTATTGATTGATATGATTTATGAAACAAAAGATACAAAGATAATTGAAGACTTAATTAAAACTCTGAAGCAAAATAATGAAGGGCTACATAAAGCTACACAGGACAATTCTAGATTGGGAGTGGTATAAAGACACAAACACTAAAATACTTTTCATACACTTACTGTTAAACGCATGTTTTGATAGGTGTAAGTTTATGGGGGTATATATGTTAAGAGGTCAATACATCACTTCAATATCAAGATTATCTAATGAATTAGGGTTGACAAGCAGACAATTACGCACTGCTATATCGCGTTTAGTTAAAACAAAGGAAATAAATGTAAAGACCACAAACAAGTTTACTTTGTTTACTGTTTGTAATTATGAAAATTATCAATTTGAAGAACAAAGAAATAATGCTACAATATTAACAGAATCTCATAATGATTCATATTACAATGCATGTATTAAAAATAAAATATGGATGGAGCAGGTTTGTATAAATCAAAAACTAAACAATGTGCAACTTGAAACTGCTTTAAAAAAGTTTAATAATTATTTAAATCTTACAAATGATTTTAAATCTAACTTAAAACAATATAAAAGCCACTTTATTAATTGGACAAAATACAACATAAAAACCATAGCAAAAAGTTCTGGAACATATCAATGGAAATGGAAAGGTCAAGCTATAAAGCACGGAACTAAAAAAGATTTAGAAAAAGATAAAAGCATTTTTGATAAACCAGGTTTTGAATTTAAAATATTAAAAAATGGAAATTAACGGATACGACATAGACACCTTTAACATATATGGTCTCGACACAAGAGCAAATAAATCTACGTGTCCAAAATGTTCACATACAAGGAAAAAGAAAACTCAGAAATGTTTAATGTTAGATTGGAAAAGAGGTTTAGGTACTTGTCAACATTGCGGAGAGGTTTTGCAATTACATAGCTATAAAAACAGATTAGAAAAAAAGGTCTACATAAAACCACAACCACACAAAAAAATCACAATCATCAACAAAGTTGTCGATTGGTTCGAAAGTCGAGGTATTTCTAAAAAAACTTTAGATGATTTAAAAATATCAAATGGCAAGGAGTTTATGCCACAAGAGGGTAAAGATATGAATGTAATACAATTTAATTATTACATTGACAATGAACTGATAAATATAAAATATAGAGATTCAAAAAAGAACTTTAAATTATACAAAGGAGCGCAAAAAACCTTTTACAACATTGACTCCATAAAAGATTCAGAAAGTTGTGTAATTGTAGAGGGTGAAATAGACGTTGCATCTTATCATGAAGCAGGTGTTACAAATGTTATAAGTGTACCAAATGGGTTTGTAGCGACAGGGCAGGTAAACCTAGATTACTTGACTGATTTTTATAATTATTTTGAATCAAAAGAAAAGATTTATTTAGCATTGGATAATGACCAGGCGGGAGAAAATGGTAAGAAAGAATTAATAAGAAGACTAGGGTCTGATAAGGTATATATCGTTGATTTACAGGAATGTAAAGATGCAAATGAGTTTTTATTAAAACACGGAAAAGAAAAATTAAAAGAAACAATAATAAATGCAAAAGCATGCCCGATTGAAAACGTTCTTAGGGTTTCTGATATAGTAGGAAAACTTGATGATTTTTATAAAAACGGTGTTAAAAATGGGTACAAAATAGGTCTTGACGGATTTGATAATATTTTCTCGACATACACTAAACAATTTGTTGTTGTGACGGGATTTCCTTCAAGCGGAAAGTCTGATTTTGTAGATCAAATGACTATAGGTTACAACATGATGTATGGTTGGAAGACCGCATACGCATCTACTGAAAACTTTCCTCAATATCTTCATGTAGATAAATTAGTTCGTAAGTTGTATGGTAGAACACCAGACTACGAGGACACAAAAAAGAAAGAGTGGCTTGATTGTATTGAGCATATAAATAGAAACTTTTTCTTTATTGATTATGAAGAGGGGTTTGATTTAGATAAAGTTTTGAACAAAGGAGAGGAGTTGGTCAAAAGACTTGGTATAAGGTGTCTTGTGATTGACCCATACAATAAAGTAAGAGATAAAGAAAATTTAAATTTAAGTATTACTGATTATACAAACATATATTTAAATAAAATAGATAACTTTTGTAAAAAAAATGATGTAGTTTGCGTGTTGGTTGCACACCCAACCAAACCACAGTCAGACAAAGGTAAATTAATAGAACCTACTTTTTACGACGTAAAGGGTGGTGGTGAGTTCTATGACATGAGTCCTCATGGTATTCTTGTTCATAGAGATTATGACCAAGGACTTGTGAAGATAAAAGTTTTAAAGGTAAAATTTTCTAACTTAGGTGAGAATCAAGCACATGTAAATTACGGTTGGAATGTAAACAACGGTAGATATACAAAAATAAAAGAGGGAAACCCTACATGGGACAACTCTAATTGGCTTAATTCAAAGAATAACCCATATGAAATCACCAAAAGTTTAGATTTACAGTTTGAAGAAATATCACAATCATCAGAAGAAAAGTTACAATTTTAAAAACATCTCAGAGATTATGAGTAAAGTATTTGAACACAATATAAAAATTTATCCAAAAGTTTATGACAAAAAACATTTTAAAATAGAGATTGATTTTAGTGGTAGAAAAAAATTAGGCACAAGAATTTACAATTGGAAAACAGAACAAAAAGAAATGCAACAAAAAATAAGAGACCTTTATTTACAAATTTATGAAAGAATACAAAAGAGGAGATAAAACATATATATACGACGCAAAAGTATTAGAGTTTCAATATAATACTTTTAAAAACATGACAAACGATGAGTTTATCGAAAACATAATAGATGCATTGCATTTTGCGTGTTACGTTTCTTGGCTAAACAAATTGAATACAGATCAAACATTGGCTGATAATGGTATTATACACGAACTTGTGCATTTGACTAAAAAAAATACAAGGCAATACCAAAATATATCAGAAACAAGAAAAAAGTTTAACAAAATGTTGAAAATATCAAAAAAAAACTATAATTTTAGTTAATCTCATATTTGAATGTCAGAAAAAACAAAAAAATTAATCAAATTTAATAAAGCTTTTGACATTCCTATCAGGAAAAAACCAACTTTACTTGACAGTAAAGATTACAATTTAAAATATAATCTACTTAAAGAAGAACTTAACGAATACTATCAGGGCTGTGTAAATGGCGACATAGTAGAGGTTAGTGATGCGATTGTCGACATGTTATATGTATTGTACGGAATTGTTGTACAGCATGGATTATCAAACATTATTGATGATATGTTTGATGAAGTACATAAATCTAACATGAGCAAACTTGAAAACGGAAAGGTTTTGAGACGGACAGACGGAAAGATTTTAAAAGGTTCAGAGTTCTTTAAACCAAACTTAAAACAATATATGGATTAATATGGCAATTACATCACGTGAGCGGTACATTACGAGTGCTTTTAATAAAATGCACAGTAAACTCGACTCCGCTTTCGAAGATGTTTTTGATGGAGAATTTGAGAATTGTAAGAACACTATCAATTCATTGATTTACGACCTTAAAGATTTTAAAAAATCAATGGACACATGAGAAAAAGAACACGTATTACACCTGAAGAAGCACAAGCGCTAGGTATACAGGCAAAACCAATAGAAAAAGGCAGAAGAACTTTCAGGGTTTATCTAACGACAGACCAAAGAAGTCAACTAAAAGAAATTAAACACAAAGGTGTTGTTGCTTTTTGTGAAGAAAGGGGTATAGATTTTAATAGTGTAAAAGAATATTGGGATAAGACAAAAGAATATTCTATAAGAGTAAGACCAGAAGTCATGTCTTATTCTGATATATGTCAGGATATAATTAAGGAAATGGATAAACATTCTCCTAATTATAAAACTATTAAAAGAAAAAAATATAAAAGCCCACATTTATTAGTTTTAGATCCCGCTGATATCCATATTGGTAAATTATCTACGAGCTTTGAAACAGGGGAAGATTACAACCAAGAAATAGCAGTAGAAAGAGTAAGAGTGGGAGTAGATGGAATATTAAATAAATGTCATGGTTTTGATTTAGAAAAAATAGTTTTAGTTATAGGAAATGATATATTACATATCGACACACCAAAAAGACAAACAACGTCAGGAACGCCACAAGATACTGATGGTATGTGGTATGAAAACTTTATGAAAGCAAAATCTTTATACATAGAAATTATAGAAAAACTTTTAGTTATTTGTGATGTACACGTAATGTACAATCCTTCTAATCATGATTATACAAACGGTTTCTTTTTGGCTGATGTAATAAAATCTTGGTTTAGAAAAACTAAAAATGTAACATTCGATTCTTCTATAACACATAGAAAATATTATAAATACGGATCAAATTTAATTGGCACAACACATGGTGATGGTGCGCGTGTCGCGAATTTACCACTATTAATGGCTGTAGAAGCTAAAGATAGTTGGGCAACTTGTCGACATAGATATATATATACACACCACATACACCATAAAAACGCAAAAGATTATACTGGGGTGACAGTAGAAAGTCTAAGAAGTCCGTCGTCGGCAGACTCTTGGCATCACAGAAATGGATATCAACATAACCCAAAAGCTATTGAAGGTTTTGTTCATCACCCTGAACACGGCCAAATAGCTAGATTAACACACATATTCTAATGGAACAAGAATGGACGCAGCTATCAATATCTTTCTTTTGGCCTCATGAAGCTATGCTTATTGGTTACGAAATGATAGTGCCAAATGAAACTCAATATTGGTATAGTTTTATGTTGCATTGCTTTTTTTGCACAATAAGATACGAATGGGGCTTTGGTAATAGGCCATATTCATAATTTTTTGTATATTTGTATAGAGTTTATCATCTAGAGTTCTTATTTAGTCGTATCGCTCTAGAAAAGTTTTCATTGTAAAAACCCTTGCTATATGGTGGGGGTTTTTTTATTATTTTTATTGTATGAATATTGAGGATAAGTTTTATTGTAGTAGGGAGCCAGACGATACAGAGATTCTAGTCATAAAAAATTTACTAAAAAAAATAGATCTTAAAGGTTATTTAAATGATAATTTTATTTATGTGTTGTTAGAAGATAATGAAGGTGGTTTTGAAATATTGTCATTTGAAAATGATTATGTTTTTATAGCATCTAAAGAATTAAATGTAAACAATAAAATGGCTATTGAATATTTAATAGAAAAAGTAGAAATAGATCAAGCCTACAATAAGTTATTATACAGTGCAAAAATAGGCAACTATAAAAAATACAAAACCATAACTAAAGAAAAACTAACTAGAAAAGGTCTCATGAGACAGTATTCACACTACGATGTATATGCCTCAAATAAAAAAGAAGCTACTCAAATACTTAATAAAATAGGGGTTTTTGACTACCTTAGCATTGAAGATGTATCGAAGAAGAAAAAAAAGACAGATAACGAGACATAAAAAAACTAAGATTGATGGCATAGAATTTCAATCTAAGCTAGAGTCACACATGTATCTTCTTTTAAAATCTCACAAAATTCCAAGCAAATACGAAGGCACAAAATTCACAATCATTGACGGCTTTCAGCTGCCTTTTAGTTCTTATGAAAAAACTCCAAAGAAAAAGTTTTTGCATGATAAAGGTCATAAAAAAATATTACCTATAACGTACACACCTGATTTTGTAGATACACAGAATCCACCAAGATTTATTATTGAATGTAAAGGTAATCCTAACGAAAGATTTCCTTTGGTCTGGAAGCTTTTTAAACGCTATCTAACGATAAATAATATACACGCTGATCTGTTTGTACCAAGGAATCAAAAAGATTGCTTAGAAGTTATAAGATTGATTAAGGAAAAATATTTTATTTCTTAGGAATTTTTCTTCTTTTTCTGTTTGCTTCTAAGTCTTCAAAATATCTCCATACTCTAGTTTTCATCATTGGATCTTGTTCAGCTTGCGGTGTTCCTGAGGCAGCAGACTTAGTTGTGTTAACATATTTTTCTAAACCTCTTTCCATCCTATCTAAATATCTAGTTATTTCTGCAGCAGGCACTCCTGGTACTTGACCTAATGCCAACAACATTCTAGTTACGACTAAAGTTGCTATAGTTTTATCTATCTTTTGATTTATCAACTCATGTCCAGTTCCAACGTATTGTGTTTGTTGAACTCCTGGAGGCACAGTTTTTGTAATACTATTGTTCTCTAATAATTGAAGTGCGCTTTCTACTTTAGATAACTGCTCGCCTGCAATTCCATACAGACCCATATGCTCAGAGAAAAATTCCCACACTTTTGTGGTGTCGTTTAGTTCTTCAGAAAACAAATCTTCAGAAGCATATTCTAAAAATATATTTTCATCTACTAAATTATATTCTTTAGCTACATGGTTTATAGTCGCAAACATAGCTGTATTAGCAAACTCTGGTACCACAATAGGGTTTAGTGTTCTAACAACATCTTGAACAATTCCCTGCATAATATTATTATTTTTTGGAGTTAGATTTGTTTTATTGTTAAAAGTGTTACCAAAATTTTGTAGGTCTCGTAATGCATCGTGTACTCCAGGCGCTCTATAATCTAAATATGCTCTGTAGTATGCGTTTACAGCCTCTATAGAAGTCAAATCTTTCAAAGGATCAAGCTCTTTAAACTCTTTATCTAAGTACTTCATAAATTCAGGGTCATCTATCGGCATTCCCCCAAAGATTCCATCCTGTGTAAGCATTTCATTTATAGGGCCTCCATATCTTTCAATTTCATCTTCATCAAATCCTAATAAAACACTTGCTAAAGTTCCATACATTGCAGATTGTAATGTAACTTTCAATCCTTGGAATGTGGTGATTTCATTTATAATACCTGACATGGCTACTCTTGCTTCTTTTTGTTGTTCAGCAGGAACATTCGGGTCATTAGCTATAGCATATTGTACCCAAAAGTTAGTCTTTGCATTCAAACCAAATTTTGCAAAAGGCATAAAAGTTCTCAATGCATTTTTCATCCAAGAGTTTTGATCACTTCTATAAATTCCAGCTTCTGACAAATCACCAGACGGTCTCATTAATTCTTTAACCAAGGCATCGGCGTAATTAATAGCTTCCTTGTCGGGATTTTCGTTTTCTTTAGCCCACCAAGCTTGTCTTTCTTTTGATCCTTCTGGATAGTTAGCGCCATTTTTAATTTTATAATCTAGATAATGTGCTTCAAACGAAGCGTTTGCTGCCGCCTTATCTGCTTTTGCTAAAAATAATTCTAAAGAAAGCTCTGTATTTCCTTGTATTTTTTTCATCAACTGGTCAAAAGTATAAGATCCCCCGATTCCATACTTTCCAAAAACACCTGCATCTATATTAAGAGCTGTAGCATAATAACTTATGTCTCTTGAAGTATCTTGTTCTAAAGGTAACTCTGCTTTTATAGAGTTTCTCAAAGCGGTTTGAGACAAAGCATAAATGTTTGACTTGTCACCCTGCCCAAATAAATCCTGTATTAATCTTCCTGCTATTGTCTTAGCTTTTGTTCCATTTGATGCTTCTGCTAAGTAAGCTGGAAATAAAAACATTTTTTGTGCTAAAAATCTTTTTGCTTTTGGTGAACTTACTCTAATCATATTGTTACCTACTGCACTATAAAACTGTTGTGTTGGTTGTGGTAAGCTCGCTAAAGATACAGCAGAAGCTATTGACAAAGCTGTGCTCACAGCTTGATTTCCTTTTTCACTTAATGTTCTATCTAAATCTAAACCAAATATATTACCATCACCATAATCTGTATATGGGTTTCTACCTTTGTTTACTTCATAGTTGAAAGCTTTTAAAAGCTGTTCACCATATAACGCTCTAAAGGTTGCAAAGTCTTTTTTACTAGAAAATTGTTTTGCAAACAAAGGATTGTTAAATAAACTATACATTGTCATGACATCCTGCCTAGCACTAGCGTCCATGTCGCTACCTTTTAAAGCATGAAATGTGTTTTTAAAATAATCACCAAAGTTTAATCTGTATCCTGCATCTATATAACTATCTGGAACAGTGGCATATTGTAGAGAACCAGCTGTGTTTATTCTACCCCCTGTTAAGTCTGCAGTAGGATCTTCATACTGTTGTAAATCAAGTGCGTTTTTATCTAATTTTATTGGCTTTACAAATAATGGCATATAGTTCTCAAAGTTAGTCCACTTTTGTCCAAAGCCATCTACTCTTGATTTTGCATCAGCTTCTCTTTCTTTAAATAAATCTTTAATTTTATTTACCACATCAACATTATAACTACTTGCTAAACCAACTACATCATCATAAGAAGTTGCAGTTTCTATTTTTAGCTTGTCCATAACTGTTTTTAATATTTCATATCTTTTTTGATAAATATCTTTGTTTTTTGTTGCACCATCTGCCTCATCTTTTCTTCTTTGTAGCTCTAATAATAAGTTCTTTTTATACCTTTCAAACTCCGTTATACCGTCTGTTTTATCTAAATTAACCCTGCCTAATCCTGAAAGTATAGACATTTCATAATCATCATATATATCTACTTTTCTTTTTACATTTTCTTTAAAGCCTAGTTTAGACAAACTTCTTCTAATACTTGGACCTCCTTTGCCTTTAAAATATAAATCAACTAATTCATTATACAAGCCAGAGTTTTTTTGTGTAACTGCAGCGGTCTTACCCAGTATTCTTTCATAAAGCTTTAAGAAAGGAGCTGCTATGTTTTTATCTCTAATTAATAAGTTCTTTAGGACATCAAGTGTAGCAATGTTTCTTTTTGCAGGGTCGGTACCAGGAAATAAAAACGGTACACTATATTGACCTGCATAGTTTTGTAAAAGCCATGCTAGATTTTTATTACCAGTAAATATATCAATAGGAGCGTCAAGTTGTGTTGCTATTTCTGTTGCTATACCATAAGCATCTACAATAGAATTCATTCTTTGGAATTGAAAAGCTCTATCATCTTTATCTAATGTTTGACCTTCAATTGGTTTTGTTTCAGAACCGTTTATTTCTTGGAAAAACTTTATGACAAATTTCCTGTCTTGATTACTAAGGTTTTGCATAAACTCATTGTTTCCAAACTTGTTATACTTAGATATCTTGTCTACAATTTCTTGAATCTTATTTCTTTTATTTACTTTAGTTTCTAACTCTTTTGTTGTGTCTATATTTTCTTCTCCATCTTGTTTTTCTAAACCTTTAGTTGATTCCAATATACTTATCTCACTAATCAATCTATCTAGACTTAAATCTATCTGGTCTGAAAGATTAAATGTTTTAGAAAACTCAGGATCTAAATCTGCTGTAAATAAACTTGCAGGGTCAATATTACCATATGAAGGTGCTATTAAAGGCTCTATCTTAGGTAGTTCTTGGTTTTTGTCTTTCTTATTTTTGACATCTCTTAAATAAAAGTCTGCTGCTTTATCTTTAATTATTCTAGCTAATTCTTTTTCAGTTAAGTTCTGACCTCTTATTTTATCGTCATTATAAACTTCCATATAAGCATCATTATAGTATTTAGCTTTCATGTCTGGTGATAAAAACTCGTAAGCGCCTTTTGTTTCGAGTCCTGAAACTATTTCATATAAAGCATTTCTAACTAAATTTAAACTTTCTAAAGCCTCTGCTCTTACAACAGAAGTCTGTGTAGTGTTTGCTATTGTACTTTCATATCCTGCCATGCTAGCTAACCCATCTAAAAATCTTATCTTATCTTCTCTAGACATTTTTTTAATAAGGTCAGCTCTATTTTTTTCTATTCCTTGTAGGTCTATTTTAGTATCTTTCAAGTAGGTATCAGCCCATTTATAAAATTGACTTTTTTGTATTTGTTTATCTGTTTTGCCTTGAGCTTTTTGGTCTTGTATATAAGTGTTTAAAGATTGTTTTACATTTAAAAATGTATCTGCAAGCTTATAATACTCACCAGTGCCTATATTGTTTGATATGACATTGTCGGCTGCATTACTTAAATTTATGTTTGAGGATATTCTTAATCCACCTGCCATGCCCAATGAACTAAATGCTGTAACAGCTGAAGTTTCTTTTACGATTTCTGCAAATTCATCATAACTAAATTCTCTTAATCCAAAGCCAGATTCAAACATGTATTGAAAAGTAGCAATTAAATTTTCCTCTGCAAGCTCGTATCCTACCGCTTTTAATTCATATTGATAAAGCCTGTTCAAACTTGCGGAATATCCTTTGTCAAATCTAACGGCATATTGTTCAGCTAATTTTCTAGCATTTTCTGCGGTTTGTAAATCTTTAGGAATTTTAGATCTTTTCATCCACTCAAACTGTCTGAAATACCTCATTGTAAATGCTGCAGTGAAAGCTGTTTCTATACCTGCATTACCTAAAGAGTATGCTCGTATAGCCCAATCTGTTGTGTCCATCATGTTTAATTCTGTTTCTGTCAATGCAAATCCAGTATCTTCCATTCTTTGCATATTCTCTCGTCTTTGATTGAACCCATATAAGTTTTCACCATATGAATTTACACCTACTAAAGCAACACCTAGTTTTGGATTAACCATAAAAGCTGCTATGTAAGGTAAAGACTCTGAAAAAGGTTGGTTTGCTAGAGTCATAAACTCTAATAAATCAGATGCTTCAGTAACTTTTGTAGACCACTCAGGCAAATACTCTTCCCTTAAATCTTCTGCATTGTGTTTTGTAAAAGGATTAGTTGTTAAACTTAAACCAGGGCCTCCAGGCAAAGCAGGACCTCCTAACACCAAAGGCTTATTGACTATAAAGGTAGCTAAATTTCTATCCATACCTGTAGCAATCAAAGCGTCTTTCATGATTTCATTCATACTGCCACCTATATCTATCATTTCGATACCCGCTCCTTGTATTAAGTTTTCAAACCACTCGTATGTTCTATCTACACTATTAGTAAACCAATTTTTATGACCCATTATTCCATCAAATCCTGTTTCGTTTCTGTCATATAAAGCTTGTGCACGCTCAATAATTGGTGCCAAAATCCCATAATCATTAGGATTCCCTATCTTGACATCTATCCTATCCATTCGGACATCGTTGTTTAATGATGGGTCAGTAATAATGTTATATAATTCTTCATATGTTGATGGTCTTCCATCTATAGTTATTCCATCTGTAGGAAAGTGATCATTTACATTGACACCTAAAGAACCCATATCTTCAAAAGCTACTCTAGCGAAAGGTCCTTGTAGAGGAAACTTTTTATAGTTGTCATTGATTCTCATAGCAAAACCTACATTTCTTGATGCTAAATCAACTCTATCTCTCAACTTAACAGCATAATGATCCAAAGCTTTGTTTAATAAATCTCTTTTTGTGTGTCTATTTCCAGAATGATCTAAAATAATATCATCTAAATTATCTGATAAACCTAAGATTCTATGAAAACCATCAAACCCTGTGTTAATACCAAAATCATATTGATATTGTAATGTGTCAAATAAACCACCCTCTTTATCTAGTTGCATGTTTTTTGGCAACACTATCTCTACACCTTCTCCTTTTTTTGTTGATTTCATTTCATCTCTCATAGCATTGAGAAACTTCATAATTTTCATAGGGTCATATAAACGATCACCATTCAAAGCTCTTTCTGGGCTATATAAATCTTCAACCTCAAAATCAAAACCAGGCAACTCATCAGCTATATTCACAATCATTCTGTTCTCTATTGGAGACAGCTCTGTCATATTATAGAAATGATCTCTCAGAACATATATAGGAGATTCAGCGTTCACAAAATTCTGAGCTAAATTTACTATAGGTGTGTCGTTTAATGTAGCTGCACTAAACTTTATCTTAAACTCTTGAAATTGTTGTGTGTAGACCTCTGGTCTTATGTAGTTGCCTAAAGTTGGTGTAAATCCTAATATTTCTGTTGGGTCTTGACCTATCTGTTTTCCTACTAACTCAACAAGTTTTTCTTTACTTATACCTGCTACTGATTGATGAAATAAAGGTTGAGAAAACATTTCTTCTCCCATAGAGTCAAAAAGAACAATCGAATGTCTTTCTGGAGCAAATGGTGAAGCTTTTTCTATTTTTGGCTCTGCTCTGTATCCAAACTGCCCAAACTTTTTATTAAATATTTCTACTGCGTTAACAGCGTCATTGAATATAAATTCAACACCTAACCCATCAATCATTCTACCAAAACTTCCGTCTGCTCTAGAACTAAAATTATAAGTAGGGTTGTCTTTGTTTTTTACGTAATCTTCATATTTAAAAACATGTTGATATAAATCATTGTCGTTAAATATTTTTAAGTTTTCTTCTCCTACCTGAGCTTCTTTATATTTTTCTGGGTGTAGGTTTTTTTGTTTATTTATATACTCATTAGTCCTTTCAAATATTATTCTATCAAATTTAGTGTCTTGTCCTCCGCTTAAACCTCTAGTGTCTTCTGGTTTAAATGTTTTTTCGGGAGCTTCTACTTTATCTACAACCTCAACGCCTTCAGTTCCAACAGCTTCATCTGGTAAAGTTGTATTTGTCAGCGCTTCAAACTCTTTTTTCTTAGCCTCATTTAATATGTAATTTGTTTTTAGCTTTAATCTTTTCTTTTCTTCAGCATCTAAGTCTCTGAAAGAATTAAATACACTATCTAGTTCTTGGTCTGAAGGTATCTCTATACCAGCATACAAAGATTCATTTTGTATTCTTTTTTTAAAATAATTAAAATTACCCTTACCCTCTGCAAAAGCTGTTTCAATAACAGGAGCAACATTCATTTTGATATTATTAGTCTTGTAAAAATTATTTAAATAATTAGATATTTTTACTTTACTAATTATAGGATCTACCAATATAGGGTCTTGTGGATCTATACTATTGTTTTGCGTAGTATTTTTGATTGTTGGGTCTCCATTCATCTTATTCTAATTCTTTTAAAACCCTCATCAAAGCATAGGAATATACATTATTTGTGTCTTCGTTTATTTTAGTAGGCCCATCTTTAAACATTCTATCTGCCTCTTCTTTAAATTCTGGATAACTTTTATATAACTCATCATAAATCTTTTGCGATTGTCCTGCTTTTGCAAAACCATATGTCTGTACTATGTTTGTTCTTTGCATAGAAACATCAATAGCATCCTCCGCGTCTTTTTCTCCAGCTCGTTTTCTATATTCACTAGTTTCTGTAGAACCTCCTATTAAAATAACAACTCTCTGTTCTCCAGATTCTGTTTTATGTAACATGTAACCAATTCTGTCTATAGTTTCGAATTGTCCACCGTTCATTGTTTCAAGGTTAAATTCTGTTTTATCTGTACCTGTTCCACCAAGGAATACTTTTGAAAAGTTACTAGATTGATTCTTAAACAAATTAGACTCTATTTTCATCTTCGGATTTCTATACCAGTTTGTTTCAACCTGTTGTCCTGCTAAAATTTCACCTACATCATTCCACGGCCCAACTGTGTTTCTGTAATTCATATCAGTATTCTCCAAGTTTATTACATTTTGGTATGTGGATCTTGTTGCCTCATCAACATCTTTTTGACCTATTGTGTCAGACATAAGTCTTTCTAGATTTACACTAGCCAAAACAGTAGCGGTAACGTTTTCGCTATTACCTTTACCTATTATAATCTTATTAAATGGTTGTAAGAATTCGTTGTCAGGATCTGTACCAGACCTATCTTTATTCATTACATTTCTGTAATCAATATCTAATGCTGTGTATGCAGTTTGTCTTAAATAAGCACGAGCTAGTTCTCTTTGGTCATCTGATATTATGTAATTACCTTTTTCATCTGTATCAAGTGTAAATAAATCACCTTTTCCAAATTTTATGTAATCTCCATTTTTATCAAAATACTGATCTATAACAAGACCATCTACTTCTGATTGACTTTTTTCACCTGTATAGCTTTTACTCCAACGAGCTCTTGCTCCTCTCGCGTCATACAAGACACCAATAAGGTCTGCGTCGGTATATCCTTCTATCATTTTTTCTATTGTATTTCTAACTTGAGGGTCTGCAGCATGGTCTCTAGCGTATTGTAATATTTGACCATTAGTTACATTCATTTGATTTGTTTCTTGCTTTGCCCTGTCTCCAATAACATTTTGTATTGTGTCTGCCCAATCATCATTATTAAATCCAACAATGCTTTCACTGTGTGGATTTACAGAATCATGTAAAGACCTTTCAAGTTTTCCTAATCTTAAAACTCCATCTTTATCGTAGTATTGATAATGATGTGTAAAGCTAAGTCCATTACCGCCATCGGTTAGATGTGTCCATCTTTGAACATTAGAATTCATGTTTCTAGCCATACCAAAATATCCTGACTCAAACTGGTCAAGCTCAGCTCCACTTATTTCACCGTCTTCAAATCTTTTCTTTTTTTCTTCGTAATTTTTTCCTATGATTTCTGTACTGTTCACAATCATATTGGCCTCAGAAATAGCAGCATTTGTAATTCTTGTTGCTTCTGACCTTGATATTTCACCTCTTGCATTTGCTTGATGTGCAGCAGATATTCTTTGCCTTAATAAAACTCCTGATTCATTAAACATTTTATCTGCATCATTCAAGCCAGTTAAACTAATTTTATCTAGTTCTGCTCCTAAATTTGATAGTTCTTCCGCTCTTGCAGCTCTGACTTGACCTTTTATCTGATTTACTTGAGCCATGCCTTGTGTGTATTGCATAGCTAAATTTTGCAAATTACTTTGTGGTGCTTTATATAATGATTGTCCGTTTGCCATTTATTAAAAATTAAAAAGACTTTGATTACCAAAATTCTTACCCGTTGGGTTTAAAAATCTCAACACATTGCCTCCTATTGTACCGCCTGGAACTATATTTCTCCTTGGAAATAATGAGTTTTGGCCACCTATAATGTTTAAGTTATTATTTATACCTCTAAACATATTGCCTCCAGCTGTACCTCCAGGTACAACTCCTCTATTTGGAAATAAAGAACCTGGATTGCTAAAATCAAAAAATGTTTTAAAAGGACTGCTTTTTGATAGTTGTGTTGGTGCGCTAGTTTTAACAAGCGGCGTATTACCTCCACCAGTATTTCCTCCACCAGTATTACCTGCATTTCTTTGAGATTTATTGTAAGCTCTCATAGATTTTACATCATCAAAACCTCCTTGCGCAGCAGCCATTTCCTGTGAATTACCTGCAGCTATAGCCATTGATGCGGCTCCCTCTAAAGCAGATTGTTGCATTTGCTCTCCTGCGTTTATTTGTGAAATAGCTTCATTCCTTCTAGCTTGGTTTCTTTCAAGTAATTGTCCTTGTATTCTTACCTCATCTTGTGCTCTAAGAGTGTCAGCTTGAAAATCTTTATCTAATATGCTATTAATACCTTGTAATTCAACTTCGTTAATATTACCCTGAGAAGCGTTTATAAGACCCATAGCAGAAGCCGCATCCATCCCTGAAGCTACGTCCGCAATTTGTCCCATTCTTCTGTTTGTTTGAGCAAACATAAGTTCTTCTGCTCTTATACTAGGGTTAAGATTAGCATAAGCGTTTTTTAATTCAACATCTCTTAATTGATTTAATTGTCGTCTTCCTGCGCTTGCCATCCTTGCACCACCCATAAAACCCTTTATAGCTGATGCTCCGCCTAGAATCATTCCAACTGTAGTTAATAAAGGCATAATATCAATTTTTTAATTACACAAATATACAAAATTTACAAGTAGCTCTTAACAGCTTCACTACCCACAGAATAAAGCTCAGCAGGACTAGTAGTATCGTTACTACACGTAACACTACAATAATAACCCCTAATTCCTCTAGATTCTGGTGACGGATCCTTTGCAACAAACATAAAATTGCCGACACTTGGGCTAAAAGTGCTTGAATTGTCGGGTGCTGTAGTAATTTGTATGACATCCCTAGTAAGACTGTCTGTGGCGTCGTTATCTAAAATTCCATTTATAGTACCCACTAATCTAGTCTGTCCAGAGTTAAAAAACAAATTATCAGCGCCACTAGTTAGTATTTGATTAGAAACATCTAAATTAAATCTATACCTTGTGCTGCTTACAATTTCTACTAATTGACCAATACCTATGATAGTAAGTTCATTAAAATTTAATCGACTTCCTGATTGTCTTATATATCCTGATCTGTAGCTTTCATATTCTTCAAATTGTGTTTCGCTAATACTCCCGCTTTCCATATCTGTTGATAAAGTTGCACTCCAACCTGTGGTAGTTCCTTCAAGTATTAAATTTTTAAATAATTTAACATCTGATGGTGATTTGTTAACAGAAAAAGTAATGTCACAACCTCTATTGCTATTATAAAATCTACCTCTTTGTATATTAGTATCGTGCTCATAAAGATCACCACTATCAAAAGTGTAAAACTTAGTTCCTACACGAGTCATCCATTCTGGGGTATATGAGTGAAACGAAGTCCATCCGCCTACTCCTTCATCATATGTTACTGTTTTTCTATCTGCCATAATCTTATCCGTCGTCTTTTATTATTGGCCAACCTAATGTGCCATTGTTATCAAATCCTAAATTCTTTAATTCGTTTGTTACGTGATATAAATAATAATACTCCCATTTATCAAATCTGTCACTAGAACTTCCTGGTTTAAAAGGAGCACTACTATCATTATTGTTACTATCTTCTAAATCATAAACCACACCAAGAGTATTATTACTAAATAATGTACTTAAGCCATTACTACCTGTATATTGTCCTGTTCCAGTAGAAACAGCGGTCAAGTAGCTTTTGAAATTTGTAACTCCTCCGTTTTGTTTTACATTAAATACTACTGCTCTATAGAAATTATTATTTGAGCTGTTAAGTGTATTTATTCTACTTGTTAATGACGCTACATCTGTGTTGTGAGATGATGTTCTAGATTCTGAATCAGTAAAGTTACTGTCATGATAAACATTATTAGCTTCATCTTGAAATAATAAAAACACAACGTTGTCTGCATCACTTGGGAAATTGTTATGACCGTTTGTTAGAAAATCATTTACATCATTATCTGATAACGCAGCCCATGTTCTTTCGTTACTCCAATTGGTCGAATTATTACCGTCATCTTCGTAAACTATACTTACATGACTGTCATAGTCATCACTTCCGTTTGTTGCATTGTTTGTATTTCCACTAGAAGCAGTTCCTTCAGTTGCATATAAATCTTGTAAAACAGATTTTAAAGAATTAGTCCTCATATCTCTTAATTCAGATAAGGTGCTGTTCATAGAACCTGAAGCGTCAAAGTAGATATAAATATAGGTGTCTTGTGTTATTGCTAATGCCTCTGTACTTACTGTACATACAGCCTCACATGTTCCGCCCCTAGTAACCTTGTATGTAAACGTATCTGTTAATGCAGCCCCAGCCGTGTGTGTGTATGTTATACTTGTAGTTGGACTTCCAGAAACAATAGTTGCAGTACCGTTGCTTGGTGGATTTTCTATAGTAAGAGTATATGGGCTTGGTATAGTATCATTATTAACTACGTTTATTACCGAGGACCCTCCATTTGCAATTCCTGTTATAGAGTCATTAACTAAGACAGGCAACACATCTCTATAATCATATACTAAAAATAAATTTTCATTTGTGTTACTTCTGTTAAAGGTAAATTGTAACACATTCTCTTCCTGAGATGTTGTTTCACTATTTGTAACAGATCCTGAAAAATTAGCATTTGTTAAAATATCAGATACCGTAGGGTTTATGCTAGAAGTTATCCAAAACCCTAAATCATTACAAGGATTAAAATCTCCTGTGTGATTTTGCTTGTCACGTAAAGAAGAAATGGTTACTGTGTCGCCATTTTGTGGTATGGCTGTAGTACCCATGTCTCCAGAAAAAGTTTCAAATCTTGTTGTCCCACTAGCGTCAAATGTGTCTGTAACTTCATTAAATACGTTTACTCCAGAGTTTTTATATCTGTTTATTATAGTTTCATTTGCTTGGTAAGGGTCGTTTACCACAAGTATAGTAACGTTCATAGTTTGTGGCACAGGACATTGATTGTCTATTGTTACAAAAGCAATAGATGATTGATTTTCTGTGGGTGCTGCTGTTATAGTTATAACTGCTGTAGGGTCGTCAGTAGGAACTCCTGTAAACGTTAAGTTTCCTGAACCAAATAAACCGTTGTGGTTTGTTGTGCTACCATTGTAATTAATAGATATGTTTACATTAGCAGCAGTCACATTGTACGCAAGTGTATGTGTACCAGGCTGTGTTACTTTCAAGGTATATGTGTATGTTTGACTTACTCTCGCAGTTATTTCAGAATTACAAGTTGTTACTGCAGTTTCAATAGTTTTAGCTGACTCACCTGGTGTTAATACGTACTGATTATTTTTTGGATCATAACCCCCTGGGTTGAAATGATTTCTATTGCTGTATAAAGTATCTTTAAAGTAAGATTTCATGCCCTGTGCCGATATAGGTGTTATACCTTGTTGTCCTAATCTTAAAACAGCGCCTCTATTTGGGTCTGCAAAATATAAACTATTTTCATAGCATGCAAAGCTTTCAGGAGATAATCCTATACCATACTCCCCTGAAAACGGAACGTCTTGTCCTAAAACTTGCTCTATTTGTGCTAAACTCCCAGTTCCATCTGGTGCATTAATAATATTTTTACCAAACAACACTTTTGAAACCCTATCTTCTTGAAAAACAATCAAATCTGTCTCTCTGCTAAAAACTCGCTGCACAGAACCATATTTCATATCCATAAACTTGGTTATACCTCTACTAGCGTTAAATTCATTTAATGTATTGTATGCATTGTTCTCGTTAAAACCTCCACTATATATTAGTTTATTTCTACTTTCTAATCTTTTAAAACCTTCTAATAGGGTTACATTAGGTCTTGTATCAATATCTAAAAAAGGTTCAAACCTATCATCTCTTACAGAAATACTTTCTACTGCATTACCAAAACTAAAACAATTACCAAAGTTTAATTGTGTAACGGCAGGTTGTGAGTTTGATTGATTTTGTTCTGAACCTTGATGGAATCCACTTTCAATATTAAAAGTTTCATCAGTTTCATAATATATATCACTGTTTAGTTCTATTGGGTCGGTTTCAAATATTGTTATACCATCAACCAATATAATATCAAGCTTGCATGTAAGCCTTCCTCTTTCAAAAAATGCTGTATGTTCTGACGGCTCCACATGAAGAAGAAATCTATCTGTGTATGGAGCACCCAACGGATGTGCTTGTTTTACTGTAAAAAAGTGAAACCCATCTTCTGTAACAGGGTTTGTATCGTCTTGTGCTGGTATAAAAAATTTATTTACTGTTTGTCCCCCATATTGACCAACGAATCCTGAGTTGGCTGAAGAAGTTGTAAATGATGTTTTTGCCCATGTTGTTTCTGCATCTGCCCAAAGTTCAAAAGCGCTTACAGTATTAGTAGATGCATATGTGTTTTGAACTGTATATTTCTTTTTAAAGCTAAAAGAATCATCTGCGTTGTATCCATCAAAATGAAAGTCAAATTCTATAATAGAGCCTGGATTCAATGTTTGATCGTCATATGCATTGCCTGCTGAATTTAATACCTGTAAAAACCCTAATTCTTTTTCCCCTCCAGAAGCATAAAAACTCATGAAAGGCTGTGGGTTTTCTGATGGTAAAATTACTTTTATAACACCCGAACTACCAACTCCTGTAAACTCAGAATTATCGTACGATATAAAATTATTGGGATTCCAATCCATTTTAAAACCTGTAGGTTTTATTTTCATATATACACCCGCTCTTTCCACAACAGGATTCCCAGCAGGATCATCATTACCTTCTATCCACCCTTCTTGTGCATTTAATGCGTCTTGAGCGGTTTTATTCTCAACTGCTAGTACTTTACATTTTATTAGTGAGTTCAAAGGACCTGTATCATCTGATTTCACAATCAACATTGTACCTGCCTCAACTTT